>JAABUM010001911.1_pt1 | contig 29602 bp, 50 predicted proteins | sample 5559161 | NCBI WGS metagenome assembly JAABUM01 (sample SAMN10711868, study PRJNA513369) | rock metagenome | isolation source: Antarctica rocks | place: Antarctica: Victoria Land, Siegfried Peak nord
GATTTCTGTTTTCGTGGTTTTTTTGTTTTTTCATTGTTGTTTTCATGTTGCATTAGGCGCGCGTTGCTGGCGTAAGTGCGCCGCACCCCGCCTGGCAACAAAGTGAGCAGAAGCACTATACCCTGCTGAAGCTGCGGTGGCACGCTTATCGCGGATGGCCAGCAAAACACATGGTACATGGTGGCACATCCATTTGTGCCACTGCGTCAGTTCCCAAAGGTGTTGCCATCCCCAGGTGCACACACACGGACTTGGAAAATTTTTACATCCCTGTCACATGTGGTGCGCAGAAAGCGGCGGCATTTTTGGGGGAGGAGCCCATGGAGAACATGCTGGCGCTGCTAGGACGGGAGGCCAGCATCTTCTCGGACGAGCGGTGATGAGTGGCGATCGGATGATGCAAGTTTGCGGCAGAGCAGCGCGGCCAGTGCGCAGTGCGCGCAGGACACTTGGCTGCGGCAGATGGAAGCTCTGGACACTCTACGAGGCTTTTAGCGGCAGAGCGCCAATAGCATTGCAAATTTCCCAGGGCGGAGCTGGATGATCAGCTGCGCGACATGCTTGGCATCTTGAGATGAGGTTGACTTGAAATTGCTGCGGACCTGCTGCATACCGTACATGTTGAGGATGTCATGTTGGATTTTATTGCGATCGGGCTCGGTCTGCATGGGTGATTGTTAAAAAGATCAAATTGTCAGTTGATCTCACACGCATGCAAGCTCACAGGGAACTCCGTCACAACATCAAATTGCCAAACGCCAAAAATAAGTCACCATTGTTGTTTGTACAAATGCACCCATGGGTGTAAGAGAGTCGGCACTACCAACCTTTTATTTGAAGCTTTCTTACAATTGAGCCCGAGTACGTCCTTGTAAGAAAGCTTGGATAAGAAGGGTTCCAGTGACGCCCCTGTAAAAGAGTCGTCACGACCTTCTGTTTGAAGCTTTCTTACAAAGCGCAAAGTCACTCCTTTTCCTACAAGAAATTGTGGCGGGTTGCACAAGTTCCTGACGACATCGTGCCGCTGCGTTCAGCCGACCAGGAAGCCTTCGCAAAGTACTGCACGGCTGATATGCCTTCGTGTGTAGCGGTGAGCCGCTAGCCTCATCATTGCACGCCCTCCATGCATGACATCCAGTGCCGCTTTGGTAATGCCAATGTTCCTGCGCTCATCTCTAGAGCGAGATCTCAACATCCCCGGATTCTCCGGTGGGTAGTCGTCGGTCAGCATCGGACCTGCGGCACAGGATGGTATTTGTTGGCGGATTTAATTGGTAGACCCGGTTCTCATGGGCAGAGTGGTCCATGTGCACAACCAAAAGTGACCCGTTTATGAACTGATCAGTGACGCACGCACCCAGCGTGGTGATGATGGCTGCTGCAGGGCAGATGCGCCGTATGCGCCTCAGAAGTTCTGCAGCGCAGTCATGTCGTCAGCAACACCAGATTTGCAAACAAAAGCTCCGCGATCTCGAATCTGAACAGATCGAGGCAGCCGAGAAGACCGTTGTCCGAGTCCCATCGGTCTGAGAGTCGCAACCTCATCACGCCAGCAGGGTCAGCAGGGTGCAGTTGAGCATACGCACGCAGAGGACGCGCCAGATGTGCCTTACATGTAGTATGTTGCGAACCGGCATCGGCCGAGCGACCGAACAGCAGCGATCCGTCCTCCGGAAACCTTTTCCGAGAGGGACAGCGATGCACCTCGTCAGTGCAGCGACTTTCGGCTTGCTGCCGAGATCTTCGGTCGTGCGGCGTCCCAGAGCATCGAGGTGACGCTTACTGACTGTCGGATGCCCGTAATGGCGTCATCGGGACCCGTTCTGCATTGCAGCTTCCGATCAAACGAGCACCGCTGAGAGACCTCAAAGGAAGAGAGGCAGCAAGCGAAGGTTCTCAGTCCGGTGCACATGTGGTTCTGACTACACCTAACCTCATGATTAACCTCCTGCAATGCTGTAGAAGGGCAAAGAATCCTCGTGGATCTGCATGAGATAGTAAAACTACGCTGCTGCATGCAGGTCTGTCGCTGGGCCTCGGTGCGTGAGCAGCAGAGCCGGCGGCGCCTTCGTAGTCACCTATGCCAGCCAGTCAACTGCGGTAACATCATGTGAGAAGGTGCGGCATATATAACATTGCAGCGTCTGGTTCCACAAGCGCCATTGCTCGTGTTTATGTCTTGCGTGCATTTGCAGGTATCGCATACCCCTGAACTTGCAGTATAATGCAGTTGAATTGCTCGTGGCCAATTGCACTCGTTTGTAGACCGCGCAGATGCACATTGCCTGGTGTGACGGACGTCACAATGGCACAATGACGCGGCACTATAACATCATGGTGTTGCAGGCGGCTGGCGTCAGCACGACATCAAAGAAGCAAGCAGAAACCAACGTGAGGGAACGAACACCTCGGCAGGAGTGCCAGTCTCAGTGGCAAACGCAATCAGGCACTCGAAAGCAGCAGAACGGCGATGATGCATCAGCAGCGCCTCGGGGACAGACGCCAAATGGCCATTGAGCAGGGTTTTGCGGATGGTCAGCGCCATGCGCAGCCAGGCCACTGCTGTTGCGCGGAAAAGAGCGCCTGCAGCATCGCCTTCATCGTAGCAGCTGCAGCCTGGGCTGCTGGATGCCTTCAGATAAAGGAAAAGACTCATAAAAGCTGAGCGATTTAAGGATGTGGATTGAAGTCGATCAAAAGTGTTTCAGACCTGAGATGCGCATGATCACGACGGAAGTTTGCACAAAATTCACTTCAAAGTATTCAGCGCCTTTGTGTGTGGCATGTGGTAGACACACCTGTACCCGCAGGCCTTCATCTGCCGCTTGATAGACTTTGCCATTGTGCCGACGTCAGTCCCAGTGAGACCCAGACGATAAAACTTTGTCAATTGTATTTTTGTGAAAATGTGGCAATAAATCAGCGGTGGGGATGCTCATTCTGGTGACAGACTTGAGGTTTGCCCGATTTGCCCAGTGCGCAGTTCAGACAGCAGACAGTTGTGTGATGTGGATGCAAGCGGTCATCTCCGACTCGCTGATCAGTATGCTGCCAAAAATCGCTCGCCTCCTGCTTGACAGCTGAATCACCTACCCAAACATCCTGTGCAAGTTGCTTGCCAAGTCGAACAGCCATGCAGTGCGGCCATGCGAGCTGTGGTGCGCTGCCAACGACTGCCAACGATTTGCAGCGCATATGTCGATCCAGGTGTGCATCCCTCAGCATGCCGGGAATGCAGACATCCGGTGCAGCTGCACGTGTCTCCTTTGGCGCAGGATTCCAGTTGCAACGCGCCTGCTTATGCTAACGATCGTTCTCTTGACAACATAAATAACATATGGTAGCTGGCGTTGGTTGTGGTCCAACTAGTCGCTCCATCGACAGGGACGCCTGATACGGCAGCACTGCCGCATTCGCGCCACTGTCAAAATTGGGAGCAGGGTCCTGAGCAAGCAACAGCTGAATTTGTGTTGCTCGCAGGCTTGCGGATGTACCTTCGCGCAAGGGCAGGAGATCGAACAGGGTGAGCGCGGTCGCGGCACACGGCGGCGCGGTGAGGCGCTTGTGCCCCGCTGAATGGAGTGGACGCCCAAGCGACGAGTCTCAGCCTCAGCATACAATGATCGCTCAGATGCCTGGCTGAACGCCTTGATTCTCCAAGGCTGGATAGTGCAATAAAGGGCAGCGTCTTCTCGTTCAGGCTCAGGCCGGCGGCGTCAGAGCCGGGCCCGCGAATGGCGCGGAGCAGCCTCCGCCGCAGCAGCAGCGGCGGGATGGCGATGCCGCCGGCCAGGACGGCGCGTCCCTGCCGCCGCCGCCGCCGCCGCCGCCGCCGCCGCCAGGCGGCCGTCTGCGCCGCACGCGCTTCAGCGACATACAGTACCCCAACTCGCGCTTCACTGACGGACTGGACGGCGGAAAGGCCGGCCTGCCACGCGGCGGCGGCGGGTACGGCGGCCGCGCGACCCGGTCCCCCGGCAGCCCATACGGCGGCAGGGGCGGCCGCGGCGGCGGCTGGCACGACGAGCGGTCAGCGCCGGACGGCGGCGGCTGGCGCGGCGGCCGGCCGGCGCGGGGCGGCTACGCCGGCCGCGGGCCGGGCTCGGCGTTCCAGCAGGAGGTGTCTGCGGCCAGGTGAGAAGGCAATGGGCAGCAGTCTGTGGATGTGAGCAAGCAGGTAAAGGTTTCGTGGCTCAGCACACGCGATGTCTTTCTCGCTGCGCAGCGCAGCTCGTGAGGGTGGCGCTGCAGACTGGTGAAGTGTTGAGTCCTGCCGAGCCAGCAGCCCTGTGCAGCCTGCAGCTGGACTGCTGCAGCGGGTCCGGCTGAGAAGCACACCAAACTCTCACGATTGCTCCGCTGCAAAACGGGCACATTTCACTCTTTCGCGCTCTTGCAGAAGCCCGGCGGGTGCATTGAGGTCTGTCACGTGTTTGGTGCACTGCAGCGACGGCTCGCGCGATAGTGAGGCGCGAGTGCCGCTGCCGAACAGGCCAGCCATCCTGGGCGCTGAAACCCCGGCGGCACTCCTGAAGGCGAGTCTGTTGCTGCGGATCACATTTCGCTTGATTGTGAGCAGAGACGCTCATTCGTCCTGGCCAATGGCTCGTCAGGCACACTGCTGATCCGGCACCCATTGTTTGGCAAGTCATGCCGCCGCTGCAGGGTCCAGGCGTCCTTCAGCCATGGGCCAACCGAGTTTCCGCAGCACGGTGTCACGGCGCAAGGCCATGTCATGTTGCGCCACGCAACCCGCACCCCTGTGCTCCATCTGCGCATCTCAACAAAAAGGCAAACGCATCACGCCGCCGCCGCTGCTTGCAGGTGGTGTCGCAGGCGCCGGATTGCTTCCACCCGATCGAGGTGTCCGTTGCGCTGCACCAGCTGATGCGGCGCACGCGGGAGGCGCACGAGCGCGACGACGCGGCACAGGTGCGGAATCCGTCTTGATCGAAAATGAAACGCACCTGAACAACGACATTCCACAGGCATGTGTCTTTCCACAACAAGACGCTGATACTGCGCAGCACACGTGCCGGCCGCAAGTGCAGCTGGGGGGCTGACAGTCGTGCTGAGCTCGAGTCAGGCCTGCCAGCTCGCGTGGTTGCCCCTGCCAGAGCGCGCTCGCCACCGCCAGATCCGTGCAAACTGACAGACAGCGAGCCAAACCCAGTTCATGCATGTCCGGCAAGTCGTGATCTCGAAACAGATGATCGAGCCCCAAAGCCTACACCCCTGCCGCAGGCAAAGGTGTTTCAGCGGCCGGAGGTGTCGGGGCTGCTGGACATGGTGCTGGAGGCGCATCAGGACTTCGACGTCCACGTGCGTGTCTCGAGACCCTTTGGCTTGTGTCTCACGCTCCCCGCCCTAAACCCTAAACCCTAAACCCTTCTGCGCATGGTGCTGGATGTGCACCAGGACTTTGACATCCATTGCGCTTTCATCAAACGGTTGGCTCACACCTTTAGCCTGCGTCGCGTTTCGAGCCCCTGGCTTAGCCCTGATCCTGTTGTGTCAACCATTCCTGCATGATGATCGCCTGTCGCAAACGAATGGCCTACGAGAATGGAGTGTACTTCTGCGCTCAGTGAGCGAGGCAATTCGATCGCAGAACTGCTCAAGCGCCTCTGCGCTGCCCTGCTGCTGGCCTGCGACGCTGCTGCTGTTCATCGGCTGGAGTCATTTCCGTTTCCTGCAACACAGGCGGCGTACAACGCATTGTCCACGCTGGCGGAGATTGAAGCGTTGGCGCCGGGAGACCAGATATCGACTGCCCTGGGGGTGCGCCCCTGCCGCCCCAGTGGCATGCACACCTGTGACTGGCACTGTCGCTTGATCGCATCTCGCTGCAGTCCCCATGGCGGATTGGCGGGGGGCGCCTGTGCTGCCTTCCTGTCTCATTTGCGGAGCAAACTCAATTTGCGGAGCAAACTCAATTTGCGGAGCACTCCAGTTGCCTCGCCCATTTTTGTGCTCCTCAAGGTCCAGGACACCCCACGAGCGAAAAGAAATACAAAAAATGCAGAAATAAATACAAGATAAACAAGAGATAAAAGACAATGTTTCCATAAACAAGCTGCAGGATATGCATGATCACAGACAATGGCCCCTTTGATTCAGTCGAGTTCACCTTCGATCCCTCGACACCGACTGCAGGCGGTGGCGGTGCGGGTGCACAACCTGCTGGCAGAGGGCGTCCACTTCAGCGACAAGCAGCTCGCCTGGGTGCGGCTGTTCTCTTCACCACGACGTCTGTGACTGCGCCACTTGAACCAAAACCTAAACCCTAAATCGTAGATTTGTGTGTTGCAGCAAAGCCGTAATGAACGAAAAAGGGCACTGGATGTGCACTCGTCCTGTGCGGACACAGCAAGACCGCCACACCTCCGAGCATTGCGGGTGTCTTGCGCCGGTGCTGTGGAACTTCCAGCTTCCAGCTTCCCCGCCGACACCTGGAAAAGGTGTCGGCGGCTGCTGCGGGAAAGCGGCGGCAAGCCGCTTGAGGCGGTTCTTGCCAACAAAACAAAACGATGTCAAATGATAGACTGTTCTCTGAAGCGCAGGTCATTTGGAGCTTCCAGATGTCGCCGCTACTGCGGGAGCGTGGCGGCGAGCTGCTGAAGGCTACAATCGCGGCCGTCGACGCATGCGTGGCGCGCCTCTCGCCCAACCCTGCCACCATGCTCATGCGGGACTACCAGATTCTGAAGCTGGAGGACAGCCACCCCGAGTGCGTCGTCAAACTAAAAAAACCCTCACCACATCTCATCGTGCTTTCTAGGGAACAGCGCTAGTGCATCTGTGCGCTTCTCTGAACTGAGTGGCCTGCGCCTCTGCTGCGGGGATCCCATGTCATGGAGTGTCTGTGTGGGCGTGTGACACCGTGAATGGTCGATGAAACAACCAAACAAAATAGTAGGTAAACAGCAAAGGAGAGGGTCAGCGGCTGTAGGACGCGGCAAAGTGCTGACCCATCTCTGGGCGGCATTTGGGCCGCCGTGCTTGACAGAAGAAGAAGAAGAAGAAGAAGAAGAAGAAGAAGAAGAAGAAGAAGAAGAAGAAGAAGAAGAAGAAGAAGAAGAAGGCATGCTAGATTTGCTGATATATGCTGATGTTGCCATCGGCGCAGGCAGGCGGCGCGGGTGCAGCGGGCGGGCGTGCGCCACGCGGTCGTGCTGGCGGCGGGCCGCTTGGCAGATCGAATTCAGACTGGCAGATCGAATTCAGATTGGCAGATCGAATTCACATTAGTGAGGTGCTCCCGAGCATGCTAACGTGACAAATCCCCAATCGCTGCAGGGAGGCGGCGCGGGTGCAGCGCGCGGGCGTGCGGCATGTGAGCGTGCTGACGGCGGATCGGACTGCGGCGATGCTGACTTACCTGATGTCGCAACGCTGTGCCGACGTCGAGCTGCTGCAGGTACATTTCTGCGATTCAACCGCAGTTGCAGTCGCGCTTTGACTCCACCCAAACCCATTTCTACACAGGCATTGTTGCGCTGCCCCATGTCGCAACGCTGCGCCGAAGTCGAGCTGCTGCAGATCCAGCCCCACAACTCACCTGCACCTGCAGGTCAGTCTCACCCAATCCCGCATCGACACAGGCTTTTTTGCGCCATTTCCATGTCGCAGCGCTCCTCCTATGTCAACCTGCTGCAGGTAAACTTCCGAAACCAGCTTCTGCACAATCACACGTTGGTCGGAGGGGGTGCTGCCCTTGCTCAAGTCGCAGCGCTGCGCCACCGTCGAGGTGCTGCGAATACGATTGCACAACTTCAATCCGAAATCGTTAATTCCTAACATGGTTCGACTGAGGACGACGCTGGAGCGCCTGATACCCCAGCACGGTCCAACACAGGAGCGCTACAAGTGAGTGCGTCAGCTGTCACATTGCCATAGCTCCGCTACACTTGGGAGCTGGAAGCCTCTGCCGGCACGTGCTCTCCCGCACGTCACCTCACTTCAAGTTCACAATGCTCAGCCGATGGCTGAGGAGCTGACGGACGCAGCGGGCGACTCTTTTTGAAGTCCGCCGCCGCATCTCGCGCCGCGCAGCATTCGACAGCGTATACTCCGCCTCTGGCTCGTTGCGCGGCGGCTGTGGGTCCAGAAACAAAAGAAGATCTGCATCTGCTGGAAGACATGGCGCACATTGCTTCACAGGGCCTTCCCCAGGGAGCTGTCCAGCAGATCGTGCAGATGCACCTTGTGCACGGGATTCACGCAGACTTGCAGCATCACAAACTGGGTGGTGCTCGCTTCCCAGCTACCGCATCCTTCCATCGCACCTTCCCTTTGTAGTGCAAACTGCATCATCCAACTGCTCAACGTGTACAATGCAGCCGGTGGTCGACGAGCTGGCGTGCAAGGTCGGCAACCTCAGCAACCGCTCCGCCGCGCGCGCCGCCTGCGCACTGACGCTCCCGCAGTCAGCAGCTGACATTGTTTCCCGCTCTCAATTCCGCAGCCGGTGGTCGACGAGCTGGCGCGGAAGATCGGGGACCTGAGCGACCGATCCGCGGCGCGCGCCACCTACCCGCTGGCGTGCTGCGCCGAGCGCTGCCAGGCCCTGGACGCCCGGCCGCTGCTGGCGGCGCTGCTGGCCAACGCGGCGCGGCGGGCGGCGGCGACGCGGCCCCGCCAGCTGGCGGACCTAATCTGGGGCCTCGCGCACTTCCCGTGAGGCTTTCGCATTAGGGTTTAGGAATTTAGGCCTCATTACCGTGCTCGCAGCACTGTGAATTGTCAGAGTCTTCATCATGGAGTTTTCGCCGCCATGTGTCTGCGCTAGCTGGCCGACCAGAAATGGGCGCCGCACACTTCCCATGAAGATCGTTTGGCTCTGCCGTCCCCACATTTTGCCGTCTTGCTGGTACCACCACTCGATGCCACCTGCACATCAAACAGCAAGGTCGATAAACTCTCCTCTACCGTTCTCGATCTCGCACAGGTCGCTGCCAGACGAGGTGGCCCTTGCCAAGGTGACGAGCTGGGCGGCAAACGACCTGGTTGCGGGGGAGCTGCCGCCCAACCTGTTCAGGCAGGGAGCGAGACAAAAGCACTGCCACTTTTGCGCCGCAGGTCACTGCCGGACGAGGCGGCCCTGGTGAAGGTGACGGACCGCGCCGAAAAAGACCTAATCGCGGGCGAGCTGCCGCCCAACCTCGCGGGCCGCTCGCTGTGGGCGCTCACGCGGTTGACCAGCCGCGCCTCGCGGCCGGTGCTGACCGCCACCGCCGAGCTGTTCATCTCCTCCAGGTGATTGATAGGAAGAACAACATCGTGTTGACTATGAGCTTGCTCGTTTCTCAGAGCCAAAAACTTCCTGCCTGGCCAAAACTGCTGGTCCTGCTCACGCGCCTGACCGGCTGCGCCTCGCGGGCGGTGCCGACCGCCACCGCCGGACTGTTCACCGCTTCCAGGTGAGCTACACGGGGTGGAACCTGACTTTGATGTTTTCGACACCAGAGCTCTGCCTCTTCGGCCATGTTTTCTGGTCTCGCTCACGCATCTGATCGCCGGCTCGCTGCGGGCGGTGCTGAGCGCCACTGCCGAACTGTTACCTCCCCCAAGCGACCGGCCATAACACCGGCGTGCTGCTGACTCCTTCCTGCTGGCGTCCTTTTAATCTACGTTTGCAGTCCTGTGGTGATTGCCTGCAAACGTCTGGGGCGAGCTGCTTTTGGTCCCATCCGTTTCTGTCCGCCGGCGGAGGGAGGGGTCGCAGTTGCTGCTGTGCAGCGGCTGGCTGTGGGGCCGGCATGGTCTGGCGCGCGACATTCCGCCGCCCTGCCGTTTAATGTCTTGTTGGTTCCTGAGGGGCAACTGTGGCCGATTTTGAAGGAGGTGACTCTGAGTTTCGGTGGCTGCCGACGCAGGGACGGGGCGCAGCTGCGGCTGTGCAGCGGCTGGCTGTGGGCGGCGTGGCGATCGGACCAGCAGCACCCGCGCATCCGCAGCGTCGCTGCCGCGGCTGAGCGCCTGCTGCGCTGGCAGGCGCGCCTTTGTTCTCACACCACGTGAAAATTTCTGCAGGAGGCCACTTGCGGCAAAGAGCGGCTCGCTGCCAAGGACAGAGTTGCGGGCGCCACCGCCGGCAGGCGTGTTTTCTTTTCCATTCGCCCCTTGCAACACTCTCAAGTGGTAAGGGACCATTTCCTCCCAAGAGGTTCGCCAGCGACGCTGCCGTCACCGAGCGCCTGCTGCGCCAGCTGGCGCAATCTCTGTCTCATACACACCCTCCCAAAGCACTCCTTGGTGTCAGAAGTATAGTCATTTGTAAATGAGCGTCGCTGACGGTGCTGCTCGTGCCAGATGCCACTTGCGCCCTTGGCGCTGCCGCCAAAAACCTTGTCCTTTGGGATGGGTGGATGTGCAAGCCCAAGCAATGGCGGGGCTGGCTTGCCCAACAGCACGCGTCCAAAGCTGCACTCTGACGCCCGGGCAAGTCGAGGAGCTGCAGGGCTGTGGTGCGAGGCAGCCCGGTCAAGTTTCCACAGAACATTGTGCCACAGAATTGTTAATAGCACCAACATGGCTTGCCGTGTGATGTTCAGATTGCCGAGGATGCATCAGCGCAGCGGAGGCTGGACCACAGCGGCGGTGCGGGCGGCGATACGGCGTTATTAGGGGACGCGCCTGCGTCGCCGCTGGAGGCCCTGCACGCCCCTCCAGCACAGGTGGGTGTCGCTGCTGATCAGGAAAGCACAGCATGCACAGCGCGGTGCAGGCTCGGACACGATTCCACGAACACTGCAACTCCCTGCTTGCTCTGTCACGTCGATCGTTGACCGTTGAACATGTTGCGCATCAAGGTAATCCGCCAGAGGCTGATACCCTCGTCCGGAAGAAGCAAAGCAGGGACGTGTGTGTGTGTGCAAGCGCAGCCTGCGGACGAGGCAGTCGCGGCAGCCGCCGACGCGTCCGCCGCCGCCGGCGCCGACGGCGTCGCCGCCTGCGGGGCGGCGGAGCCCGCCCCCACATGGCCGAAAAACTTTGCGCAGTTTCACTTCAGCGAGCTGGCCCTGGCGGCCGGCGACCTCAATGTGCGCTTGCGTCTCTCATGTTTGACACGCGTTTTCTGTCCGTCCGTCTTGGCTGTGCCTGCGTCGGCTCTGAGAGAGCATGCCCTTGCTGCACTGTCGCGTGCATCTGCAGCTCTGGTAGCTGTGGGAGATTTGCTTGAAGTTCTGCGGTCCAACTCGCTGGACGCTCGGATGCTTGGCCACTGCCAACCACTGCCATGAACCGTGTGGTTGCGCAGCCCATTCAGTATACTGAAGTCGTCAACTGCTTTCATGATGAGTTCGCGTCTACCTTTCAAACATCGACGTTGACAAGGATCTGAGATCTGAGATCTGAGATCTGATGTGCTGCAGGCTGCGCCTTCGCTGCTGGAGGCTCTCGGCGCCTTTGCCTACCCGCGGCTGTCGATCATTGACGTGCCGGTGCGCCCTGCTGTCCGGATCTCATCCTAACTCTGTGGATCGGCACCCGCCCCATGTCGCTAGAATACAGCTTTACCTCCCCTGAACTTTGAGTCCTTTCGGCATTGCATGCGTTGGCAGACCCAGGCGACACTGCTGCACATGCTGGAGGAAGTGCGGGGGCGGGTTCCACCCCTTGACTTGAACCCTGCAGCATGTCGACGCGACGTGGTTCTGCATTTGCACACCGCAACCCTGCCGCACATGCTGGGGAAGCGGGCGGTCGCGACGAACAAAACTGTCTATCCCAATATCTAATATATTTACCAATATCTAATATCTATCCCAATATCCATCCCAAAACAGACCCTGAACTTTCCTGGCGTCACATGCTGTTGCAGGACCCAGGCGACGCTGCTTCACATGCTGGCGAAGCGCGGGGTCGCGGTGAACAACGTCGATCTATGCAATGCTTCAGATGTGCTTTGGGCGCGTGCAGACTCAGGCGACGCTGCTGCACATGCTGGCGAAGCGCGGTGTCGCGGGCAACCAGCAGCTGCTGGGCGCGCTGGTCAACAACATCGAGGTTGGCGCGCCAGCGCTGAGCCTCGCTACCCTCAACAACTACATCTGGTCCCTCAGTAGGCTACTGGCCGCCGATGCATTTTCTGGAAGGATTTCACAAAATCCAATTAAGATCCAAGATCCAAGATCCAAGATCCAAGATTCAATCAAGTTACTAATGTGTGCCCAGGAGCCGAGGCCAGGGCGTCTCGGCTGGGCCTTGACATCCTGGACAACTTTATGTGGTCCCTCAGGTCGCACACATCGTCGCACAAACCCTAAACAAACCTCAGTCAAAAACCCGCATCCCCTCCCGGGTGCTCCTCGATCTGCACAGCTTGTCATCGGGCAGACGTCTCCGTCGGGCAGACGTCCGTCGGGCATCTGACTCTGCCGGTGGTCGTTGGGGCTTTGGAGATGCCCTAAACCCTGAACCCTAACAAACCCTACAAACCGTTCCTCTGCGGCCCCGGCAGGCAAGCTGAAGCTGCATCCGGCGCGGCGCACGGGCGCGCTGGAGCGCCTGACCCGGCTGCTCAGCGGGGAGGACGTGGACGGTGTCGAGCCCGCCGCAAGGGGTGCAGTTCCGCCGCCGCCGGCGGCGGCTGCGGTGGCGGGCAGCGGCGGACGGGGAAACCAGCAGCTCAGCATGCACACCATCAGCTCCCTGTTCTGGAGCCTAGGTGACAGCCCCACTCTGCGTGTGTCGCTCTGCTGCGCACAGCCAGCTGCAAAACCCTGCACCCTCTTCAATCTCCTGGCTTGCCGGGTCAGTTGCACAGCAACCTAGTGCTTCTGCTCACAATGCGATGCACCAACTCGTCGTGCGAGACTGACGTTCACAATCACCGTACCAAAGTTTATATCTCATCATTCACCCCCGAAGTTTCTACACGCCATTCAGGCAACTGCCCGGAGGCGGTCGCGCCCCCGCTGGCTGCGAACCTGCTCGCCAGCGTCGAGGGCCGCGCCTCCGAGGTGCGTCCGCTACAGCTCCGCCGTCTGCCTTCGACTTCTTGAACCAGCCCACGAAAACCAGGCCCTGCAACACCAGCATGTGCGCATCTCAACTGAAGCGTCTCGTGTCCAGATCAGTGCACCAGGCGGTGGCGCCTGTATCCGCCTGGGTGCCTGCCGCGACGGCGCTCGGTGGTTCCTCTACCAACGCCAAATGTGTTTCTGACACCCTGTAGGCAAGTGCCATGGATACGACCCAGATCCTGTGGGGCCTGGCGAGGATCCACCTGCAGCACCCGGAGCTGCACATCGACTTCTCCCTCGTCGAGGCGTACGCGGTGCGCTTTCGCTGTGCATGCCTGGACACGAATGGTGCAGAACGACAGCTCTGGGGGCAGGTGCAGCACATCGTTTTCTCCCTCGGCTAGGCGTACGCTGTGCGCTTCCTTGTTGCGTGTCTCGATACAGAACAATTCAAAAAACGGTTTCAGGGGCAGCACATGCAGTACGGCTTTGTGGAGACGTGTCGGTGCGTTTCTTCTGAAGCATAATTGAAAATCAGAGAGCTCCGGGCGCGGCACCCATCCGAAGCTGCACCTGCAGTCGTCTCCCTCGTTGGGGAGCGCATGCAGTTTCCCTGCGCCGCGCTGTTTGCCATTCGCAGCCTTGCCCCCCTGAAACCCGTTGCACATGAGGTGGCGTTGCCCAGCGAGAGCGTTTGATATCGTCAAACGCATTGTCGTGAGGGCCACATCAATGAGCACTGGCACTGCAGCATCAGCAAGGGCTCAAGCCCTTTCCATTGACCTCTTGTTTCTGCACTGCAGCAGCGTGTGGAGGGCTGGCGGACGGCGTGGCGGCCGAGAGCCGCCGGGCTGGGCATGGCGCGTAAACCCTAAACCCTAAACCCTAAACCCACCTGCAGGAGCGACCCTGCTGCCTCGTGTCACATGTCGTACCTTCTCCGATCCCTGGTGTCCGCACCGCAGGAGCGCGCCGCGGAACTCGCAGACAGCATGGCGATAGACAAGCACAAGAAGCTGGGCATGTCGCTGTGGGCGCTGGCGACGCTATCGCGGGGCTGCCCGCGCGCGCAAGTTATGGAGGCGCTGACCGCCGCGGTCACCTCCGGCATGGACCAGGCCTCGGCGCAGGTGCTCCTGTGGTCTTCAGCAACACCTGTTTCAAGACGTACGAGAGCGCCGCACAGGCTGCCATGCCCGCCATGAACTCTCCTGCCTGCAGCCGGCACACGTGTTGCAGGACGCAGCTGTGACTTCCCAGCCTGGCATCGCCACGCCGGCTGTGCATGTTCAATGTTCATTTGGTGTAGACCATCTCCAACACGGTGTGGGGGCTGGGCCGGCTGCGCTGGCACGACGGGCCGCTGCTGGCAGCCGCGGCGGCGCAGGCCGCCAGAAGGCCCGGCGACTTCAGCGTCGAGTCCTGGACCGGGCTGCTGTGGGGCTGCCACCGCGTCGCGGCCGACCCGGCAGCATTTGCAGACGCTGCTGTCGAGCGGGTGAGGCAGGCTCAGAAGCCATCGCGGTGACGCCTTTTCAGCCTTCGGGCCCACATCAGCTTTGAGGGTTTGCCGGCTGCCACCGCGTGGCAGCTGATCCGCGTCGTTTGCCGACGCCGCCCTCGCGAGCGTGAGCACCTCCTGTTGACAGCACTTGATTGCGGGGATGAGAAAATGGTTGTCTTTTCAGGCTCGTAAGTTTTTGCGTGTGTGAACGAGTTGAATGAAATGCAATTCATTTTCTGTAGGACTTATCTCACCTGTGGTGGGTTTGAGAGATCTACGATGGCTGTTTGGCGGACAATGTGTGCCCCTTGTCAGCTGGGTTGCCACCGCATGACGGCCGACTCAGCGCTGTTGGCAGCTTCTACCAATGCAGCAAATCCGAAATAGTTAGCACGCAGGGCTGAAGGGTGCCGTCAGGAACCGGTGGCACACTCCGATTCGGACTCAGCCGCCCCCCAATTCATCCTGCGCAAGTGTAATGCGACCGGACCAGAGGATGTTCTGCGGCGGGTCGTGGGTGTTGGGACAGTGAATTTTTCAAAGTAAATTTTCAAATTACTTATTAAATTCAATTTCATCAACTATTTAAGGTAAGATTAAAAAATCGTTTTTCTATATTGTTTTATTTAAAAGCCCAAAAACTCACGAGTGAAACGCCCAATCCCCTTGACAATCGACCACCAAACTCTGCATGTCTTTGATCAGGTCAAAAGCGGGAGCCTGATGCCGGACTCGAAGATGGTGAGCGCCGGGGTGTGGGTGCTGTCAGCGGCAGGTCTGTGCGGCCACCCGCTGTACGCGCTGCTACAGGGCCGCCTGGACGCGCTGCCGCCGGCGCGCATGGGCAAAGATCAGGTTCGCAGCATCGGCCAGGTGGGGCCAGTTCAAGCAACTCTGTGTTTCATTCCCAGCAAAATCAGACAAGTCAAGTGCGAGAAGCAAATGTGTGACTTCCTAGCCCCACCAGCGCGCATGGGCACCACCAGCCGCGCAGCACTGGCCAGATGACATCTGCGTCCAGCAGCATCCACTCCATGACTGGGACAGGCAGCCAACCCTGCGAAACAGCGGCCCGGAGCTTGTGCGCTGCCGGGACAGTACAGGGCGCGCTTCGCCGACGCGCACGCCGGCGGCGGCGGCGGCGAGGCCCAGTGAGCCGACCCATCGCTCTCCACCCTGCCGCCACGATCTGCATCATCACAACCGTCGATGCTTTCACCGTTTTGCGACTCGCTGTGCAGGCGCACGCGCTGGCCGTGGCGGCGGGCGAGGGTCAGTGGGCCGAACTGCCGGCGCAGTACGCAGAGCTGGTGCGCAATGTGTGGCAGGACTGGTCGCCCGGCGAATCCGACGCCCGCAAGTGAGTCTGACTAGAACCGAAGTGACTCCGAGTCACTTGGACTTGACTCGGAGTCTGCTGATTTGTGGCTGATTTGCGGCAGCCGCTGTCGGCCTATCACACATGCCACGTGGAGGGATGTGCTGGCGTCGGAAACTGCTGGACAGCAAGGGGAAGCAGCCGGAAACCCTATCAGCCCTGCAGATCGTCGTCACATCGATTTGCATGGGTCATAGGGTTTCCGACAGCTAATCACATCGACATTGACAGCTGTTTCTCTAACACAGCTGTCACCTGGGAAGCTGCAGGGAGATGCTGGACGGCCCGGAAGGCGGCGCCCGCGCGCGCCGGAACGCGGCCGCCTCTGCACACCAACGATGTCTGCTGATCACGAAAAGTCTGTTCTGCACCCTGCAGGGGCACGCTGGACCGGCTGGAGGCGGATTCAGGGTTTAGGGCTGGTGCGCGCCGGCATGCACCAGCAGAGTCGTGCGTGGGGAGGTATCAAAAGACATCCGGCACTGACCGCCGAGCACTGCGTGCGCCCGCAGGGAGATGCTGGACAGCAAGGCGGCGGCGCGTAAGCGCGCCGACAATCACGCGGCCACGGGCTTCAATTGCCGCAACACAGGGAGGGAGCCGATGCCCCCAAGACCTTGACTTCACATCAAGACCATGATGCGCATTTGCAGGGAGGTGTTGGAGGGGCTGGAGGCGGCGCTTGTGCGGGCCGGCATGCAGCCGCAGCTGGGCCGCACCACCGCCAACGGCCTCTTCAACCTGGACTGCGTCGTCGGCGAGGCCGACAAGGTGTGCACTGGGGGAAACATCCAGAAAACCAAGCAAGAGCAGTCGAGAGAAAGGGCGGGAAACTTATGCAGCTGGTGAGCACCGCCGCCGGCCCCCTCGTCCTGGGCCTTGCCAAGGCAACAACGATGAGACACCTCCACAGAAAAGACAGCCGGTAGAAAGCGTGCCGAGCCCATGCGGATGCGCCGGCTTCAGAGTATGTTCCCGGGGGTGGCTTGGAATCGTTATGGGTGGACTGGCGGGCTCGGAGTCGTGACCGGACCCTGAGAGTGGGTCGGTATCGTAATCTTGGGTGGACTTGTGGCTCGGGATCGCGTGTGGCTGGGCCACGCCACGGCCAACGTCCTGTCCAATCGTTGGCGAGGCTGACAAGGTGGCAAACGATCAAGAAGTCACGGCAGACAACTTCGCTAAGACATGGAAAAGGCGGACTTGACCTTCACGGACGTTCACCCAATCCTGTTGTGGCAAATTTTTTCAACTATTACTGAAAGCAAAAAAAATGTATACTAAGTTTAAAATGCAGGTGGCGCTGCTGGCGGCCGCGCCGCTGGGGCTGGTGCGCAACATGAGGCCTAAACCCTAAACCCTAAACCCTAAACCCTCAACCCTGATCCAGTAGAGCGTCCTGAGCGAATACAGGGATTGTCAGCCTCCATCGAAGCTGGAATCTGGTCTGAATTACAGGTGGCGCTGCTGGTGGCGGCGCCAGCGGAGCTGGTGCGCAACACGGGCCGTCCGACCGGCCGCCTGCTGTTCCGGCTGCGCATGCTGCACCTGCACGGCTGGCGGGTGCGCGGTTCCCCAATACCTACTGCTTCTCTTGGCAGCTGGCCTGCTGACGTGGAAACCCTGTTCACTTGCTTGCGTGCGCCTTGCTGCTTGCTGACAGACGATGCCTGTCAGGGTGAAGCAGCCTTCTGATGCTGCATAGCTGCGGGTGATTGCCTCCCATTCCAGGGTCGCGGATCCGGAGGACATTTATCTCAACCTTGAGAGTGCATCACAGAAAACGAACCTGTGTCAGAACCCGCGTCGAAACTCTGTGCAGGTCGGCGTCGTGAGCGAGGCGGAGTGGGCGGCGTGGGCCGAGCCGACCCGCGAGGTGTGCCTCGGCCGTATTGTCGACTCGCTGTCTGCCGCGCCGCGGCCGGACATCGCGCCCGGCATTGAGGCGCTCGACGCCGGACAATCCAGCCCGCATGGCGGCGGCGGCGGCGGCGGCGGCAGCGGAAACGGAGGCGGCAACCACCCGCAGCCAAAGCAGGCGGCTGGGAACAAGGTTCAGAAGCAGGACGGCGGAGCAGCCGGCATTTCTGACAGCCTGGAGCGGCCGCACCCGTGGAAGGCAGCAGCAGAGACGGCACCCGCTTTCGCTGCCTCCGCGGCCAGCGCTGCAGCGGCACCGGCAGCTGCAGAGTCGGCAGGCAGCGAACTCGCTGAGCCGCGGCAAGCTGCAACTCCGCCGCAGCTGCATGGTTCGGCGGCAGATGCCGCGCCGCAGCCGGCGCTGGCGGCAGACACAGCAGACGCTGGGGCGGCAGCGCTGGCGGCGTCGGGTGCGGGGCCACCCGCTGGAGGACAGCTGCGAGGGTCGCCCGCAGTCATGGCGGTGCGCACAGCTGGCGGGTCGCTATCGACGCTGCGCTTTGGCAGGCAGAGTCCCGGGGCCAGCGGTTGCGGCGCCCGACATGATCCAGCCGCCGCCAGGCAGCTGCGCAGCCGACGAGCCGGCCTCTTTGCGGTCACGATGCCGGCCGGCGGCGGGCGGCGGGACTGCCGGCTGCTGGCGATGGCCTCGGCCTCCAGCATCGAGGATGGCCCTGCCAGCGGCAGCAGAACCGTTGCCAGCCAGGCGACAGCGGACGACCGCGGCACAGGCAGCCACCGCAGCATGGGACCGCCGACGCAGCCGGAGCCGGCGCAGCCGTCATTCGCCGGGCTGCAGGCGGCGGTCGGCGTCGGCGGCGCGGCCGGCGGCGGCGGCAGCGACGCCGATGCTGAGGATGCACGCAGCAGCGGCGGCGACGGCAGTGGGTATGACGGCGGCAGCGAGTCGGGGGACCTGGGCGAGGCGGGCATCACGTGCGATGAGGAAGTGTGCAGCCTGGATTCTGGGGATGATTTATCGGGCTATTCATCGTGATCCTTGTCTTCGGGCAGGAACGCACGATGGTGTGCTGTCCGAACATTAACCTAACAGGTGCTGGCGGTTGGTGCACATGGGCAGCACTGCCGATCGTGCCACGCAAAACACATGGCAGCAGTGTGGCAATCCTCACATCGCAATGCAAGCAGTTGTGGTACTTCCATCTCATCAAGTTCTGAGTCAAACTGGGATGCCGGCTGTCAGCCCGAAGCCTCGCCTCATTCCAGTACATCCAGCCTCATGCATCGGTGGTGCATAAAGTAGTGTAATGGATAAAATCATGTAGTATAAATCACGAGACGCGAGTTGTCGTACTTGCATACCAGCACGAGACACGGAGGTTTGCTACCCAGGCAGGCAGGCTGTCTATCTCGGTTTGAGCTTGCGTGGTGCAACCTTACCTTGCTTCCCGGAACACCATCGAAAAGCTGTATCTGGATCGTTATGAGAGACATGCAGGACGCAGTCGATTGCATCGGCTCTGTTTGCAGCACGTTTGGAGCCGTTTCCTGCGATCCTTGTCCACCCGTGACGAGAGCTCGCACTTCGACTCCGTGACCTTTCACTTTCTATCAACCTGGCCAATGCTCAGTGTATACTCCTCATCTCCATGGCATGGTCCTGGCCCTGGTTCACCTCGAAAGCAAACCCTAAACTTCTGCCCGAAGTGCTTCCAGGCAGAGACCAGCGGCGTGTTTGCAGCTGCGGTGTGGCATGCGCCCGACCTGCCGGTGGTGGCAACGTTGGCGACACAGCAGGGTAGCGGGGTCGCAGCCGCAGCGGAGGCTGTCGCCCGCCTTGCCAAGCAGCAGCGATACACCTCACGAGAGGTCCTGAAGGCAGTGGCGATCGAAGAGAAAATGTCCGCAACCGTGGCTGCGGCCGGAGCTCCGAGGCAGATCACACCACCGGCAGCGGCTGCAACACCGGTGGCAGCAGCGGTGGCGGCGGTCGCAGCGGCGGCACCTGCGCCGGTGACGGCGGCCACCACGACTCCAACGGCGACAGCGAGGCCTGCGTGACAAAATTTTCAAGGCAGCTCTGGCCTCGGAGTCTCAGACGAGAACTTCTAGCGGGACAGGGCAGCGGCTGATGCGCTCCATGAGTGATCAGTCTGTCTCTTTTGGTCTATTGCGGCAGGGCAACACAAAGTGCCGTTCACGAGCCTTGTGCTAGCTGGTGTTTCGGTTGCTCCTGCCACAGGAGATGCGCTCGCGGCGGCAGCAGAATTCGCACCGTGGAATGCAGCGAGTGCAGTGTGCCCTCAATCGATCATCGAGCTATGTGAAACGTTTTTATTCTTCATGGCATTTTGATTCACTTCAAATCTCCCTGCGTCATGCCATCTTGAACACACACCTTGACGACTGGGACGACGCAGCATGTGTTATCGGCGGCCCAGCTGCCCAGATGTCAACAATTTGCCCCTCGACAATTTGCCCCTCGGACTCAACTCAGATCGAAGCGCAGACGCAGCACTTTCAAAGCGTACAATTGACTCTTAATGCCTGCTCAGTGAAGAGAACGAAGGTACCAAGTCAGCCTCGGAGCTCCAATGCCCCTCGCAACTGTTGTTTCAGGCAAGGCTTCTACTCCATGCGCGCGCTCGCAAGCTGCTGCGTCTTCGCCACTACAGCCACGGTGTAACACGGCGTCGCTTCACAGCAGGTGCACCTCGAGGCAGGTCGTTCAAGCTGCACACTCGTTCGATCGCTTTGGGCTGGTTCGCATCAAGGGCGAGCGAATCTGCACCGAATCTGGTCTGCGTTCCGTTTTCTCACGCAACCACCTCGTCTGGCACGGCTCAGGCTGCTACCAGGAGTCTCTGCTGCATCACGCAGGCTGCGTCTGGTCTCCGAGCCACGTGAAGTGGCATACGCAGCGGCAAGGCGCACACATTTGGTTTTGCACAGCCATCGCGCGTCAGCAGCCTCTGGAAACAGCATGCGGTCTGTCAGCGCCAAGGCGGTCGAGGCAACGCCGAAGGAGGGTCCGGCGCCGGCAGACTTCCTGAACGAGCCTATCGTCCTGGGTGAGCGTTTGACGGTGCCCTGATGTGTTAGGTGAAGACAGCAGCAGTTCCTATATCAAGAAGTGCCCTGCTGCACATTGTGCGGCTGGGCGGGCTGACGGCGCCCACAGCTCGGGTGCCACCCGCACGCGCTATGTGGCGATCGAGAATGATACACGCAATCTCTGGCGGGCTCTGCGTGATTGGTACCAAGGCGAAAATCTTGGAGCGCTCGCTTGGCGGTGCTTAGATTGTTCCCGCTGGCTAACCCGCAGGCCCGCTGCCAGACTGCACGGCTGATGAGGCCACTGCGACGCTTCTGGTGCTCGCGCCAGGCGGGTTGCTGCCGGCCGAGGACTTCAGGAAACTCGCCACGGCCGTGCAGGCGCGCACGACTGATGCTCAGCGCTCACCACATCGCAGATGATTGCAGCTGCAGTGCACGCAGCACAAGCAGCACTCGTAGATTCTTCACATCCAGCAGGCATCCTTGGGAGGGACTCGGGGCCTGGAAGGCAAGCGAAAAGCTGCGAAGCAGCTTGGATTGACACTCATGAGTACTCCACTGTGTAGAAAAACGAATGCAGGAGATGCTGCGGGAGCGGGTGCGCCTCACCGTGGGCATCATGGACATCGACTGGCAGAAAATCGTGGCGTCAATGCAAAACGCGGGCAGCAAGAGCGGCTCAATGGGCATCCTTGTTGGCATCTCCGCCGCGGCGACGCAGCAGATCATTGATCAGACGGGCCAATACCTGGACCTCAAGGCCGGCGGCACAGGTGAGATAAACCGCATCAGGACACGAAAGGGGCGAGGATCAAGGTCCACTCAAACGATCGTGGCGCAACTACGCGCCAGCTTCTTCTACAAGACACCATGGCAATGCCTGAGATGGCGATGCAACCCTGTGCTCCTTGCATGAGTGTGTGCCGGAGCGAGGTGGGGCCTGCGCTGGTACAAACAGGCTGGTACAACATGCCCTGGAGCAGGCAAGCGACAGTGGTCAGAACCCAAACTCCCAACCCTAAAGTCTGCCTGTCAATGCCGCAGACCGTCGTGACAGTGTGCTCACGGCAGTTCGCAGCGCTCCGGGGCGCTGTTGCGACATGCGCTGGGCAGCAGCGTCGACGGTGGCAGCAGCCGGCTTTCCCAAGCTCTGAACTCTGCCCTGTGAACTGCGCAGGCCGCCGCGATAACGTGTTCGTGGCGGGGCACAGTGCGCTGGGGCCGGCGCTGGTGCGCTATGCCCTGGAGCAGGCGGGCGGCCTCGTCCTGCTGGCATCCACCATCCTGCCCGAGATCTCGGACACCTTCCCCACCGTCTCCACCTGGTGAGGACCCCGCCTCAGGGAATCCCGCCTCAGAGAACGCGCATTTGGCAGCAGTGGCCAGTCCTCCGCGTCCACGCCTTCGTTGCACGGTCTCCACGCATGCTGACGCGGGGCGGGAAGAGGGTGCAGGCAGGTACGCCTCACCCTTCAAAACTCAGGGTCTGCACGTTCAGCTGGCTGGCGCTGCAGGTGAGCGGTATTTTGGGCGGCTATCTCCCATGCCAGCAGAACTCGAATTCTGCAGCACTGCTGCTGCACCGATGCAGGACGCGGCCGGTCCTCAACCTCAGTGGCGAGCTGGACGGGCAGCAGTACCTCAGCCGGCAGGCGCCCGCTTTTGTCGACGCCGTGGCATGCGCGGCCAAGCAAGGCCTGCGCCGAGCAGCCATTTTCCAGCCCGTCATTGCCATTCCAGGTGCGCAAAGACCAGCCTAACATACGGCGTTGATACATGCATGCATTGAGACGGATGTGCAGGTCGGTTCTGGCAACCTTGGTCTGGTGCACGCGGGCGTCGCTTTGCAGCAGTGGCCGCTTTTGCGCGCAGTGGCAAAGCACGGGTTCGGCCTCGGATTCCACAGTCCGTGCTGAACCAGCCGTTGCCGCCCGCAGGCATGAACCACTCGCAGTTTGGCTCCGGCAAGGAACGGCCGCTGATTCCGGGGGCGCCGCAGATGGACATCGATCCAGACATCAGTCACGACGACGCCGTTTCAGCGGTGCGCATACATAGCAGCGCCCCCCAGCATGCTGGTTCAGCTGCCATCCGGCGCTACCCGCCAGCCAGCATGCTGGTTCAGCTGCCATCGGACGCTGCCAATCAAGCGCCTTGAGCTCATCAGCCGGCCGCTGTGGACCCTGAACTCGAGACGCCACAGTCATGCCGCCTGTAGTGGGCAGGCTGTGGTGGATGCGCAGCCTAGGAGACCCCGTCCTCTACTCCAGCGCGTTATTTCCCTGACCTGCAGGCAGCCGCAGTCGTGGCGGACTTCCTGGCGGCACACCGCGGCAACGGCGCCGCAGCCTCGAGCGCGACGGGCGCGCTGCTGCAGCAGCTTCTGGCGTCTTCGCACATCATGGGGCCGTTCCTGGAGGCCTCCGGTGTGCTGCGCTCTGCAAGATAATCAGAAGATTTTAAAGGGATTCAGGCATCCTATCAACTATTCTGGAACCGGAAAAACGCCTTGTGAACGCGAATGCTCAAGCCAGCATTGCGGCTGCTGCGGACACGCTGAGTATGACTGGCGCCTCCATTGGCGCAGTGGTCTGGACGCCTTTTGCTCGCCGTACAGGCCGGGGCCGCATCGGCGCGGCGCTGGCGGCGCTCACGCAGCAGCCCGACCTGCCGAATCCGGACGCGCTGGCGGCGGCGGGTATCATCCCCGGCGCCGTGGGCGGCGAGGCCCTCAGCACCCAAGTATCCTCCAGGTTCATTCCCTATCTGAAATGCGCGCCAGAGTCCTGCCCCGCGTTTTCTTGAGGACCTTCTTGAGTAGGCTTGCGCGGGGTTCGTGGCGTCCAGCACATACGGCATCTGCATCAACAAGGGCCTGCAAGGTGCCAAACACGAGCTCGACACAGGAACCGGCTGGCGCACGCAGGGAAGCTCGAGATCTCTGCGGAGGACGTGCAGCGGCGGGCGCTAGGCCCGCCGCCCGGTCCCTCAATCGAACGGACTGAACAGGGCTGACCCTAAACCCTAAACCCTAACTGACGTCGCTCCCCGGGCCTCGCAGGAAGTGGCTGGCGCACCCGGGCGAGCTGGCCGCCGCGGAGGCCTTTGCGGAGGACGTGCAGCGGCTGGCGCTGCAGCCGCTGCCGGCGGAGGTGCGGGAGCGGGTCATCGTCGTCGCAACGGCGCACACCGACGAGTCCACCTTCCTGTACAACCAGCCCACCATCGAACCGCTGCCAGGCGGGTCGCAGGGCTGCTTGGCACTGCGTCGTTGATGAGGAGCAGGCATCGACTGCTTCATGACCTGAGCTATGTGTCGCGTGTCCGCTTCCTGAGCTCGTCCCCAAGCGGCTGGCCAGTGCGCGCGGGCATGTGCAGCCCGCGGCAGCCTGTTTCTGGAAGCAGACGGCTTCGGTGACCAAGCTTTGGCACTGCAGCCCCGACCTGCAGTCGCATTTCTGCCTCTGTAGGCAGCTCCGGCAGCAGATGGGGACGCGCGTTTACCTGTGGCGACAGTACCGTGACGATGATTTAGCTTTCGAAACAGCACCCAAACAGTCGGGTTCAGCTTCTGATTTTCTGTGCACAGGCGGTCGGGTGCTGGTGCAGCCACATGCATACCTGTGGCGGCACTTCTGAGTGTCTGAAACGGAAGCTTTCTATCTCTTGGCCACAACTCAAGCTTGAAACTTTGCCTTGCAGGCGGCCAGGTGATACAGCGGACACGCATGTCCCTGTGACGGCACTTTCACGAAAACGCTTCATTGATGATTGCACAGGACCTCTTCGTCCAGCTTCTGGAGTTTTGTGGCGCAGGTGGTCAGGCTCTGGTGCAGACGCATGTGTATCTGTGGCGACACTTCTTGGAGACGCAGGAGCGGGTGCAGCCGGGCGTGGGGCCGGAATACGCGCTCAAAACGCGCACCGCCTCCGCCATCTGCCGGGTGGGTTTTCTTCATCAGCTTACGGCAGCGATATACTGGGACGAAGCCTGTGCTGCACACCTGTTTGCGACCGGCGGTGGGGCCTCAGGTACGCTAAACCCTACGCTAAACCCTAGAAGTGCACCGCCTCCGCTGTGTGCCGGGTCTGCTTGCAGTTGGCCGCCAGGCCCGAGCCAGGTGCGTTTGCTCTCGGAGGCAAAAACGTGCCGCCTTGCATAGCATGCTGTGCTGCCAGCGCTATGTCTTGCAGCGCCAACACGAAGCACGTGTCTCGTGCTGGCGTTGGCGGGCATCACCTGCTGACGGTACAGCGAGGTCCCAGCCAAGTTGGTGCATGACAGCCAAGCTCGCCGGAAGCCGCATGATGCGTACTGCTGCACCAGCTCGCCGTCTGGCTTCCGCAGCAACACCTGCTGCGGTGTTGACCGTGCGGCACTGTCTCGGCGAGCGGCCCGGGCAGGTGCAGCGCAACGACGGTAGCGCATCCCTCCCAGGCCGGCTCCCGCCTGAGCAGTCCCGCCACAAGCTAATCAGGCTAATCTTGCTTCATGCGTTCCCCTGTTCTGAATTAGGCGCTGGGGGAGCAGGACCTGGCGGAGCGGCAGACGTCCTGCTGCATCAGCGGCGCAGTCCTCAACCAGCGCACCCTGGAGGTGCGAAACTCACTGGACCTCGGATCTCGGGGCTTTGGTTCCGCCCCTTCATGCCGGTGCCTCCACCTGGCCACCGTTCCCCCGCCGCACGCAGGCAGAATAGTCGCCGACAGCAGCCGAGCGTTCCCGTGGGACTTTGCCGAACTTCTGAACGCTCTCGCTTGCCGGACTGCGAGAAGCATCATGTGTCTGTCCACCCAAGGCGTGTCACGTGAATGCGCGCATTTGGGTTTAGGGTATACTTTAGGGTATACTTCAGGGTATACTTCAGGGTACCCTAGGGTATACTATTTACCTCTGCGCCTCCCCATCAGCCTGCAAACGTAATCTGCAAGGCCGCCGCGCGCAGCTGGATGCCGCATGATTCTTGACTTGTATCCCAGTGTGTACGGCTCCACGAGTTCTTTCACAGATATCGTCATCCAATGCAACACAAGCTACGAAGCCTTTCGCAGGGAGCTGGTGTCTCACGGTCGAATCCTCCTCGAAAACTGAAGCATCGCATGACGCGCAGATGGCGCTGGCGCTGGTGCCGTCGGCGGTGCGGCAGCGGAATGCCAGACCCTGCTATTCCTGCGTTTTGCAAGACCATGCGAGATGTCGCGTGACGTGCAGATGGCGCTGGCGCTGGTGCCAGCAGCGGTGCGGCAGCGGTACCAGACCCGCGGCAAAAAGTTCGCGCCGGTGGCAGATCGGCGGGTGACAGGGCGCACAGCGGCGCCCGATTTTGTGCTGAAGGAGCACGTCACCTTCATAGACGTGTCGGACACCGAGACACAGGTATTACATTACACTATATGATCCAGCCTGTGCATCGCGCTGCGCAATCTGGTGTTGAATCGGCAGGGGAATAATGACGCATCGCCTCCCAGGGTGATGTGCCGTCGCCGAGGGCAGCCCGGAAAGCGCACTTGGCAGCACTCATGCTGGCATGTGTCAGTAACGCACCCTGCTGGCTGCAGGCCCGTCTCCTGAGGCGTCCCTTGCTGCACCCGCAGGTGTGCGCGCCATTCATCAACACGCAGCCGCCCGGCGAGCCCGTGCCAAAACTGGACAGCTACAGCCGCGGCGGCAACCGCTTCATGGGCAACCACTACATCAAGGTGGTGGTCCGCAACCTGTTCAGCTCAGTTTTGTCTCAATCGTAGCCACCAGCTGACACCCGGTTGTCGACCTGCAAAAGTCTTTTCGAGCTGTGCAGATGCGGCCTCGGCGCTGGTGCCTCCAAGTGCGGGCAGCACCTCACGGCTGGCCAGCGGATGCAGAGACTCCAAAGCCCTTCAGTCCTGATCGCAAGTTTTGACGAAGAGGCAAGACTACAATGCAAGACGGAAAACTAAGGCGAAGAATATTCTCTTGGCAGGTCCTGTCGCTGGCGCGCATGGTTGAGTGGCTGATGGTGGACACGCTGCGGCCGCGCAAGGCGCCGCCGCAGCAGCCGGCGGGCGGGCCGAAAGACGACTGATGGCCTGCCGGCGGCTGGTGGGCTGGTCGAAGGATGACTGAAGGCCTGCCTGCCAGCGGCCGCAGCCTGCCACGTCATTTTGGAGAGGTTTTAGTCACCTTTTGGAGAGGTTTTAGTCGCCTTCTAGGCGAGTGTGTAGGCAGAAGTGAGGGGACACAGCTGGAATGAGAGACATTGAATTTCAACTGATGTCGGGCGCTCGCCAGACCCGGTGGATCGTTGACTTCTTCCAGTTTTCAGAGAGCGCAGAGGCGGCGCGAGGTCAGTTCGAGGAGACGATGTGTCGCAGATAACCACGCACGATCGATTGATGATGTAGATATCCGCATTTGTCCTGGGTCAGCTCTGACGATGCATGTGTTGCAGGACCTTTCGATCTTCCTGCTGCATGCTTGCCACAATGAATATTCGTAATGCAGGAGAGGCGGTAATCGTTGCACAATGTAGAAAATAAGGACGCACGCCAAACTGAGGCGCACAGAGCGCCAGATGAGACAGCGTGCTGATGTCAAGCTTGTGCTGCCCTGAATGAAATACTGAAACAGATTCTGCAATTGTGCACGGTGCCTGCCCTGCTGCATCTGATTGACATCTGAGAAACACCAGCACATTCGTCTGTTGCCCCCATGGCGTCCCGGTTTCCAATGCTGCTCTGGGTCGACTGACCACGCGACGCCCCCCATGCCACGCTCGTTCTCTCATTGCAGCCTCGTCATATGGATGAGTGCCGTGGACCCGTGCCGCCGGCCGACCGCCCCTGCGCAGCGCCGCCTCAATGGGGTGCCAGCCGAAGCGTGGCGAGGCGGTTGCACATCGCAGCGCTGCATTCCATTGCCGGTGTCATGGCGTGCCGTTTCTTGACGCGCCGCTGCGCTGTGATGCGCCGTCACAGCGCTGTCACAGTGCGACAATGCGCCGCCGCCGCATCAGGTTGCGGAGGGATGCTCCATCTCAGTGCCGGCCTGGTAGCGCTCGCCCTCGATGCCGTGCTCCGCTGGGTCCTGCACAGAAAGGCAAGGGCACTCTTGAAGACTAGAAAAGCATGGAGACGGGCTGTGGTCGGTGGCTGACAGGCAGCATAGAAGGAGGCCCAGCAGCAACGACAAGCCGGCGCGCAAACTGTGCTCGAGATGCAGGGGTGATGTGCGCCGTCACGCTGCGATGTTCCTTGGTACGCAGCTTGCGCAATTACCAGAAAGCGTGAACGCGTCGCAGGTGATCGACCTCGCGCCCTGGCTGGTGAGGTTGGGCAGGTCCTCTCCAACGACGCCCTGGCTGTTCACTCAGTGCAGAGCTTGCATCCTTTCGCCCTGGCTGTTTAAAACTCAGTGCAGAGCCTGCAGGCTTTCTCCAATCAGTTAGGAGGGCGAAGAAAGGGCACACCCTAGCTGTCGAAATTGGGCAGGTCCTTCCCGGTGACGCCCTGCTAGTGATGTTCAATCCAGGTTTTTGTTTCACGTTCGTTGGAAGGAAACGCGCACGTTCTGGCTGGTGAGGCCGGGCAGGTCCTTCTCGGCGACGCCCTGCGACTTCAGGAACTCGCGCTCGCGAAACTCCTCCAGCCGCCGCCGCTCGGCCTGCGACTTGACCGGCATCGGGTTCCCCTTCTGGCTGACGCGCTCCTCCAACAGCTTCGTCAGCTTGGGGCCTTCGCGCTCGTACCACTCCTTCAGCGCCTGTGACAGCAGACCGACAGCAGACTGACAGCAGACTGACAGCAGACCGACAGCAGACTGACAACACCATGACAGGTGTTCAACCGAGTTTCGGCTCAGCAGAGGGCTGTTAAGCAATTCCGGCTTGAGCCGTTCCTTCAGCGCGCCATCGGCAGCATGCCGTTGCTGCTTCTGCAGACTTTCATGCAGCACAAAGCCTGCTCCAAAGCGCTTCATGTCCTGACGACAGGGCGCGTGCTGTCGCACCAGCCTCCCGCGCCTCCCGACATCTCTGTTTGCGTCTGAAATTGTGCGCGCAGTTTGCTCGGTTGTGTGAGCTGGCAGCCGCCCAATGCCGCTCTGGGCGAGGCTCATTGATGCGACCTGGCAGTGCACAAGGCGCATTCGGGGGCGAGATGACGTGACGAGAGATTCGGAGGAGCGATGTTTGTAGGGTTTTGCAAGGGTGCCCACCTCAGTGCCGGCCTTCATCTTGCGCACCCCGCCGGGATTGTCCTCTGTCGGGACGAATTCGTACAGGCCGAACTCCAGGATCTGGGGCGGGAAGCACAGCGGCGTCAACATGCCAGGTCCAAGGGCAGGCATATGGCACGTGTACGACAGCAATTGGCGGCCACCGCTACCGACACACATGTTCAGGGGAACATGAAGATTTTCAATATACAGGGGACTTGGCACTCCCAGCAATTGCAGCGGGGCCTAGGAAGGAAAGACGTCTGGACGCAGACAATTCCCGAGAGAAAAGAAATGCGCACCCAGGCGAAATTCCACTCGAAGTTGTTGATGAGCGTCCAATACATGAAGCCGCGCACGTCAAAGCCGTCGTCGATTGCGTTCTTCACCTGCGAGCCGAATGCAGGGCGCGGTGACACATTCGCCTGCATGGCTGGGGTTTTGCAGGGTTTAGAAAGACTCGTGCAATGCCGCCTCGCGTCCGGGGCGACATCGATGCAGCGATGCACGAACTTTGTGAGGAAGCCGCAAAGAAGCTGTTGTTGTGCAAGCACACAGTGTGCAGCACAGCATTGTGAGCGTCCCACAGCGCAGACCCACCCAGCAGGCCGCTGCTGTGG
>JAABUM010001912.1_pt1 | contig 29595 bp, 44 predicted proteins | sample 5559161 | NCBI WGS metagenome assembly JAABUM01 (sample SAMN10711868, study PRJNA513369) | rock metagenome | isolation source: Antarctica rocks | place: Antarctica: Victoria Land, Siegfried Peak nord
GCATTGGAGACCAGCCCGTCGGAGTTGCTCGAACTGGCGGGGGTGTGGTCCCCGGACACGCCGGGGCAGGCGACGCCCGACGACCTGCGCTTGCGCGGGGCCTTCGGGCAGGTGCGCGCGTTGCCGGTGGCCATGCAGCAGCGGGCGGTGCCCTTGGTCGAGGCTCTGGCAACGGGATGGCTGACGGACGAGGACGACGAGGAGGAGGGTCTGGACGCGAACGCAGGCCCCGCGGAGAGACCCGTTACCGCTGGCGAGGCGTAGGCGCAGGAGCGGCGCGCCGCTGGCGCGCCGCCTGACCACGGCGCGGGGCATCCTTGTCGCCCCCTGGGGGACGCAGGACACGCCCCAGCGCGCCTCTTATGGCTTACGACGCCTCTCCCCAATCGTACACGTTGCCAGCGTCGCCATCACCGGCACCGACCGCGCTCAGGGGGCGCACCTCGCCGCCCGTAGCTGGGGCGAGGTCGAGCGGGCGCACGTCCACCGCCCGCGGGCGGCCGCTCACGTCGGTCTCTTCGATAAAGTCGACCTGCTGCTCGACCTCAAGCTCGTCGTAGCGCCCGCCCGCGACGGCCGATGCGTGAAAAAAGAGTGAGCGTCGGCTGTTGTGCGGAACGATAAAGCCGAAACTGCGGTCTGTAAGAGTCTTGATTGTGCCCTCGCATCGGGAGGGCTGTGTGTCGGCCTATTGTTACGGAGCGCGACACCAGGGGCAAAGTAGCAATCTGTGGGGCTGGCACAAAGGACCGATTCCCTTTCTGGAAACGCTACTTCAGCCTGTTTTGATGCTGCAGGATACCTTGGTGAGGCTCGTTCGCCGTGTCAGGCAGCAAGAAAGGAGCGCCTCTGGTCGAACTCACTACCTTTTGCTTGACACGTTCACCGTCACAGGGCTATTTTAGGCCCGTACTTTGCCCCTGGTGTCGTGTTCCGTAACACCAGGCCCCAACGCGAGTACACTGACCGCGACGGCACCGCTCGCCAGAGCCTCGACGTGCGCGCCCGTGAGATGCGCATGCTCGACAAGGCCGGCGAGGGTGGGAACAGCGGGGGCGGCTTCGGTGACGAGCAGAGCCAGAGCAGCGGCGCGCGCGACGTCTGGACGCAGCCGCGGCCGAGCTCCCCGTCGGGGAGCGGTGACGGCGCTGGCTCGATGGACGATATCCCCTTCTGAGAAACAGCCGCCGCTGGTCGCGCCGTGTGGCCAGCACGCCGCGAGGCTGACCGTCTTTAGACATAAGCGCTATTAGGTGATACCCTCACGTCAACGACACGGAACACTATTCGCGGGTGGGCGCTCGACATAACACATGGCGCCTGGAGGGCGAGGGGATGGCCATGACGAGCACGACGAGCACGACGCGCACAACCGGCACGAGCACGAAGAGGGACATAGTCGCCTACACGGGCACGGCGCTGGCCCAGGCCACGACCTGGGCGTCGTTGCCCGATGATGTCTTGCGCCGGCGCGCGACCGAGGCGGCGCAGCTCCACGACGCCGCTGTGCTATGGGACCTCACCGAGGCGCGGCTCACGCTCGCGGGCGAGGCTGGCGTCACCATCTCCCCGCGCACCCTTGCCACCTATCGGTATGCCGTCCTGCGCTGTGTCGCCCAGGACTGGCGCGACTGGAACCTACTCAAGCCGAAGCGCGACGCAGCCGATCTCTGGATCAGGGGCATGGAGACGCGCGGGCTCAAGGTCGCCACGGTGCGGACCTACCTCGCCGCGGCGCGGGCGCTCTACGTCGCGCTCCGCTGGGCCGGCGCCACGACGGTCGACCCCTTCAAGGACAGCAAGCCGGGGCGCGATCCCGTGGCGCGCGAGGAGAAGCGTAAGCCCTACACCGACGACCAGCTCACGCAGCTCGTGCGCTGCGCGTTCACCTACCACGAGCGCCTGCTGGTGCTGCTGTGCGGCCACGCTGGCCTGCGCGCCTCCGAGGCCGTGGACCTGCGCTGGTCCGACATCGACCTGGCCGCCGGGCGGCTCGTCGTCGCCGTAGGCAAAGGTCGGAAGAAGCGGACGGTGCCGCTCTCTGGCACCCTACGCCACGAACTCGCGCTCGATCGCGCCCATCCCTACGGCGACTGGGTGCTGCCCTACCGCGATCGCCGCAGCGCCTGGTGGCACATCAAGGAGATGGCCACGCGCGCCGAGATCCCGGCCCTGGGCGTCCACGCGCTCCGGCACACCGCCGGGACCAGGATGATGCGCCAGACAGGCTCGCTGGAGATCACCGCACGGCTGCTCGGGCACAGCCAGATCGAAACGACGAGGATCTACGCCAAGTTTGCCGACGAGTCGCTCGACGAGGCGGTGAGTTCGTGGTAGCGCCCGCAGCAGGGCGAGACGGCGGGGCGCGACGGGTTTTATCCCGCCCCGCCCCCGCCCAGCGTAACCAACCGGTAGGAATGGAAGAGGACTGATGGACAAACTACGCCCGGCCTATACGGTCGCAGACAGCCCTGGCACCTACGGCGCGGCCACGCCCTACGCGGTCGTCAGCACTGCCTCGGGCATGCCGCGCTTGCCTGCACATGGCAACAAAGAGGCGGCACAACTAGAGGCCGACCGCCTCAACGTCGAAACACAGCGCGACGCCAAAGGCGAGACGGCATGACACCGCGGGAGCTGGAGGTCCGCCTGGCTGAGCGGCGCGACCGGGTGACGGTGGAGGCGGTCCTCGCCGAGCTGCACGGTGACCCCGACTGGATGGTCACCGAGATTAGCGTCGCGCACCGCCTCGCGCAGGCAGACCTGGTCTACGTGCCGACGGGCATGGGTTACACAATGACTCCGGAACCGGCCGGGCGCCGCGATGGGCATAGCGCGGACATCGCGGACGCGGACGCACTCTCTTAGGGCGGGGGGGTAACGGCTGGTAGTGACTATATATGACGACGCGAGGAAGACAATAGTCATGGACGACTGGACGGTCCCGGAGCAGGGCTTCATCGCGCATGTGGTCAAGTGGGCGCTTATCCTCCCCGTGTCTGTCAGGCAGGAGATCATCCTGTCCGCCCGCCAGCACGCCCGGTTGTGCCGGCAACCGCGCCCAGGCGCCGGCGGCTCGATCGTCTTCGCCAAGCCCAAGGTGTGGGAGGAGATCGCCCATCGCGTCGAGACGGAGGGTCGTACCCCACCGCCCGACACGGGCCAGGAGTAGTGTAGGTGCACAAGTTGGCCGGGCACTCCAACGCCACCACGACACAACGCTATGACCGCCGTGGTGAGGCGACGAAAGCGAAGGCGGCCGGGTTGCTGCACACGCCTTATGTGGGGCGGGGATAGCGAGGGTGTGTATGTGTAGCTGCGCACTATCACCTAGCGCATCAGGCCACAAGCTTACCGGCCTTGATGAGCTTCTGGACCGTCGCTGGCGACGTTCTAGTCACCTTCGCAAGCACGCGTACAGGTCCCCGTGCACCTGCGGCCCAAGCATCAAGGACACGTATCTCCGCTTTAGAGGGGCGGTAGTGCTTATTAGGCCGCCCTGTCTTATGCGCGGTATAGCAGTCCCAACCGCAATACACATTTCCATGGCCACGTCGCTCAATAATGTTGCCACACTGGCGGCAGGGGTTAGCGCGTCGCCGCAAATCGCGATAGTAGAGCCTACGGCACCCAAAGCTACAGAAGTGCTGTTTCGTTTCACGTGGCCCAAAGTAAACCCGGCGTCGATATGACTTGGCGCACTGGAGACAGGCAAAAACGCGCATGGCGCTTTTGGGCTGTCGGCAGCCAGGGCATGTCCAACTCATGGTGTCACGATCAACAGAAAGCGGGATGTGCGCTGCCTTATAGAAACGCGTGTTCCCGCACGCGATGCAGCGAACCGTCGTACGCGTGCTACAGTCAGCACGAGCATGTGCGTGACAACAGTACACCTTGCCTGTTTTCGATCGTGCGACGCGGGCTGGCTTGGCATGAAATCGGTTGGAGCAAGCTAGCAAACCGCAAACGTGTTCCTCGCCCCGTTTTTCTTCACTACGCGAACGACGCACCATCTTATCTCGTTGTCGAGCGCAGTCGCGGCAAAGTAGCCGATCCATCATCGCCGGTGGTCGATACCCGAGGTCCGTCCCACATCCCTCGCACACCACGTCAGCACCCTGCCGTGGCCATCGAGCATCTCTATACGCAGGAGACTGTCTATACGCAACCTTGCATTCGGGATGTCGCGCGTCGCTCGCGCGACTACGTTGTATGGAAACAAGGTCGTGCGGGCGTGGGCAATCTGACCAAAGGCATGGAACTAAAATCCGGCCGGGATGACGCTCACGACGTGCCCTCTCAGCTTCATGCAGGCCACGAGTGCGGACGGCTTTTAGAAGGCACTCGTTCGAGCAGTAATGCCCAACCTGCGTGTCTTGGTGGACATGGAACTGCTTGCCGCAAAACCGGCATGTTCGCTCCCGCGCAGCTATCAAACAAGCATCACTACAATATTTGGCACTCCGTTGCGGAGCAAAGGGCATCTCACAATGGCGGCAGGGCCGTATCAAAATCAGGTCCCTCAATATGGGCCGTACCAAAATTAGCCCGGCGTACCAAAATCAGCTTTACTCTAGTATAGCTGACTGGGACCGTGCTATGCTAGGCTCAGACGAGGAAAACAGGAGCCTTCGTAGAGGAATGACGTGGATGTGAGACACAAAAAAATAGCGCGCACCCCGGCCAACAGTGTGGCAACTTCAAACCGGGGATGCGCGCGTGACAAGCAAGCACAACAACTCAGCAGGAGGCTGGGAGAGTGCCCCTCTGTTCTAACTATGACGCATTTAGAGACGGGCCGCAAGAGGGCGGTCCAGAGTACGGGGGCCTGCACCGTCTGTTCGCAGGCACGGAAAAGCCCGGTAGCACCATCTCCTTGCCAGTTGGTAGTGCTAGCCGGGCCGTAGAAAAGAACGAGGTACAGTGGCAATGTCCACTCTTTTCAGTGTACCACGCTGGGCGTCCCCACGGGGAGGCCCACGATGGTAGCGGCCACCTACGCAACCGATAGCGTCGGGCTCCACGCCGAAGTCATGCGCCTGCACACGGAGAACACTCATCTCCGCGAGATCGTGGACACGCAGCTCGCCGTCATCACTGACCTAAAAGCGGAGCGCGACGCCCACAAGGCCCTGCGCGACAATCCCAATCTGACGCCCCTGCGCAAGGACACGCTCGAAGTCGTCTACGAGTTGATGGGCTGCCCACTCGGCACGTCGCCGGCGACACGCTCCTACCCCGACACTATCGTGTCCCACACCAAAATAGCGGAACGTCTCGGCGTCAGCGCCAAACAGGTGGGCAAGCACCTGACCGACATGGAAACAGACGGGTGGCTCAAACGATGGCAGGCCACGGGCGTCAACTCTGAGAACGGGAAGCCCACAACCCACTACCATTACGAGCCCGTCGAAGGCGAGGCATTCCTCCATACAGTCGGGACGCCCGGCAACCTCATGGAGCGCCACGATCCGGTCACAAGCACGCTCGGCGTCGATGCGGAAAAGGCGAAGGACCGGCGCAAATTAATCGAGGCCCGCTGCCCGGTCTGCAAGACCACCGATTGCACGATCCACTGTTCCAACGGCCACAGCACCCACATGAATGCCGTGGACGATGCGCGACCACCGCGACCTGTGGTAACCAAGCGCCGCGCGCACCATGCCCGTGAGCACGGCAACTCCGGTGCCGATAGCACGATCCCAACGGCTGAAAGCCCCGTGGCGGAAGAATCTTCCGCCACGCAGAACGTAGGTGCCGTGGCGGAAGATTCTTCCGCCGTCTACGTTCCCAGTGACGGTACGTATTCCGCAGAAGAAACGCCCGACGCGCGGGACGCGTCCGACGCGCAGCCCGTGGCGGAAGAATCTTCCCTCGCGCTGGGCGCGGCCGTCGCAGCCCTGGTACCGGTGGTCACACGTCATCCCGATGGGGTGCGCATGCGGGGGGGCAAACCCAAGTATCTCTCCATCGGACGGCCCCTCGCGGCGGGGGACATCGAGGCGCACATGCGGGGTGAGCAGACGTACGGTGCGGGGCTCCTCTACGAGACACCAGAGGGGCCGCGCACGATGGCGCTTGTGTGGGACGAGGATGGTCGTTTCGATCGCTTCCCGAGATCGGCCGCGCGGCTCGATCAAGCGGGCCTGCGCCCGGTGCTCGTGCAGAACCCCATGAATCCCCAGCGTGGCCACCTGTTGCTGCTGTTCAATGCGCCGTGCGACCCGGCCTGGGCTATCGCTGCCGCCGAGCGTCTCGCGCCCGAACTGCGAGCTGTCGAAGAGCGGTTCCCTGACTTGAAAGAGAAGGGGGGGGCGCGCGTGCGGCTCCCGGGGGGCTCCTATGTCCTGCCCGATGGGAGGCGCCGTCCGGTGCTCGTCGCGGCGGGGACGGTTGACGGGCCGGGCACCTGGTTCGACGGTACGACGCCCGAGGCGTGGGCGCTTATTGGCGCGGCCCTCTCAGATCCGGCCATCCTTGCCGCAACGTTCGTCCCGCGCGATGATCGCCCGAAGCGGGCGGCAGCGCGGACACTGTGGCGGCCCAAGCCGGGGATCACGATACGCGGGAGTCACGGGGGCGATGACATCTTTGCCCGTTTCAATGCGGAGCATTCCATCGAGGACATGGTCGACGTTGGGCGCGATCACAAGTTCGTGGCCCCGTGGCGCGAGGAGAAGACGGCGAGTGTGCATGTCTACGACGATGGCCACTGGCACGATCATGGCCCCGACAAGCGCCATGGGCGCGATGCGTTTGACCTCTGGTGTGCGTTGAACGGCTACTGGAATGAGGGGGCGAATCGACCGGATCGCAAGGCGGCCTATGCCGCCCTCAAAGGTGAGAATGACACAACACCAGTGCCGTCAGCGCCACCAGCGCCACCAGCGCCACGACCACCGTCAGCGCCATCAGTAGCATTGGAGCCGCCCCAGTCGCCTTCACTGTCTTCACTGGCTCCCCCTTGCCGCTACGAGAGCCACCGCGGTCACGAGTGGGCACGACCCGATGGGCGGGGGCTCGTGTGCGGTATATGCCACCCCCAGCCACCACCACGAGCCCTACACATACCGGATAGCGCCGCGATACGCCAGGAGGCTCCTCATGGTCACTGACATGCAGACCCGCCCCACGGTGGTGCGGCCAGCGGCCAGCACGTCGCCGTCGGTTGTACTGACCGTGGCCGCCGAGATCACCATCAACGGGGACATGCCGCTTGCGCTGCGCAGAGCGATCACCGCGGCGTTGACGCTGGAGAATCCGGCCTATCGTGAGGCCGAGGAGCAGGGGCGCAGCACGGCCGGCCTGGACCCTGACCTGTGGTACTATCGCACGACGGCGACCGGCGAGCTCGTCGTGCCCCGCGGCGCCGGTCGCTTGGTGCGGGCGCTCTTCGGGGAGCACGGCGTCCCGCTTCAAGTCGTTGACGCGACGCACTCGACCGCTCCGGTCGCCTTCGAGGAGCGGGTACAGTTGAGCGAGGCGCAGGAGAACGCCGTCGGCGACATGCTCAAGCGTCGGATTGGAGTGCTCTCTTCGCCGGCAGGTTCGGGCAAGACAATCATGGCCATGTCGTTGATCGCGCGCCGGCAGCAGCCCGCGCTCATCATCGTCCATACACGCGAACTCGCCTACCAGGCCATCGCCCGCGCGGTGGCGGTCCTGGGGCTCAACGAGGGTGAGATCGGGCTCGTCGGGGATGGATGCGCCACCATCGGCGAACGTCTGACCGTGGGACTTGTGCAATCGCTGGCGAGGGGCATTCCACCGGCGCTGCTCAACGTTGGCCACCTGATAGTCGACGAGGCGCATCACTGCCCAGCGGCGCAGATGGCGGCCGTCGTGTCACAATTTGCGGCGAAGTACCTGACGGGCCTGAGCGCCACACCGTACCGCCGTGACAAACTCGATCGTGCCATTGGCTTTTACCTGGGCGAGACCGTGGCGCGTATCGACGCGGCGGACCTCGCGGACAGGCTGATACAGCCGAAGATCGTCAAGCGCGATACCCACCTGCGTCCTGGTGGCGACTCGTTTACAGAGCTGGTGAGCGACTTGGTGGTCTGGCCCGAGCGGAACGCCCTGATCGTCGCCGACGTGGCCGAGGCCGTCGCGTGCGGCCGTCGCTGCCTCGTCCTCTCGGAGCGCGTGGGTCACGTCAAGGATCTGACGCGGCTCCTGCAGGAGCGCGGGATCGCCGCCGCCGCGCTGTACGGCACGTTGGGCAAGCGAAAGCGGGGCGAGGTCGTCGAGGCCCTCGGCGCAGGGGAGCTGCGGGCCGTCGTCGCGACGGTTAGCCTCATCTCAGAAGGCTTCGACTGTCCCCACCTTGACGCCTTGTTCCTGGCCACGCCCATGAGCTACGGCGGGAGGGTGATCCAGGCGATCGGGCGCGTGTCGCGGACGGCTCCCGGCAAGGTCGATGCGGTCGTGACCGACTACTGCGACGACAACAGGATGCTCTGGTCAACCTGGCGCAACCGCCGGATCGTCTACGAGGGTCAGGGATGCCCGATCATCGTGTCGCCAGCAACACATCATCTCCAGCGGAGGACCCCATGAGCCGCCTCGAGGCCGAAGACAACACCCGCCTGCATAGCCATGACCTGGGGGCAGACGGCGCGCCGCGCATGACCGAGCGCGTCCTGAGCTACCTGGACACACCGCGCTCGCCGTCGCCCCGGCCCCTGTCCTTCGCTGACGCCTGGGCGCGCCTGCGCGCTGAGGAACCGCCACTCGCTGCGGCGGTCGCGCAGACCATCATCCACAAGCTGACCGTACGCGATGCGGCGCCGGTGCTGGGCGTCAGTTTCAAGACCGTGGCGCGGCATAAAAGGGACGGTATCGCCGCGCTCGTCGTGTGGACGGGTCTGCCTGCCCCTGTTGTGGCACGCCAGGTCTGTGATTTGACAGCATGACACAGACATGCGACAATGAGTATTAGGTAAAGTAATCTCAAGGGGCGGCTTCCACAGTGGAAGCCGCCCCTTTTGTTTGCCTTGAAAACGGGAGGGGGTGCTGAGAGTGAACGACGCAGATAGGACGTTGCTGCTGCTGCCTGGCCGTCCGGGCTACCGTCCATTGCAGCCCGAACGCAAGGCGCTGTTGCAGGTGCGGATGAGCGTCACAGAAAAAGCGCGCGTGACAGAGTTGGCGCGTCAGCACGGCTATGAGACCATCGCGGCGTATGTGCGCGACCGCACGCTAGGGCAGCCGCTGCCTGCGGCCTAACAGGAGCCTACATCATGACCATACCGACGCCGCCCGACTGCGACGGCTTCGACGACGACATGCGGCTGCACCTCTTGGCCCAGGGCGATGTATTGAAAGAACGGTTGCGCGCGTTGGCGCATGGTGACCGTGAGGTGATGAGGCCGCGCTACTACGAAGTCGCCCGACTGCTAGCCGTGCAACAGGAGGCGGTTGCGCGCGGCGACGCGGCCGACTGGACGACTATCCAACCGACGGCCTCGGCGCTGATTGAGTACAACGGCATCCAGTCTCAGATGGTGTGTGAGATGTACAACACCATCGCCGCCTATATGGCCCTTGCGGAAACGGTCTTGCACGTGACGCAGCAGGACATCGAGGCGCGCGCCGAACGTCTTGTTGAGGAACGGGCGACACGGAAGTCCGTCATAGCTAGGCCGACGCTGGCGCAGTAAAGGACGGCAGAACGATGGCTACATGGTCCTACCGCGCAGACTACGACATCACCCTGACTCAGCCGAATCCCCGGCGTGGGGTGCGCGGCCAACCGGACCGTCTGGCGTGGCAACTGCGGACGCTCGCGGCGTTCCAGGGCTTACTTGTGACAGCGAACGGGTCCAATCAGGCCACCCTGTCGTTCCACGACCCTGACGGCTTCCTGCTGGATCAGGTCGCCCCACAACCGATGAACGTCGTGCAGGTGCGCATCCCCAACAGGTGGGGCGTGTGGGGCACGGCGTGGACGGGCTTCGTGGACAGCGCGCACGAGATCCACGACGCCGAGGCCACGACGCGCACGGTCGAACTCGTCTGCTCTGGTCCCTACAAAAAGTGGGAGGTCACGCGTCAGTCGGCGGGCGATGTGCTCGCGCTGGCAACCGCTTCTATGCAGAACATCGCGGGCGCTGAAGTCGTGCGCTACAGCGCGCGGGCCGTTGGCTATGACCCCGCCAATATCGCGTTTGACCCCGTAGCCGATAGCGGGACCGGGCTCTACGGGTCCATTGCTGCATCGACGATGATGAATCCTGACCAGCAGACGTGGAGCGCGCCGGTCCAGCAAATGCTGGCGAATAGTGGCCTTGAGTTCTTTTTTAGCGAAGACGGGCGCAGTCACTACCGACGCGTCGGCTTTCTCGGCACGGGACAGCGCAAAGGGCAGCCCCCGCCACGCATTCCGCGCATCGGGCGCGAGGACATGCTGCACGCGGACCTGGCGACGGGCGACCGGGGCGTGCTGACGCGCATTGAGGTGCGCTGGGGTCCATTTCCGTCGCTGCAAACCGCTTGTATTCGGCACTGAGAAACGGCCCCTTTTGAGAGACTAACGGCGCTCGGACATGGCCCCACTGGGCAAGCAATCCCGCTACCCTCGCAGTACAGGACGCGAGGAGTGAGCGGGGGAAGGCATGCTAACAGTGGACGACATCGAGGGGATCAGACGGGCCTACTACGTCGAGCACAAGAGCATCCGGGCAATCGCCCAGGAGCAGCGCCACCATCGGCGGGTGGTGCGGGAGGCCATCAGCGGGGCGAGCCCTCCGCCGCGGCGCTACCGCCAGCGCACACCGCGGGCGCGGCCGCTGCTAGATCCGGTCACGCCGACGATCGACGCGTGGCTGGAGGCGGATCGGGAGGCGCCGCGCAAGCAGCGGCATACGGCTAAGCGCGTCTACGACCGCTTGGTCGACGAGCATGGCTATGCGGGGAAGGAGCGCGCTGTCCGCGCGTACGTGCAGCGCTGGAAGAAGGAGCATCAAGGCGCGGCGCTGGGCTTCCTGCCGCTGGCGTACGCGCCGGGGGTGGAGGCGCAGTGCGACTGGGGCGAGGCGCTCGTGTGGATCGCCGGGGTGGAGCAGAAGGCGGCGTTCTTCTGCATTCGCCTGGCGTACTCGCTCAAGCCGTTCGTGTGCGCGTTCCCGGCGGCACGGCAGGAGTGTTTCTTCGCAGCCCACGAGGCGGCGTTTGCGTTCTGGGGTGGCGTCCCACACCGCATCACCTACGATAACCTGACCAGCGCAGTGCGCCGCGTGTTGGAGGGGCGTAGCCGCCTGGAACAGGACGCCTTCGTCGCCTTCCGCGGGCATCACTTGTTCGCGAGCCACTTCTGCCTGCCCGGCCAGGAGGGGGCGCACGAGAAACCCCTCGTGGAGAGCTTGGTTGGGTACAGCCGGCGCAACTTCCTGGTCCCCGTGCCTGACATGCCGTCCTGGGACGCGCTCAACGCGCACTTGTACGCGCGGTGTGAGGCAGAGGACGCGCGGCCGGCGTCAGGGCGGGGCGACACGATCGGGGCACTCTGGCACGCGGAACAAGTCCATCTCCGGCCCGTGCAGCGGCACGCGTACCCCTGCTGCCGGGCGGTGGCGGCGCGGGCGACGCGGCAAGGCCTGGTCACCTTTGAGCGTAACCGCTACAGCGTGCCGACGCGCCACGCGGGCGAGCGCTTGCTGCTGCGCGCCTTCCCCTGGGAGATCGAGATTACCGACGGCCAAACGGTCGTCGCGCGGCACGCGCGGCTGTACGGGCGCGACGGCGAACACCTCGACCCGCTGCACTACCTCGCCCTCTTGGAGCGCAAGCCCGGCGCGTTCGACCTAGCCCGCCCGATCCAGCAGTGGTCCGCGCAGTGGCCCCCGATCTACCATACCTACCTCGACGCGCTCCAGCAGGCCCGGCCGCGGGAGGCGCGGCGCGAATTCGTGCGCATCCTCCAACTTTACGCACGCTACACACCCGAGGTGCTCGCCGCTGCCCTAGAGCGTGCCTACGGGATGCGCTGCTGGTCCGCCGATGGCGTCGAGCAACTCGTCCACCAGGAACTCGACGCGCCGCCGCCGGCGACGACGATCGACCTGACCGCCGTCGGGACGCCCACCCTCATGCGCCTGGCCCAGATCCAGATCGCGCTGCCCGACCCCCATCGCTTCGACTGTCTGTTTGAGGAGGTTCACCCATGACCACGACCATGACGCCCAGCCCGGATGCGACGGCCCAGGCGCTGTTGCTGGAGGAGCACCTGCGTCGGCTGCGCCTGCCCGTCCTCCTGGCCCGCTACCCCAAGGTGGCCCAGGACGCCGCCCAGCGCAACCTGATCTATGAAGGGTTCTTGCTCGTGCTGCTCGACGAGGAGTTGGCGCAGCGCGACGAGAACATGCAGAAGCGGCGGCTGGCCGCGGCCAAGTTCCCCACGATCAAAACGCTTGACCAGTACGACTTCTCGTTGATGCCGCAGCTCAACCGCCACCTCGTCCTGGAATTGCTCCAGGGAGGATACATCGCCGCCAAGGAGAACATTTTGATGGCGGGCGAGATCGGCACGGGGAAGACGCACGTCGCGACCGCGTTGGGCGTGCAAGCGTGCCGGCAGGGGCAGCGTGTACGCTTCTACACGGCGGCCGGCTTGACCAACGACCTGATCGAGGCGCAGGCCGCCCATCGGCTCGGGCGCTTCGAGAGCAATCTGCTGCGCCATGACCTGCTCATCATCGACGAGGTGGGCTTCGTGCCCTTCACCAAGGTCGGCGCGGATTTGCTCTTCAGCTTTTTATCTGTGCTGCACGAGCAGGTCAGCCTGATCGTGACCACGACGGTGCCCTTCGCCGAGTGGACGAGCCTCTTCGGCGGCGACCAGCGCCTCACGGGCGCCCTCTTGGATCGCCTGGCCTTCCATGCCCACGTGCTCCAATTCGCCGGCCAGAGCTTCCGCCTGCGCCACAGCCTCGGGCGGCAGGAGGCCAGCACGGCGCGCGGAAAGGCCGCGCCGACGGGAGGGGCCGATGTTGGGTAACTTTCTGGCCGAAAGGAGCATCCCACGATGAGCGCCGTGACACCACGGGTCTGGGTCCTGTCGTGGGAGGACCGCGCCTACATCGACGGCCCCCAGCCCGGCGACGCGCGCGTGTGGCTCGATACGCCGCCCTGGTTCGCCTGGCTCGACGCGGCGACGACGACGCGCTTCGCGTACCCGCTCTTCGACCCCGCCGTGGGCTACATCGTCGCCATGATGACCGTGCGCAAAGAGCGGCGGGCACGCGGGGGCGCCTACTGGACGGCCTATCGGCGGGCGAGCGGGCGCCTCCGCAAGGTGTACGTGGGCGGCACGCCGGCGGTCACCCAGGCGCGCCTCGGCGCGCTCGCCCGCGCTTTGCTGCAGACCGGCAGCGGCACGGAGACAGATCGTTGAGCCGGAGGGGCGCGCGACACAGCCCCCCGGCGGGGAGAAAGCGGCGGCGGATCGGTCCGCACATGGCAAACGGGAAGGAGGGGACGGCCGGCTACTGGGAAAAGAAGAGGCGCTCGTGACGGGTGGGCCTGTTTTTGCTTGCCGCGCACGCGGAGGAATGGCAATCACAAACGGACCCACCCGCCGCATGAGATGGGCCGGGATGTGATTGCCGTGGTGGTCCTAGAAGTGCTTGCCACTGAACAGGAGCGTGGGTCATGCGTCCCACACAGCCTCCTCACGGGGGCAGAGGGAGTGAACAAGGGCGGCACGGGCAAAACGGGACCATACGACTGATGGCCAGGAGGAGAGGTGATGACGAGAATCCATCTGGATACCGACCTGGGCGGCGACATCGACGACCTATGCGCGCTCGCGATGCTCCTGCGGTGGCCGGCTGCCGAGATCACAGGCGTGACCACCGTGGCCGAAGACGGGGGACGGCGTGCCGGGTATGCCCGCTATGCCTTGGCGCTGGCAGGGCGGGCGGATATCCCCGTCGCGGCGGGGGCAGACGCCGCGTATGGGCCGTATCGCCATCCCATCCCCGCTCTCTTCCCCCGCGAGGACAGGTATTGGCCCGCGCCGGTCCCGCGAGCCCCGACGCCCGTCGCCGACGCCCTCGCGCTACTCAAACGCAGCGTCGAGGGGGGGGCGCGCATCGTGGCCACCGGCCCCTACACCAATCTGGCCTTGCTCGACACCGCCTATCCCGGCCTCTTGCGGCGTGCCGCGCTCTACCTGATGGGCGGCCACGTCCATCCCATCCCCGACGGCTTCCCCGCCTGGGGGGACAACATGGACGACAACATCCAGTTCGATGTCGCGTCCGCGCGCCGTGTCCTCGTCGCGTCGTTCCCGACCCTCATCCCCATCGAGGTGACGGTGCAGACGGCACTGCGTCGTGCTCATATTCCTGCACTGCGGGCTTCCGGCCCCCTCGGGGCGCTCTTGGCGCGGCAGGCCGACGCGCTCGCTGAGGACTGGCAGATCGAGGAGCGCTACGGACGCCCTTGCAGTGGCCTGCCGGACGACACGATCAACTTCCTGCACGACCCGTTGGCCTGCGCCGTCGCCCTCGGGTGGGATGGGGTGTCGATCGAGGAGACGCGCCTCCGCTTGGACCTGCGCGACGGCTGGCTCCATGAGCAGGTCGATCCCGCAGGACACGCGGTGCGGATCGTGACCGCCGTCGACGCTGCACGCTTCGCTCAGATATGGGTGCAGGTCATGACGGCATGACCATTGGCCGTCACACGTCGTCGCCGTACAGAGGGCATCAATGGTTATGCGATACAGCCTAAACGACCGAGAAAGGAAGCAGCAGCCCTACCGCGGGTGGGGCCGTTTTCGAGCGCCGCTAGCGCGGCAGGACAGTCAGCTTTTCTTGCCACAGTGGTTTGTGTAGGAGCACGGTACACTGCTCTAGAAGGGGCCAAATTCGAGCGCCGTAGCGGGGCCGCTTTCAAACGCCGAACACACCGCTGTCGTGGTGACTGCGCCATCGGGCATGTCTGACCAGTTAGGGACACGTTCTCAAGTCATTCCCGCCCCTTGGCTCCTGTCGCAAGCAGGGGCGCAGTACCTCGCCTCCACGCTGCTTGACCAATACGCCTCGGGCGCGGCCACCGGGTCCGTCACGATCATTGCCAACCCCGACATTCGGGTGGGGACGGTGGTCGAGATACCGGACCCGCGTACAGGGGGCGGACACACACGCTACTACGTCAGCAGCGTGGCGTATCAACTCGTGTGGGGCTCAACGTGGACACAGACGCTCGGCCTGACGTACGGACGCGCGCCGGGCAACCGCTTTCCGTACGTTGGCGCCGTGGCCTACCCGCAACTGCGGGCGTCGGAGCATGACCTCCCGGGCTACGTCTCGTTTCTCGCGTTCGATCCTGACAACCCGCGCCGGGTCGTCTCCCCCCTGCGTGTGGTGGCCCAACCGTCGCTAGCGCCCACTCAGGCCGCGTCTGCGGCCTTTCGGGTCGGAAGCGTGATCGAGCTGCGCACAACGGCGGCGGGCGGGCAATGGGTGGGGCCATCGCACCAGTACACAGTTGTTGCCGCATCATCGTCGCAGCAAGACCCGACCATCATCAACCTTGCGTCGGGGAGCGGGATAGCCTACGCGACGATCACGATGGACGGCTCGGGAGACACGAGCGTTGATACGAGTACCACTAGTGGCACGGGGGCAACGACGGGCACAGCGACGATGGGTGGTCCGTCCACACATGCAGCGGGCACGGGGACGCACCCGGCAGGTGGGACACCTCCGGCAGCGGTGCTCAACCCTGGAACGCTCCCCCTGCGCGCCCTGGCCGCCGCGAGGTCGCTCGCGGGCCAATTGTATATCAGCGGACACGCAGGGAATGACGGATGGGATTGCATTGGCCTCGTCGCGTGGGCCTATAACGCCGTTGGCGTCCCCGCGCTGTTCCTGCCCAATTATCGCGGTCCTGGCATCAACGCGGACACGGCGCCGGACGGCGCGTTCTATTATTTCCTGGCTCACGGCGCGCGCGAGATTGCGGTGGCCAACGCGCAGAAGGGCGACCTGCTCTTTATTTGGATCGCCTCGCTGGCGGACCAACAGGGCTTCGCGCACATCTGTTTCCAGTGGGACCCCGGCCTGAACTTCGGGGCGAACAACCCGACATTGGGCATCTGCGTCACCCCCATTGAGGGCTACCATAGCGACTGGCCGGGTCAACCGAAAACGCGGATCAACCGCGCCCTTGACCTGTCGAGGTACAAACCATGAACGACCTCGACGCCCTCCTCGCTGAGGCGCGCCGCCAGGGCTGGCGCTGCGAAAAGCGCGGGTCCGGGCACCTGCTGCTCCGCCCTGCCACTCGCACCGGCCCCCTCATCGTCATCAGCAGCAGCCCGAGCGATTACCGGGCGCTGGCCAAGATTCGCAGTCAGTTGAAACGCGCCGGCCTGATTTTGCCGGCGGATCATTCATCGAGACCACACAAGGAGCCTACCATGCCACGATGTACAACCACCGCGACCAAAGCCCGCACAGTTGCCTCGCCTGCCCCAACCGTGAGCCAGGCTGATGAGGCGCGTCTGGCCCGCGACCAGCGAACGCTAGAGCGCGGCGATACGCTGGCGCCCGACGCACGGCTAGACCGCGATTTGGCGCATCTCGCCGACACGTCCCCCGCCCGGCGCGTTCAGTCCCGCCGCCGCGCGCCGGAGGAGGTCGGTCTCGTGTACCGTGGCAAGCGATCGCGGGCCATCCTCGTTGACCACTACATCACCGTCACCGTGCCGGACGAAGACAACGACGCGGCGGTCGCGGAAAAGCAGGATGTCATTCCCGACCTGGACGAGGACAGCCAGCGCCAGGCGTGGGCCGCAGAGGATATGCGGAGGGGCATGACCCGTCCGTACGTGCGCCTGGCCGACCGCTTGGTGCTGTCCGGGCACGACTACACCTTCGAGCTGGGCAAGACGGTGCTCGTCCACGAGGACGACGTGGCCTACCTGCTGGCCCACGACACCTATCGCATCGAACGCGCCGACGGTCTCGACGATGATGGCGCAGGCGTGCCCCCCATCGGGCGGCGCGGCCGTCAGCGGGGGGCGTAGCCATGTCTGACTCAACACAGATACAACCACAGGGCGAGACCCTCGCGGAGCGGCGTTTTAGGGCTGAGGCGGTTCAGCGTCTCGGCCGGGCGCTGGTGGATATCGCCGACGACGAAGCCATGTCAGCCCTCCCGTGCGACCTCTCACCACTCTTGAGGTGCATGGGGGTGGCGCTCGACGCGCTGAGCCAGGATGTGCCGGCGTTGTCGGCGGCAGACGCCAACGAGGGGGCACGAGATGCCCTCGCTCAGGCGCGAGAGCGCCACGCCGAACTGTGCGTAAAAGGCATCGCCGCGCAGCGTATTGGGCGGGGCCTCGTCGCCATCGAGCGCGACGATGTACGCGTCACCCCGAAAGACATCTCAGTCGCGCTGATCCGTGTGCTGGCCATCGTCAGGGACATGATGGAACTTTCAGGATCTGTGATCGCAGCGTCCGAGAGCGCCATCACAGCGGCGGCCACCGCCGACAAGGAGGGCGACCATGCCCCGTAATGCACGCGCCACAACACCACCGGCCGACCAGACGCCCGCGGTCGAGAGCGACGAGGCGGCGGCCCGCCTGCGGGCGGCAAAGGAGAAGGCGGCCCTGACCCCACGGGACCTGGCGCTCCGGCACTGGCCATCCATCCCGCCGCGGCCCTACGCCGAGCAGTCCGGTGCTCCGCCCCCCGATGAGAGCGCGCAGAGGGGTCGCGAGACACGCGGCCCCGACGGCTCATGTCTGCTGTCACCCAACGGTCCAGGGCCTGACGCCTACGACGTAGGCACGAGGTAAAAGGAGGGCAGGCGATGCCTCGTGTCTGTACCGTCTGCGCGCACGGGGAGCGCAGCGTCATCGAGCAGGAAATCGCCGTCGGTACGTCCGCGCAGAAAATCTCCGCGTTATTCCGCGTTTCACCCGACGCAGTGCAGCGCCACAAGGCGGAGCATCTGCGCCCCACGCTCATCGAAACGCGGCACGCGGCTGACGATGAGCGTGCCCTCGATGTCATCAAGCGACTGCGCGCCATCAACGGGGCGAGCCTGCGCATCCTGCACGAGGCGCAACAGGGCCAGGACCCGCAGACCGCGCTAAAGGCGGTCGATCGCATCCAGCGACAGATCGAATTGCAGGCCAAGCTGCTGGGGGACCTCGACGACCGGCCGCAGGTGAACGTCATCGTGTCACCGGAATGGGTGTCCATCCGGGGTGAGATCCTCGTCGCCCTGCGTCCGTACCCGGAGGCGCGTCAAGCCGTGGCCGCGCGCCTGGTGGCCCTGGAAGGGGGGGCGTGACCGATGGCAGCATTGATGTCGGACCTGGCCCGCGCGCTCGACCCTGTGTTGCTGGCCGCGCAGGTGGGCCTCGTGCCCGACCCCTGGCAGACCGATGTGCTGCGCTCGACGGCGAGCCGGCTGCTGCTCAACTGTAGCCGCCAATCGGGGAAGTCGACCATCACCAGCATCCTGGCGTTGCACACCGCGCTCTACGCCTCCGATAGCCTCGTGCTGCTCCTGTCGCCGTCCTTACGACAGTCGGGCGAGCTCTTCAAGAAGTGCATCGCCACGTACAAGGACCTGGGCCGGCCGGTCTCGCCCGAGAGCGAAACGGCGCTCACGTTGACCTTGCAGAACGGTAGCCGCATCGTGAGCCTGCCAGGCAGCAAAGATGGGAACATTCGCGGCTACAGCGGCGTCAACCTCCTTGTCATCGACGAGGCGGCCTGGGTCGCGGAGAGCCTGTACATGAGCGTCCGGCCCATGCTGGCCGTCAGCGGGGGGCGGATGCTGGCCCTCTCGACGCCGCACGGGACGCGCGGCTGGTTCTACGAGGCGTGGCGCGGCGTGGAACCGTGGGAGCGCTACGAGGTGCCGGCGCCGCTATGTCCCCGCATCTCGGAGGAGTTCCTGGCCGAAGAGCGGCGCAACATGGGCGAGTGGTGGTACGACCAGGAGTACATGTGCCAGTTCAGCGACGCTGAGACGCAGGCGTTCCGGCGTGAAGACGTTGAGCGCGCCTTTAGGGAGGACATTGACGTATGGGACCTATAACCATCGGTGTGGACATCGGGCAGAAGCGGGACCCCACGGCCATCGCCGTGGCCGAAGCAGTGTGGCAGGCCACACCGAACGGGCAGGGCCTCGAAGAGCGATACACCATCCGCCGCACCGAGCGCCTGCCCCTGGGTACCTCATACCCACACGTGGCCGAGCGCATCGCTGGCGTCGTCGCCAACATCTTTAAGCGGGCGACCCATCCGCAGGGGCCACAGGTCGAATACGACCCGGTGAACGACGTGTACCAGGCAGTGACGGTCGCGCCGCCGGGGATCGTCCTCTATGTAGACGCAACAGGCGTTGGCCAGCCGGTGGTTGACCTGCTCGCGCGTGCGGGTGTCCAGCCTATCGCCGTCTATTTCACGCACGGCGATAGGCGCACCGTCCGTGAGGATGGCAGCGTGGCGCTGGGCAAGGGGTGGCTCGTGTCCCGGCTTCAATCCCTCTTACAGACCGACCGGCTGCTCTTGCCCAAGACGGGCGAGGCGGCCGCCCTAACGGAGGAATTGCTGAACTACGAGATTAAGGTGTCGGAGGATGCCAACGAGCAGTATGGCGCATTCCGTGTCGGGACACACGACGACCTCGTGACCGCCATCGGCCTGGCGACGCAAGGAGTCCCCGAGACCGAAACGACGGAGGTTGTCTATCTCGAAGACATCATTGGTGACTACCGCGTCCACATCGGCGGCGACGAATCGTACCAGACGCCACACCAGCAGATGCTCGCCGATTGGCGGCGTCACTTCGGCGGGTAGCACTGGCTGCCGCGCATACCAGATAGAGAATAGGAGTACCAGATGACCACGACTAAGCGCACCACGCCGGCAACGGTGGTCCAGCTCACCGAGGCCCTCGACGGCATCCTGAAGGCGCCCGCCAGCACGCCGAACACGGCCACCACGACGGCCACGGCCAGCGGGCCGGATACAAGCACGACCACGACAGAGCCCCGCCCGCGCCTCCTGCTCGGCGATATCGCGGCTGTGCTGCCCACGCCGCGCGCGCAGACACGCCCCACGCCCACGCCAGCCGCGCCGACCGCGCCTGCCGTGGTACTGACCGAGGCGGGCGCGAGCCCCCTACCCGTCTACCCCTGGGAGCCGATGCCCACGTCGGGCGACCCCTGCGGGCTGCGCGAGCGGATGCAGTACGTCGAAGCGGCCATCGCCGCGCGCGCTGTGCCGCCACCGACTGCCGCGCCCCACACGCGCCCCGCCGGCGGGCCTGTGTCGCCTCTCGTCGAAGCGCGTTTCGTCGAGGCCCACCAGCGTCTCGATGAGATGCTAGGCTAAATCACCCACGGGAAAGGGATGGACGGAATGAATAATCTGAAAGCGCCGGATGCCATGAGCGATGCGGTGTTCCAGCAGGTAGTCAATCAGCAGATCACCAGGCAGCGCGACGCGGATCTCTCCGTACGGCACAAGATCGATTGGGAGGCCCAGCACCGCATGGTGTGGATCGAAGCCCCCCTCGCCCTCCAGACGGCGATCAGAAGCCACCAGCGCGCGATACAGACGCAGCAGGAGCGCCTGGAGGACGTAGCCAAGGGGCTCTACACGGCCGCCCTGGAGGCGCTCAAGCGCCGCTACCATGAGCGCGGGGATATCACCAGGGTTGAGTACGACCAACGTCAGAAAGAACTCTACTCAGACTGGCAGAATAGGCGCGTGGACTTGGCCAAACGCTACATCTATACGTTTGCCGACGCTCGGTTAAAGTCGGTCCAAGAGCAGAGCTACGCCGCGGCGCGTGCGGCCAGCGATGCGGTGTGGGCGCGCGAAGGTGCCTCCATCATCGAGAGCTACGCCATGCCTACCCCGCCATCCTGGTCGCGTGAATCTGAGCCCGAGGAGGGGCCGGCCGACAAGAAGCCCACGCGGCGGCGATCCGCCGCCGCACGCTAACCGACCGGCGCCTGCGCAAGGCGCCGACATGGCCGAAAGGCAGGGGGGGGACTTATGCCAGAGGGGCAAGTCGTGTTACTACATCGGTCGAGCGGCACGGGCGAGATACGCCCGGTACGGCGCCATCCGAACATCCGCTTTACGCGCGGCGCCATCGTTGAGGAGGACGCCCTGAGCGTGCGGCCTGGCGATTGGGTCTCCTACACCCTGAGTGACTCCAGGCCCGGACAGCCACACCATGCAATCAATGTGCGCCGCCTCGCGCTCCCGCGCACGGACCTCATCAGGCAGGACCCGGCCCGGTGTGCGGAATGGGACACCATCGAACGCATGTACGAGGAGACGAGGCAGGCCGTGGCGGGACAGTGGGCGTGCGGCACGTTGACGCCGCACCAGCGCGCCGGCCTCCTCGTGGACGCCGAATACCTCCGGTCCACGCGGTTGACGCGTGGCGTGTGGGCAGACGCCGACAGTGACGAGACCGACGAGACCGACGGCGAGGACGACCCACGCCCCCGCGCAGGGGCCACCAGCGCGCGCTGGACGGGGCCAGGCAAAGAAACAGGAAGGGCGGGGCACGACGCGAGCATGACGGCGGATATGCAGCCCTCCCGGTGTAAGGGCACGGTCTCACACATCAACGCGCGTGGCTTCGGCTTTATCCAGCCCCATAACAGCGACGGAACCGTCTTTTTCCATGCGTCGGCCGTCATGGGCGGTCGCTACGACGAACTTGATGTCGAGCAGCAGGTGGACTACATCGCAGAGACCGACGCGAACGGTCGCCCACGCGCGGTAGACGTGCGCCCGCTTGACCTCGACCTCGACCAAGGCACGGGCGACGAGTTGCGGCCGATGAGCGCGGCCGACGACGACGACGACGGCAACGCTACGGCAAGGGTCAAACAAGCAAAGTTAATTGGGTGACGACTAAGCGGGCTATTGAGCGTATGGCGCGCGTCGTGCTATCCTATCTCGTAGGAGCGCCTGTTATAAACGGCGCGTATGGAGCAACGCAGGAAAATATGCAATGAGTCATGAAGACGCGGTATTGTCGTCAACAGGCGGGGCTATCCTAACCGCCATTCTTGCTAACCTTGCCTTTGGCCTGCCTGGCGCTGCTCTTGGGATGATTGTCGGGGCGCTCGGCCTGCCCTTCCTCATTAATGCGCTACAACAGCGAGAACGCACGGCTCACCGCCGCTAGCGTGGGACTGGGGTGGAGTATGCGACCTTCGTCATAGGCGGGATGATCCTCACCGGCATCTTGTTTGTGAAACGCGCACGCCATCACACACCGGCGGTACAGTCGGACTCTCTCCTTGATATTGTCCTTGCCTTCACGTTGAGCAGCGCGCTCGGCTTCTTGTGCGTACCGACTATTGGAGTGTCGTGGGACTTTGTGACGCACGGCAGCACGCTAACGCTCGCCATGCTAAAGCCCTACGATGAGCGTGTCATCATGGGGAGTCTGTTCATCGGAACCGTGGCTCTCGTGGTGATTGCTGCGTGGGGCTACTGCGAGCGTCTTCCGCGCGACAAAAAGGACAAGAAGCCACCCGACGCTACGGCCTGACTGTCAATTGCTCCAACCACTCTTACACTCCACCAGCCGTGCCGAGCGGGATGATCACGTCTATCGTGACGCTCGCCGACGAGATCAAGCTGGGCACCATTGAGACCATGCTAGCGAAGGACAATGCGGAGCTGGGTTGGACTTGAGCAGAAAGAGGGGAGCGTATGACGGAGAGAACAAAACTGACAGAGGACGAGGTTATAGAGCCAGCCGTACCGCCCCTAGAACTCAGCGAGGCGGACGACCTGGCGACGTTCGACATAACCGATGTCGATGCACTGTTGAACGATAAAGATACCATCATCAAAACCACCGACGCTGACGACGTGGAGCAGCGACAACAGACGCCCTAAGAGGCGCGCTGGGGCGCGTGCCGTGGCCGTGAGTGGCTCCGTACCCCACGATGCGCAAAGAGGCCCCCAGCGCAATGCTGGGGGCCTCCTACGTGCCCTGGACTGTAAGGGGGCCGCGCTTACACCAGCGGCTGTAGGTGTAGGTGCGGGTGGGTCGTGGGGTGGGGCGCTTGCGGGCTCCGCTCGGACCTGCCGCCGGCCAGCACGCGGACCCGTTGCTTGGCGTTCTGCCGTCGCCGCCACCGCGCGTCGAGCTGCCGTTGATTCGCCACAGAGCGGGCGCACCCGGCCGCGATGTCGTCGGCAAAAGCATTGACCAAAGCGGAGAGGCAGGACCCGACGTAGCGGTTATGCTTGTCCATCGTGCCACTCCCGTCGCGCCACAAGTCGACAAGCCCCCGCAGCCCCTCGGGTGTCGCACACACGGCGAGGATCTCTTTCGCCTGATCAACGAGAATCTGGTCGACCGTCTCGGTCTTGGGTGTCGGTGTCATGAGAGGTGATCCTCCTGGGTGGGGCGTTGGCCGCCGGCGTACTGTGCGGCCATGTGCGCTTCAATGACCTCTTTATTGAGGTCAACCAACAGCAGGGCGAGGAAGCTTGCGGCGCGCTCCTCCTTGGGGTCAGTCGTGGTGCACGCGGTGTCGAGCAGCATCTGAACCCATCCGGGTTGTTCACGGGTTAAATGGATCAGGGTCTGCATCATCTGAGCGCCGAACGCCTCGTACCGCTCAGGTGGTACGCTTTCGGCACGCAGGCGGCGTGGGGCCGTGTTGTCGTTGGTCATGGATGTATGCTCCTCTTTCTATTGCCGGCGCGGGATGCGCCCTTCGACGCTGCGGAGATCGTAAGCTGCTTTGTACGGCGCGAGACACTGGCTGTGCAGAAAGTAGAGGGTCGCGCACGCCGCGAGCGGTGAGACGCGCCACAGCGCGCCAGCGGCGGTCGTGTCGAGTTGGTGGCAGTACGCGCATTTGTGGACAACCGGTCCGGCGAGCCCCCCGCCGGCGAGGCGAGGTAGGGGCGTGGGGACCGTGGTCGTGGTGGCCGTTGGTGTGATGCTCATCGTCTACGCCGCCCGCATGGCGCGGCTGTCGAAGGCGGCATAGGCGCGCTCGGCTTGCTGGACCTGGCGCAGCAGGGGCGCGTACTCGTCGCTCTGCGGGTGCGCGTCCACGAGCGCCCGCCGCTTGATCGCCAGGAGACGCTCGGCCGCGGCGAGATCCGCGGCGATGCCTGTAATCCGGGCGACCGGGGCGACCGGGGCGACCGGGGCCGTGGCCTCCTTCTTCGTGAAGAAGGCCCGGTTCAGCCCCTTAACATAGTGCATATGCTTACAGGGCTTGCGCGCGGGGCACGAGCAACGCGCCGCCGTCGTGGTGTAGAACACGCCCGGTGTCGTCTGGCTCTCGACACGGTACGTGCCGCGTTGACCAGTGAGGGCGATGCGGGGCTTGCGGGCGGTATCCTTCGTACTGGGTGCGGTCGATGTCATTTGTCCGGTGTCCTCCGTACCTACCGGCCGGCGATGGCTTCAACATCGCCGGCCTTTCTGTTCTCTGTCAGAGCTATCCCTCTGACCAACGCGTTTCAATCGCACGCGTATAAACACATTGTAACGCGTGTGCGATTGCGTGTCAAGCGCACGCAACGTGTGGTAGAATGATCTCGTGTTGGAGTAAAGGAGTTTGCGATGCAAGAGCAAGCGGAGACGGAGGAGGAGCGGCTCGACAAGGCTTTTACCCTTCGGGTTTCGTCTCGTCTCTACGATGCTATCCTCCGTGAGGCCAAGGCGGCCAAGAGGAAGCCTGCGGATTGGATGCGCATTGTTTTAGAGGAACGCACGGAATCTAGCGGTAACGCTGGCGTGAGACGGTCGTCATGACTCAACCCATTACCATCACGCTTGGCGTCGATGACAAGAACTATTCAGAGGCTCAGAGCGATAGGCTCGTGCAAGCCTTTACCGACCATGGCTTTGCCGTCGAAACCGAAAGGCTCGTCTATAAGTCTGCGATCCTTTTGCCTGGGGTCATTCTGTTGGTTTTAGGTGGTTTCCCTCTCAAGAAGCTGGCTGACATGTTTGCAGAGCAGATGTATAACGCGTGGCTACGGCCAGTGCTTGCCGACACGCTTTTCAAGCCGCGGAATACGGAGGAACCGCCACGCCTAGAGATTGAGGGCAGCAACGTACACGTCTATGTTGTGGCGACGGACGAGGTAGAGTTCGATCACGCTGTGGGACAGCTAAAGGGCTTGGCTGATGTCCTCGCGAGCAGCGACCTCATTATTGACGCGACGCCCCGAACATTGCGCCTGGACTACCGGAACGGGGCATGGACGATACATGCTGATCACATGAGCAAGAGCTATGACTATGAGCATGGCAGCAGGAAGCTCTTGGAACAGGGTAAGCGATGATTCCATTCGTCACTATCGCACCGTCCGCGCTGCCATCTCTGCTGCTCGACGAGCTCGACGAGCGCAAGCGCCTGCCCGATGTGGCCGCGATCTACTTCGTGCTCGCCGACGACACCGTGCCCCACGGTCGCCAGGCCGTCCCCCTCGACGTATAGGGTGACACAGCAAGGAGGGATAGCGCCTATGCCTCGTAAGAGCCGCGTGGTGGGACCCGCGACCGACAGCGATGGTATGCGCACGACGGCCTACCGCGCGCTAGAGGCGCTGGCCTGTGCCCACTGCGGCGGTGCTATCGCGCCGGACGCGCTCTTCTCGCGGCGCGCCCGGCGCGCCCGGCGCACCCCTGTGCGCGCGATGGGCGCGACGGGGATAACGGGCGGGACGACAACGGAGCCTCTCTGTATCGCTTGCCGGCCGCTACGCCTGGACAGCGCCGGCTCCGGCGACGCCGACTAAACAAGCGACACGAGAACGGGGGAGCAATGTCCGGACACGTCAAGAGCCATGTAGTGGGACCCGCGACTGATGGGCAGGGCGCGCGCACCACGGCCTACCGCGCTGTTGTGCCCTGTGTGTGCGTGCAGTGCAGAAGCGCCATCCTCCCGGACGAGGTGTTCTCGCGCCGCTCCCCGCGCGTCCCCGTTGGTACCACGGGAGCGGTAACGACGGCGCCGGTCTGCGTGGCGTGTCGCCCCCTGCGGGTGGAGGGCGCAACCGACGCGCCAGCGCCGACGGAGGGGGACCATCATGAGCGGTGAGAAAGGACGTGTGGTGAAGAGAGGACTCGGCCTAGCCATTATTGTCTTGATAAGTGGCGTGGTCGCGCTCGCCGTCTTCCAGTCACGTCACACGCACACGGCCGTGCCGAGGGCCGCGTCACGGCCCGTGCAGGCGTCGCCGATACGCCCCTTGATGGGGGTCCATGTGTGCAGCCACGCGCACACGACCAAGGACCTGGTGTATTGCGTGCAAGACGACCGTCGTATCTCCATCCGGGACATCCTCTCGTCGACGGGTGTGCTCCTCTCCATCTCGCCCGCGGACGGGGGCGTTTTCATGGTCGGTAAGCCCGTTGCCGTCATCAGCGCGTTGGTCGGGCCGGGCGCATGGAAGGAGGCCGGTTGGGCAAAGATAGATGCGGGGCCGTCGAGCACCGCCTATGGCGGTCCCCTGGAGCTCTCCTTCCACGATGCCAGCGTCACCCTGTCGGCCGGAGTGACCTACCGGATAGATGTCACCGAGGGAGCAAGACCGGTCGGCACCACCACGTTCACGATGATCTCATAACGTGTCTGATGCGTGGTCTGCGGTATCAATAGGGGGCAGAGACAGTGCAGGAGGCGGTCGCGCGACGCGCGTTAGAGGCGCTCGGGTGTGGTAAGCGGGAGAGGGTGAAGTGAACATGACAGAGAAGACCCCAGGGGCGCGCCCCCTCACCGTGGCCGTGGTTGGACGCAAGGGTGGCGCCGGCAAGACGACGACCTCTTTTAACCTTGCCGGCGCCCTGGCCGCACGGGATCTGCGCACACTGATGATCGACCTCGATCCTCAAGCCTCCCTCACGGGCATCCTATTAGGTGAACGAGGCGCGCGCGGGATTGGCGCGGCCCTGCTTGACACACGCGCGCGGCTAGAAGATTATGTCGTGTCGCTGACGGGCACGATGCCCGACGCATCGACGACGCCCTTCCTCTCCCTTATCCCAGGCGATCGTACGATCGAGCGCGCCGCGCAGGATCTCTCCGAGACACCGGCCGGCTTCTTTCGCCTGCGTAAACTCCTGGGCGGCGTGAGCGACCTCGATGCCGTGGTGATCGACACGCCGCCGGCGTTGGGCTTCGCGATCGCGTCAGCCGTCCTGTCCACGCGTTATGCGGTTCTACCGACGTTGACGAGCCAGCACGACCTCGACGCCCTGGCCGACACCTTGCAGCTTATCGCGGACCAGGAGGAGTTGGGCGGCGCGCGCGCCGTGGCCATCGTCCCATCGGCGGTGCGTCCCCGCGAGTTGCACGACCGGGGGGCCATAGACGCCATCACGGACGCCTACGGCGATCTCGTCGTCGCGGCGGTACCGTACAGCCCTCGCGTGCGCGAGGCCCTCGCCGCGCGCCAGGCGATGGTCGACTACGATCCGCACGCGCCGGCTGCCCTGGCCTACCAAGCCCTGGCCGATATGCTGATGGCACGGCGAGGGCAGGACTGATGCCTCGAAAACCTTCACCACGCTTCATGATCGGCCGCGTCCAGGCGGTGCCTGACATACTCTCTATGGCCGCCGACGGGGAGCGCCTCATCGGTGCGCGCCAGGTCCCCATTGACCAGGTGGTGCCCGATCCGGGACAGCCCCGCCGCGACTGGGATGACGACGAGTCCGTCGCGCGGCTGGCGGATCTGGCGGCCAGCCTCAAGGAATTCGGCGTCTTACAGCCGCTCCTGGTGCGGGAAGATGGTTCCTTGGACGACGGGCGCACGCGCTATGCTATCATCGCCGGCGGACGTCGGCGTGCCGCGGCTGAACTGGCCTCCTTGCGGTCGCTGCCGGTCGTGATACGCGACGAGGAGGCTGGTCGCGTCCGTGTCTTGCAACTCGTCGAGAATATCCAGCGGCGTGCCCTGGCGCCCCTCGACGAGGCGCGCGCCTACCAGGAGATCATCGATGCCGAGGGGATCTCGGCCGAGGCCCTGGGGGTGCGCCTGAGCATCTCCGGGCAGCAGGTGCGCGATCGCATCCTCCTCCTGTCCGATCAGGTTGTCTCTGACGCTGTGCAGCGCGAGCAGGTTCCTGCCACCGTGGCCAGCGAGATGTTACGCTTGCCCGATGAGGGGCAACGCCTCTTACGGGGGCGCATTGAAGCCGGCGAGGCGTTGGAGCGGTCCGATGTTAGGAAGACGCGCGAGGCGTTAGTAGCGGTTGGGGTGAAAAATCCGCGCGCAAAGGGGGGCGGCCGTGCCACTCGGAAGGATCAAAGCGGCTTTGATCCTTCTACCCCCTCAAAGGATCAAAGCCGCTTTGATCCCGACCCCGTACAGGGCTTGTACGAGGCGTTCAAAGCCTGGGAGGCCCAGGTGTCCCAGCTACCGCCCGCCGACCTACAACGGCTCGTAGGGCTCATACACGGCGACATGCAGAGCTTCATGGAGAGCGTCACGAAGATGACCTCATAAGGAGCGATCCAGGCGGGGAAACGCGCGGACACAGGATGTGCAGGGAGGGTAGGCATGGTCCGGGCAGGGGCTATGAGCCAACCGATGTGCGCCCGTGAGCCGATGTCGATACTCGTCATCGAGTAGCCTAATCCTCACTGACGGTCGAATCCAGGGATGATGCTCTTGTCGTCGTCGCCGCTGTAGTCACGCGTGCCCGCGCTCCCCTGTACAACGGTCGCCTCGCTCCACGTTCCGTCAGGACTGTGCGCGAGGAGTTGATCGGCGCTTGGCGCATCCTGGTCGATCATGCCACCGATGTTGTTGATCAATGGCTTGGTTAAGCCCGGCCTACTGGTCTCGCTCGGCCTGTTGGTCTCATCACCGTTCGTGTTAGACATGACATCCTCCTGTTCCCTAATCTGTCGGTTCGCTCACGCGTTACGAGCGGTTGTTGGCGGCGGCGGCCGTCCAGGTACCACACGCGCTGTCGACGTGCATAACCGCTACGTCTATAGTGCCACGTTCAGGGTGGATTGCGCCAGGGGCAAGCGGCGCGGGCGCGCAGGCAGAAGGAATCGAGCGGGCGCGGGGGAGCGGCCTACCTGTTGCCCCTCATCGGATAGTAGTCATGCTATTTATTTTTCCAAGGAGCAAGGCTGTTGCGGGCGGGTGGGAGACACGACAGGCGCACTGTTCCGTAGGGCGTGTAACGCCCGAGGAACGAGTAGACAGGCGGGAGAAGGGGGGGGAGGTCCCTAAGCACGGATGAGCATGGATCGGTCTATGAGCCTGCCAAAGAATGCTGCGTAGGTACGGATGAGTTGGGGAACTAGGATACGTAGTGCGGCCTGTATATAAAACGTGCTTGTCGTCTTAGACAGGGGAGGTGGACTTCGGCCTCCATCTCTGGGTACGAGGATGTCAGAATCAGACCGTGGAACTCAATCTCGTATGGGCGGGGGGCGCCGATCATCGCCCGGCCCTTACAGCCTATCCAGAAAGTAGGCGGGCATGGCGGAGCTTGCGATAGATGATGAGGACGGCGGCGAGTTGGACCAAGCCGAGGTAGTTGAGGGCCGTCTTCTCCCAGCGGATGAGCAGGCGG
>JAABUM010001914.1_pt1 | contig 29588 bp, 59 predicted proteins | sample 5559161 | NCBI WGS metagenome assembly JAABUM01 (sample SAMN10711868, study PRJNA513369) | rock metagenome | isolation source: Antarctica rocks | place: Antarctica: Victoria Land, Siegfried Peak nord
CGTCACCTGATTCAGGGCGCGGAAGTCGCAGCAGAATCGTAAAGTGCCGTCCGTCTTCTTGACCAGTACCGGCGGCGCCATCCAGGGACTGTTGCTGGGCCGTACAATGCCCTGTTTCTCCACCATAAAGGAACTCTGGATGCAATGCTGTGCACAAGCGGCCAACTTTTCGCGGAGTTCCCAAGTCGGTCGGTTGGTCTGATCTCGGATCACTTTCAGATCACTTCACGATGTGCTGCTCAATGCCTTACAGGCTACCGCTCAATGCGACGCATTCAGACTTTTGCTGCCCAAAGCTGCTGATGATTTTTCGTTGGATCAATTATTGCGTAGCAACCGGGGACGTTTATGTCCCCGAGTTGGGGCTTGTAAAGCAGCGGTGGCTGCGGGAAGTAGAGGCTGCAGCGAGCGGCTTTGATTACTACACATGTGTTCAAAGTGAGGAGATCTTCTCTTACAAACAGCGAGATCAATAGCCCTAGGCATCAAACCGCATGCTAATATCTACAAACAGGGACAGGAGAACATGACGCTGAGCCAAAGCATTGGGTTTGCCGTATGCCAGCCTGTCCATCTGTGCGGCATGTGATGCCGTCGCTGTGCCACTCCTTCAGAATTCCAGTGCCGTGGGCTGTGAGCGCCCTCTCAGAATGAACTGCGAAAGATTGGTCTGGACGACTGGCAATGGCGCCAGTCGCTGCCGGCATCTTGGCATCTGCCAATCTACCACGGGATCTGCGCAGCAGAATGGAGAAGCAATTAGCCACCTGCCCACACATCTCTCTGAAGACCTGAAGTTGCATCATGCACTGTGTGTGCGCGGGTGGCAAGCGTGCATGGCGGCACCGTTCGACTCCCTGAAGAAGAAGGTGTCCAGCTCGAAGAGTCTGGCAGCGGTGCAGCGCAAAGGGAACACTGCGGCGCAAAAGGGAAGCCAGGGACGGAGGTACAACGACGCACGGGGTCGAACTCGTCCTCAGTCGGGTCGAGCTCCTTGCGTGCCTCGATGAGGATTGGTGCGATGCTGAGTGCGATCGCGGCGATCGTGATCGGCAGGGCCTGGCCGGTTGTAAAGACTGCGGACGCACAATAGAGGCGGCTCAGTGATGTGCTGCGCTGTTGCTGCAAGCGCCTTTCGCTAGGCGCAGCCGCCGATGAAACCACAGAGTATGGGCGACCGGGGTGTGCAATGCAGGGTGACGCGGAGCCTAATCAGGATCGTTGCGGGGTGCTGCTGAGCAAAGGGGTGAGGGCGCACTGTTCTGCTGGCCGGGGTCGGCGATGTGAGCCTTGAGGGCCTGCAGCGGCGTCTGCCCCCTGTTGGCGTACACCGAGGCGAAGCCCACGAACGCCAGCATGGCTGGCAGGGGAGAATGGATAACGGGTGTCAAAGGAGGTTCGGCATGGTTTCCCAGCTTGGCTGCGTCTGCACGGCAACAGCGCATTGGCCCTGTCGTGCTCTCCATGCGGAACGTTCGACAGCGAGGCGCACCCAGGCGGCCATTCTTGATCTCCTTCTCCGCGTTGGCGGGGCTGTCCAGGCCGACAGGGTCGAAGGGGAACGAGCCCAGGAAGCCGGACTGCACAAAAGGGGAGAGGCGCCGCATCTCAAGACGGTGATCCACGATGCGGCGCGAAGCGCACTGCGGCATACTGCCAGGGCGCAGCTGCTCCATTGCGAATCCGCAGCGATGCACGACTTGCTGCCGCCAGTGTCCTGACGCTCTGCCCGCACAGATCGCAAACTAAGTGCAACAGCCAGCAGCGCAGGAGGGCTGTTCTCAGGATTAAGTTGGGTCAGCGCACCTTGCCGGTCTTCTTGAAGCCCTCATACCGCTTGTACTCCACGAGCGCAAACAGCACCACCTCAATGCCGATGAGCGTTGGCAGCGGCAGGATCATGTCCGCCTGCGCGTACATGTCATGTTGTGGGTCGTGATCCATGCAAGCAGATTGACGGCCTTCGGGTGTTCACAGGGGCGTCGGGAGCAGGTGCTTCCGCAGAAGGTGCGGCGGGACGGCTGGCGCATCGTGTCGATGGCGGACAGATGGTGCTCACGTCAGCGCCGGCGGTGACCCAGTTGGGGAGGCCCACAGCGTCGGTGAACAGGATGCCAGCGCACGCTGCCATCGCCCACCGGCCGTTGGTCTTCTCCGCCTCGGCATACCTATGATGCCACAGGATGCGGCGCCAGTCATACACATGAAACTCACATATTAGTTCGTAATGTGCCGCACATGCTCGACCGCTGGCAGCAGCCGACTGTGCATGGTGCTCCTGTGCTGCGCACAGGAGGTGTGACGGGTCACGATGGCTTGGCATTGCCGCCACCGCCGTGCGGGCAACGCACCATTTCAGCTGCTCGGGGTTGGTGCCCAGGCGCAGCGGGTCGAAGCCGTATGTGCCGGGCAGGTCAGCCTCCGCCAGGTGCTTAGGCACCTCCGCTCCCGGGTACCTGCAGGCAGGGACGCAGTCCAAATGACGCCACGTTGCGGTGCAGCGCCAAAGACAGAGTTGATGGCCGATGGTGATTCAGGCTCCTCGGCAGTGGTCATGCTAGATGGTCGCGGCGATTGGCGCTGCAATCGCGGCAGTGCTGCTGGCAGATCGCAGAGCGGCCTTTTCCTCCCGAAGCTCGTCATTCGCGCTGACTTGGTTCCACATACGCGGCAGCAGGCTGTCAGTACTGCATACTGCGCACCATCTGTCGCCCAGAGGCCCTGCACACAGAGGTTGCACAAACCAGGTCAGACCCTCGCATGGACGATCAAGCCAGTTGTTCGGCAGCGGGCACCTCGCATCATTTCATAAAGCAGCCCGACTTCTCACCGTCACCGACGACGGACGCACGGATCTGCAGGCTGCGCGCGGCGCGGGCAGCGGGCGCACGGCCGGAGACTGGCCGGCTGGCGAAGGCTGCCTTCGAGGTGAACACCGACGCGTTCAGCAGGGCAGACGTCATCTCGGCGGCGTCTACGACTCGGATATTGATACAGCGTGGATTAAGCGGAGTGTGTGCTGCCTTTGCGCTGCTTCGCCGCGGCAAAGCAGATCGGAACGCTATCCTGGATCGGACTCGAAAGATTTTCGCTCGGCGGAATTCCCGGTCCTGCCGTCCAGATATTTGGCGGAGAGCAACAATCACTGTCCCCACACCATCGGAACCACAGTACCCACACCGATGGTGTGGGTTCCCATGGAACCACAGTCCCCACACCATCGGAACCGCAACCGCGGTGCAGGCTGGGCATTATGCACTCAGGCAGGGTTGGTAAGGGTGAAGTACGTTCTGGCGCCGTCCCAGTAATGCAAGACCGCTCTTGGCGAAGGAGGCCAGCTCCGAGGGGTCGTAAGGCACAGGGTCAGAGACAGATAGAGCATCAGGCAAGTTCATGATGTGCACCTAACGGCCCCCCGAAAGCTAGTTTATGTGACGTTCATGCATACGTCAAGGCAGTGCAGACGATCGCGGCGCAGCGCAGCAATGTAGCACGCAGTGGTATGTCCGAGCAGAGCGGCGAGCAACATGTGTAGAAGGGCGGGTGGCATTGGACGGCTAGCGACAGATGCGAAGACCCTGATCTTTAATGTGCCTACAAACTGCGCCTTGTGCCGGTTAGGGTTTAGGGTAATGGAATTAAATCGCCACCGCTCATGACTGGCGAGTCGCGCAGCGGTTTGCACGCTTGTGTCCCCTTCTTGCTGGTTGCTTTGGACCTCTGGTAGCACAACCTCTAGTGGCGAAACCTCATTGGCGACAGAAACTGCTGCGACTGCAAAACTCCAGTGAATCAACAACTGACCTTCTGTTCAAAGTGCATGGGCGGGATTCCGCAGATCTCAAACTGCTCCTGGCCAGGGCACACAAATCTAAATGGCACACAAATCTCACAAATCTCAGGCATCTCCGACTGCAAGCCAATTTTCCGGAAAGTTCCATGACGCTAACGCCACACACAACCGTGCTGCTTGTTGTTGTTCGTTTGTTCAGGACAACCGCTCTGCTCAACTCACGGCGCCTGCTACGCACGCAGCCTCATGCTGCTCCACACGGCTAAAATGATTGGAAGTTCTGGTGCTGCCCAGAACCTGCCGTCCTCCCGTCCGTTGAGGCACATGATGCTCGCAATACCAAATGGCCATCATCTCCGCGCCGCGCGAATTTATCAACACCTATTCACATAGCGCCAGCGTCAATATTTAGGAAAGCTGCAGCCGCCGTCGTCTACGGAGCATGGCACAGTACCGCACTTCATTGTGCGTCCTGCAGACAGGGGCGTGCAGTTGGGAGACACTAGCATGGCGAACGACTAAATCAAGCACTGCACCTGCATAGTGTACATCGCGGCGCAGCCAGCTGGCAAAGGCACCTCACGCAGCCTGGGTCTGTAGCTCGGCCTCCTTGATGTGGAGGCCGTGGAATCCCGCGGGCACCTGCACACGAAAGTACCGGCAAGATGTCACAAGCCAGCGTGACAATATGTATCCTTCTCTCAATGGCACAGCATTGCTGTAAGTTCATAGGTCGAAGCAGCAGGGAATGACTGGCTGCCCCTTTTGCGCACCCGGTGGGGGATGTCGACCGTGGCGAGTGGCTTGGAGTCCATGGTCTTGGCATCAAACACCGCCAGCTGCGTTTTGCCGTTGACCTCCTCCATCAGGTAGCACACCAGGTACCCGTCGTCCTCGGCTGTGGGGATACAACACATGCACTGTTTCAGCACGCAAATCAACGTAGAACAGAACGAAGCAGACAGAGGACTTTGCCTCCTCCATCCGGAGGCACACCAGGTGGCCATCGTCCTCGGCTGCGAGGAACGATGAGGAGCTTGTTCGGCACAATTAGCCCGACAGACCGCTTCGGCCGCTCCGTGCACGTTCATTGGGCTGAGGCTCACTTACGAGCTCTGCGTCCACCCAGCCGCCCTGACAGTAATCATATATTGGCGCAGATCGCCAGCACGAGCACAGAGCTGGCAAAGTCAGCAGCAGAAAACCAGGAGCAAACTCCGCTCCTAATTAGCTGCCGTCGGTGGCGTCCTTGGCCACGAAGAAGGCACCTACTGGAGGATCAGCCTCGACACAAAACTTCGCAGCAGCTGACACACAGCAGCTGCAGAGAAGCAAAAGCAGCATATAGAAACAAAGGCTCGCCCAATTGGCTGCCGGCGGCGGCGTCCCTGGCCACGGGGAATGCCCTCTGCTGCACGACACGCAGGAGCGTCGCACAGAACTTGTCAGTCTCACCGAGCTGGCTGCCGTCAGGCGCATCCTTGGCCACGAAGAAGGCCTCGCCGCCCTGCACACCAGCTGGGTACTCGATCTGGCCCGCCAGCGCGCCCGCCTCGCTGCCCGCCTGCAGGACGGAACGAAGCAAATGAGGAAGAAAAATCCGCATCGTGCTAGGTTTGGGTCACCGGCCTATGGCCAGACTGTGGCGGGAGCGACCTGCAGTAGAGGGACCAAGCCGGAAGGAAGAAGGCCAAAGCTGCAACAAACAAACAGAGACAAGAAATACAAACAGAGACAAGAAACAGACAGTAAGAAAGGACCAGAAAGCTGCACGTGCCTGCATGTCCAGCTTGGTGACGCCGAAGAAGCCGGGCGCCGAGGAGTCCTCGGGCATGGTGCCCAGGTACGTGTACCGCGTCTGGCGGCCTGAAGCACAGAGAAGAACACGAGTTGTTTGAGATGATATTGCTGATAGCACCAGCCTGCATGGCACCAGTCCTCCGGCATGGTGCCCAGGTACGCATACCACTCCTGGCGCCCTGTGCAACATGGCACAATATTGCCAACATGCAATTGATGACTGATCTGGTAGAGAGCACCCAGTCCTCCAGCATGGTGCCCAGGTACAGGGTGAGAACAGCAGAAAAAGCTCGCCTGGGGAAAGCGCTCTTCGAAGAGGGCAGTGTGCGGCCGTCTATTTGAGAGCCTCAGAAGGGCACAGGCACAGAGCCTAGAAGCTGCGCTGATCGCAGCGTGACGAGTGGATGGAAGGCTGCTGGAACATCTGGTCATGCCTCGCTCATAATCAACCCCATTGAACAACGGCATGCAGATTGCGCACCTGTCATGTGCTGCGGGAAGTGCGGGAAGTCGCCCACGACGGACGACACGCGCTGGCGCGAGGCCTCGCCGGTCGCCAGGTTGAAGGTCATCAGGTGCAGCCGCGGCATGTGGTCGGACGTCTGGAAGTGCGCACTGCCGATGTCCAGCTCGAACTGCGAATGACAGTCCAATAAGCAAGCCGTGCCCGCATGAGACGAATGCACATGCTGACGTGTGTTTGGGCGCTGCTGGGAATCCAGCCCACACACGCCCGCTGTGTGCATGTGGTGTTGCATGACTGTGTCCGAGCGTTGAATGAAAGAGACATGCAACTTTGGCTCAGCAGATCAGCAAAGCGGTTAAGCCCACCTCATCAAAGGTGCAGGCGGCCAGCTTGACGATGTCGGGGCCCTCCTGCCAGGCGTTGGCGGTGTGGAAGATCATCATCGCCGGCAGCTCGAACCACTTGATTGCGTCCTCGCTCTTTGCGTAGCGCGGCATCAGCCCGAAGCGCGACGGGCGCGACTTGTCGAAGTGGAACGGCAGCGTGCCCTTCTTGACGATCCGCTGCATCACACAACAGGCCAGGGCACGTTTATGCCTTTCACGTGGCTCCGTGCTTGATACACAGGGACCTCTTGAAGCTCAATCGGGACAGTCGTTCGATCCCAAGGCAGCCGGACATTGGAACGAAGTCGAAGGAATCCCAAACGAAGCCTCACCTCGGGCTCGAAACACAGCGGCATGTCCAGAAAGATGAAGTATTCCTCTGTCAGCGCGCAGTCGTGCATCATGATCGGCCTTGCGCAGTTCACACGGCGGCTCAGGATTTCAATGGGAAGAAGCGGTGTCACAGCGAATCTACAGCACAGCTTGCAGACAGCAACTGCAGCTCGACAGCTCTGAGGGTGGGGCGGCCCAAAGTGCTCTAGTATTTTCTTGTATTGTCAATGCTGTTCCGAGTCAATACGAGCAAACACGCACCTGGGCAGGTGGATGGGCACGTCAATGGTGATCTCGCCCTTGGCGTCGATGACGGTGTAGTTGACGTAGGGCTGCGCCTTGACATTGTACCCGAACGAAAACAGCTCGCCTGCATCGAGTGCGACCATGCGCAATGTCAGCTGGATGGTGCTTACCCACAATGCACTGATCGAGCCAGATGAGCGCGCTCGCCTGGACATGGGGCAGCGTAAACCCTGAACCTTATTCCTTATGGAAAAAAGTGCCTGTGACAGGGTCCAGCTTCGGGTGCGCGGTGAGGCTGTGCTTCAGCTTGCCGCCATAGTCGACCCGCCCCAGGGTCTCCACCACGCCGCTGCACAGCACGCGCAGCGCGTACCTGTGCGGCAACAGGGACAAGATTCAGGCCGCTGCTGCGAAGTTGCATTAAATTACTTGATGTTTCTTGAGTTTCGATTTCATGGACAATGGCTCTGCATCGCACTGCATGATGAGGAGCACAGCGACAAACAGCGACAAAGCAAGAATTGTCCTAAGAGCCCTTGACTCTGCCATGCAGTGCTGTTTGAGAAGCAGTCCCCCGGGATGTGTGTGATCAACACACATGTGTCCACATGTCTGTGTTCCACACCGGCACCACAATACAGCAGTGCCATGACAAAGAAACGCACGGCATATCGCCTTCCTCGAGGCTCAGCAGCCGCTTGGCATGGTATACCATGGCCGTGTTCTGCACAGATTACGGAAGATGGTTTCGTGAAGGGCCCAGGGCCAGAAGGAGGATTTTCCGGCAGACGAATCATGTTGCAGATGGCATGCACAGCCTCTCGCAGGTGTTGGGGGCAATCGGGACTCACCGCCCTGCCTGCGCCTTTCTGTGGCAGCGCACACCAGCAACATGTCAGCACGAGTGCGATTGTAGTTGTTGGCAGGTCACCATGCATGTACTTACCGTCATGCGGACAGCAAGCACTGCTTGCAATGGTGTGTGCAATGCTGCTCGCAATTGGAAGGGTGGCTGCCAAAACACATGCCACTCACCGAGGCGTCAATGACCCCCAGCGTGGCCTTGATCTTCTGCAGCAGCATCTGCACGAGATACCCAGCGCCTGCCGCATCGCCGATCTGCGCAAGCCATGTCACAGCTCGTGAGAGCGAGTGCAGCAGCCAAGTCATCGATTCGCTATGACCGCCCCAAGCTCCCACAGCGCGTCATCGCGCTCCTGCCTTCCTGTCTCCGCACCATGAAATGTGCACGTCCCCTCACCTTGTCAAAGAGAGGGAAGCCCGCCTTCTTCTCCTGCTTCAGACGTTCCGTCTCAATGAACCGGTTGCCGTACGAGGCCTTCCCGTTCTTGATGCGCACGGCGTGCGTCATGCCATCACCTGCAGGGAATGAATGTCATCGGAAATACAGCACGCAGGCCTAGATTTGGCATAGGGCATGTATGTTGTGCCTAATATATGGCCACGCAGCGACAAATTTGAGCCAAGCAATTATATGCAAAAACTCAGGAGCTCGCCTTCTCACCGTCGAACCAGTGGTAGTTCCCGGTGGGCTCGAAGTAGGGGTTGGGGCCAACGCGCACGTAGACGCCGCTGACGGACGGCGGCATGCTGCCAGAAATGTACAGGTCCTCGTCGCAGTGCTCCTCACTCGTGGGCGCATACAAGCCTGCGCATGATGTGTTACAAAGATCAGATTGGCACTGGCGCAAGACATGTTTCAATGGATGCATAGGAGCAGAGCAGGTAGCTGAGGTGCGCTCATGATGACGGCATCTCAGGGCAGCAAAGCACGCGGAATTCCGCTCAGATGACTGTGCGCTCATGCTCTGGAGCAAAGCAGGAGGTGAAGCTCGCTCATGATGACTGCAGCAATGCTGGCATCAGCAAAGGTGCCGCTGCGGCCGCCGCGGCCGCCGCACCTTTGAGGTACACGTTCTTCTCTCGGACCGCCGGCAGCCCCCTCGCCCAGGCGACGACCACGTCCAGGACGTGCATCACCCAGACGCGGCACCACCAGAACAGCGCGATCAGGCCGCCTGCTGTGGTGACGGTGCGCACCGCCTCGGACGACAGGCCGGCAATGCCACCCTTGGGCCCGCTGAGCAGCACCATTTTGCTGTTTCAAAAGTAGTGCGCAATGTGCGGGAGCTTCCGGAAAGAGTGAATCAGACAAAAGGCCGACGCCTTGGACCGCTCCAACGACCGTCCGGTGGCAGGCAATCTCTTGGCGGCCTGTTCGATGCTTGCGCTGCGGCGAGTGAGTTGATTTTATTACTAATGCAAGCAGGGCGTGCTATGTTAGCCAGGGCTGACGCGGGCCATGACCCTGGCCAGCTTCGGAGCATCTACTGACGCCACGTCGTCACACAACAAGAATCTCAAGATTCGCTGTCATCTTCAGCGCGCAACAGCAGTCAAGCATCGTCCTCAAGCACCTCCATTCGCCCTATCTGAGAGCTTGTGCACCGTATTGCTAACATCGTCTGTCTGAACAGGACGGACATCTGTGCCTCGATCATCTGAGTTTGAATTTGACTGGATTATCAGCTCTGTCCATCTCTGAAGCAGCAGCAGCGAGCAATGAGCGCTGCAGATCGACGACGCAGTCTGCTGGTACTGCTGGCCACCGTTCTCCTGTTGAGCATATACGCTCTGCACATCTCGCTCGGACGCATTTGTAGGTAATTGGACAGAAAGCATGCCGGTGGGGAACCTGAAGAGTGCTTACTCGACTACATTGGCTGGTGGCACGGACGGTGGCAGTTGAGGCTTGGTAATTGGAGGGTTACACTGTGGCTTCACAGTTTTCCTCTTCAAAAATCCTTCTCTGTCTAGGCTACTCGGAGGAGGCAGTGAAAGCGGTCAACAGCGCAAAGGTTGCATGCGAGGACAAGATGAACAGCCAGGATTGCGCAGGATACAAGGATCTGGGCATGTGCAAATCACATGGTGAGTGTTCTGCAGTGCCGCATGCCGTCCCGCCGATCTTGCAGTGCCCCGCGGACAGCGTTCCTCATTGCAACCCTACCCTCCACTCATTCGCCCGGCGTGTCTCGCAGGCTACGTCCGAGACTCTTGCCAAGCCACATGCGATGCCTGTGAAGACAGCCGCTTGTGATGAGTGCCTGTGCGGACTCAACACACTCAGCGCTCAAATCGCTACATTTTGAAAGGGCACAGACAGAAGGGGTGGGATCAGGTTCGACGATCCTGGATCATATGTCGAGGGAATTTCCAGGCAGTGCGCACAACACCGGCATCACTCGTTTGTGGTTTCAATAAGCTCGCGGAGCCGTATGCTCAAATTCACCTTGTCTAGCATGCTCATGACCGCATGAAGAACTGATCTGCACGACTAGGTGCAGTGTTGTGTTTCAGTGTCCTTCAATGAACAAGTTCGAATATTGCAACAATATACAACTGCGTTGGTGTGCATGTCGCGAGGCCAAGCCATGGATGGCCTAATCGCAGCATCCACACCACAAGCACGACATCGACCAAAAGCTGTGTCGACCTGCTGCACGATTGTCGTGCTGCCGACAATTCGAATGTTGCATCGTCATCATTACTCATCCCTCACTATCTACAAACCCTACGGTCTCAGCTGCAAGCCCCGCTGCCTGCCACAATCCACTAAATGCTATGCGCCATGATCTTTCAGTCTGTCTCCTCCGCATCGGTGGCCGGGTCCGGAATGCCCGGCACGATGGCGACCGGGACCGGAGAATTTGGCGACATCAGTCGCAGCGTGTCGCACACGGTGTTGCTGGCCAGGAAACTGCAAAGGAAAAAGCGCACATCAGATGCTGCAGCGCAGCCACGCCAGCCTCCACGAGAGTACAATGCGCGGGGGATGTCGGATTCCAGGCGTCCATAACCAGTTCCATAACACATCAGCAAGCTGGTGAGCGAATGCAACAAGCAAAGCTGAAGAGCAGTGTGCTTCCGCAAGAAGGAGGCAATGGGGCAGGGGTGCGTCCACCCTAAACCCTAGGTAGCACACCTGGCGAGGCCGGCCCAGATGCCCAGCAGGCCCATGTGCATCAGCGACTGGCTGGCGTAGATGATGCCCAGCGCGATGGCGATGGACAGCCCAGTGCGCTTGGCGATGTAGGCCGTGTCCACCGCGCCCAGCAGCGCCCCCTCCAGCACCGTTGCCACCGGGATGAGCGGCTGCACTCATTTGTCCAGGTATTCATGACAGGTCTTTCCCCGCGCATTGGGTAAGAAGATTCAAAACAGCAGAGCAGCAGCGCCCCTCGAGCCCGGCCTCCACCTGGGATGAGCGGCCAAAACCAAAGAGTCACAATTCACGACTGTAATCGCCCCAGACATGCAGGCATCAAGCTGCAACGGGGTCTGCTGTCGATGCAGAGCTGATGTGCAGGGCTCATCAGTTGGAGGCCCTGCATGGCTGTCACCAGCGGCTAGCGGACCGGAGCGCGGGCCGCGCACCATGGCAATAGCGAGCAGCGGCACAATGTGCGTGACGGCGCTGATGACGCCCGGGTCCCCCGTGAAGACGGAGGGGATGGCGGACTGCGCCACCAGGAAGGCGGCACCCAGCACCAGGCCGGGGATGAAGCCCAGCACCAGGATGCGCATCAGCACGTCCCGCGCCGTCGACAGGTCCTTCTGCGGCACATTTGTAGGGCAACGCGTCGTAGGGCAACGCGCCGTAGGGCAACGCGTAGTAGGGCAAGGCACAAGGGCAGAGCGAAAGCTGCAAGGATCTTCGATCGAGTGCCGCGGCACAACTACCCAGTTAGCACGAGCTGCAAAGGCAGGCCTGACCCCAACATTGAGCCTGCAGCCGAAGCTTCAGAAGAACACCTCGCCGAGCGCGGAGGCGACCATGGAGTTGGCGCTGATGTTGAGGCACTGGCTGACCTGCGTCCAGAAGTCCCAGACCTGCAGGGTTACCAAGCAATCGCCGTCAGGCGCGCGTGACACTGCCACGTATCACACGCGTGATATCGCTCGAGCACCCCCCTGCTCTTTGTACTGCCATGCCGCCAGACGACAGTGCCAGAGAAGGACTCGTAGTTTGGGGGATGACTACAAAGCCAGAAAGAAACCCTAAACTAGACCTGCTTGACGATGGTGTGCGCCGCCAGCGCCGTGACGCCCAGCGCCGTGACCAGGCTGGTGCAGCCTACCACCACCGGCAGCACCAGCAGGTTCACCGCGCCCAGCGGCACGCCCTTCTGCAGGGGGTCACATAACGAAGGATGGTCAAGAATGAATATAGTCACTTGCAGCACCGGCAGAATCACCGCGCCCAGCGGCATGCCCTTCTGCAGGACCTCAAAACGGAGAAGGATCAAGGACCCATGCATAGTTTTCAATTGTCGTCACTGGCAGCACCGGCAGGCTCACCGCGCCCAGCGGCACCCCGTTCTGTACGGGCAACTGCACAGCAAAGAAATGATGGACGCACCGGGCGTGCAGGTTTTCAACTGAGCACACTTCTGATACTCTAGGCAGCAGTGGTGCACGAGCGCATGCATTACGCCCAGCGCAGGAGCGCACGCTCTTGTGTGTGTGCGTGCCAGCCACAGTGACTCCAGCACTGTTAGCGAGGCCGCCTAACTTGACACGCCCAAACTTACCTTCAGCAGGGGCATGACCTCGGTCATGGTGGGCACATGCCCCAGGTCTGCGGCGAACAGCGCCTTCTCCCGAATGAGCAGGGCGACCATGACGGCGAGGCCCACGTACTGCCCGATGGCCGGCGCCAATGCCGCCCCCACCACCCCCCAGTCCAGCGCAAACACGAACAGCAGCTCCTGCGCACACCAGTGCAGTGAGTAACTCTGTTTGGCATGAAGTCTCTGTGGCATGCCATATGGCATGCCGTGCGCCGCCGCGCGACCACCCTCCAGTCCAGCGCAAACACAAACAGCAGCTCCTGTGCGCGGCCGTGTATGAGGTGATCGATTCCAGAGAACAGTGCATCGGTAAGACCGACCGCGGTTCCGTATGGTCCGTATGTTGTGTGTGAAGAAGGAACTGCTCCGCCATTCCACCCCATCTACCCACTTCAGCCTCTGGACGGATGTCGTAGCAACACACTATTTTGCGGCCGCTGCAGACTTTTCGTCCGCGCTTGACACCAGGGTCTGCAGCAGCGTGCTGCGCTCGGTAGTGAATCAATAGCGGGTTGTTGTCCCGAGATGCACCAGCAGGACGTAGGTGATGTTGTTGGCCAGGTAGGCCAGCAGCGGCGTGCGCGTGTCCTTGCGCCCGCGGAAGTTGCCGGTGCCCACGTTGTACAGCAGGAAGGCGGGGCACGCGAAGCACCGCACCCGCAAGTACATCACCGCCAGCGTCGCCGTCTCCGGCGTCGTGCCCAGCACTGCGATTTTCCAACATGGAAGAAGTGACACTCTGGATTTCAAGCATGTCCGGTGTTGTCGGGGCACAGCATTCCTGATGTCACCGCCAGCGTCGCCATCTCCGGCGTCGTGCCCAGCACTGCGGGACCATCAGGTCGGGAAAGCCTCACTGTGATGTTGTTGCGAGACATATAGATTTTCAGCGCACAGCATTTCGTGCCCAGCACTGCAGGCAGCCATTATGGAAGTGGCTCAGCCGGGCAGCCCGGCATGAGCCGTGTATTACAAAAAGCGCACAGCAGTCCTGATGCCTGCATGCTGGCAGCGAACTAGCCTCGCAGAATGCGCGTGCAGTTTGATGAACAGAGGGTAGGGAGGTGCGCTGAGTTGGAGATGCGACTGGCATTGGGCAACCAGTTTGTGCCACAGCCGCCAGGCCAATTCCGTTGGCAGGCGCCAAAGGACACGCACATGTCATGAGGAGCGGCGAGTACGTCCAGAGCAGGAAGATCAGTGCGACGCCGCAAATCAGCCCCACGAACATCCCCCGTGCTGTGCTCTTGGACACCTGTATTCCATTCACACGGCACTATTGGCATGAGCGTCAGGGACTCTGTATCATGTTCGACGTCTGCTGACAAGCCAAGATGTGCCGCTGGAACTCACGCACAAGGCGAACACACCTCTGCTGTGTCCTTCGCTGCAGCCGCGTTTGCGACGCTGGAAGTGGTGACCACCGTCAAAAAATTGAAGAAGAGGTTGCTGAACATGAAGAGCAGCGTGCTGAGGCCCACCGCCCCCAGCGGCGCCGTGCCCAGCCGCCCGATGATGGCTGTTTGCAGATAACACAAACTGCTTGTGTGACTTGTGCTTTTTTGACTTGGCTGGTTCAACATGAGTTTCATGCAAGCACTGTAGGCGATTCGTTCCAGCAACCCGCATCCAGCCACACACGCAACGATGTGCAGACCGCACCTGTGTCCACCAGCAGCATGACGGCATCCAGGAGGATAGAGCCGAGGGCCGGCACCGCCACGTTGAAGATTTCTGCGTCAAAGGGTGATCTGACGAGGTCGCTGAGCCTTGACCTGAGGCCGGCCCCGCTGCTGTTGACCGCCTGCGCGCTGCTTCGCGGTGCGTCTGCTGAGTCGTCTGTCGCTGCCTGTGCCGCTGTCCGACTGCCTCGTGCGTCATGCCTGTGATACGGGCGCAGGAATGCGCCGGGCGTGCTGTGCGATCTGGCTGGCTCCCTGACTGCCGCTACAGGTCTGACCTGCGCTGTCTGCCTGCGTGCCGCCACCTGTGGGAACCTGCTGCATAGCAGACCATGCCCTGGCCTCTGAAACTGCTGCCGCACTGTGGATCTGGCGCCGGGCACGCGGAGGGCTGTGGCTGTGACCATAAAAAGGCAATGATGTCTTTGACCAAGGTGTCCTGTGCTCGATTCAGACAGCGGTACGCGCGTGCAGCGTGAGGCGAGGATCCACATGCGCTTCAAAATAGACCCAGTGACAAAGCAAGCTGTGGCGGAGTCTGGCTCGAGCTCGAGCTGGCTGAGCTGTCTCTGCCAGTCAGGGTGACTCAGCTTGAGGGTGTTGCGCAGGTGTTGCGCTGGATCACCTCCGGCGAGCAAAAGTATACATTTCGAGGCAGCAACAGCGAAAGACGCCTGAAAGTCCACCATCTACTCCACTGTGTCCTATCGCGGCTGCCGCTGCCGATCGCTCTGCAATACTTCAAGTACAAAGCATAGAGGTGTCCCACACCGCGCCGAGATTGTCCTCGCACGCGTCTCATCAGGTCATTGTGCAACCCAGCGCAGCAGGCGGCCTATGTGAGGCCCAACAGGCACCTGCAGGCCGGGGTTGGCAGCCGCAGCGGAACAGATGGCCGGCTCGGAGAAGCCATCGTGTGAGGAGCTGCAGACCCTGGTAAGCGTTGCTCCGCCCGCCGCAAGCCCCTTCGAGTCTCGACCTGTGTGCATTGAGACAAGCTGCCGCTTGTTTTTCAACCCGCACGCTGATCGCGAATCGCTGACGCCGCACAGCTGGCGACGGAGCGTCGCCGCAGCGCGCAGCTGGTGGAGGACCTGAAGCGCAGCAAAGAGGACAACTTCCTGGCGGTGAACCACGCTGCAGGCGTTGTGCCAGTCTCCCTTGCTGCCCGCACCTTGCCTGTACCCTTTGCGGCCCCGCACGGAGCTGCACTGTAATGAAAAATGCTGACTGCGCGTCGCCGGCAGCTGACCCGCCTGCTGACAATTGTGCCTCCCCTGTGCGCAGCAACAACGAGCGGAGCAGGAGGAGGAGTTCATCACCAACCGGCTCACGAAACGCCTGACGCAGCTGAAGCACGAGAAGCAGAACCTCGCAAATGAGGTGCGCGTCACCTCACATGCTGTGCGGCTCTGCTGGATGCTGTGAATCGAGCTCGTTCGAAATGTGTGCTGATGAAAGCTTCTGTGCAATCTTTATTATTATATTTTGCAGGTAGAGCAGGAGGAGGAGTACCTGGTGAACAACCTGCAGAGGCGGCTCTCAGAGGTGCGCAGGCAACAAAACCGCCTGAGAGAATGGCCGTGTGCCCTGCTGCGATATTGATCATGATGGGAACGAACTGCATCCCCAATCCTGGATTCATCTTCAGCCTGTAACTGAGTAGATGTGGACGTGAGAACGCACTGCATCCACAGCCCATTTAAAGGTTCAAAATGTGCAACAACCTGTTGCGGTGCTCGGCAGGTCACCAGGGAGAAAGTGGACCTGGAGCGGCGGCTAGAGGCGGAGCAGGAGTACATCGTGAGTGCAGATGGCTTTTGCATGATCGTTACGCTTACTTTACTGCACCGTAGCACACTCATGCATGCCGCAAACATGGAAATTTGGCTGCCGAAGAAATGACGCTTCTGATACGCGACGCAGGTCAACAAGCTTCAGGCAAAGGTAATTGTGTCCGTACATCAGCTGCGGAATTCTTCTGTGTCTGCTGCTGGATGCCTGCTCCCGTGTGACACAGCGCCTTCCCGGCCCTGCATCTGCGACATCTGCTGTTGAGCCTGTGGAACTGCAATGGTCCATGGCCATCCCATTCCAAAAAGTTGCTGCTGCGCCGCACAGCTGGCGGAGTTGGGGCGGGAGCGCAACAAGCTCAACGTGGAGAAGGCGGAGCTGGAAAACACGCTGGAGGCGGAGCAGGAGTTCATCGCCAACCGGCTGCAGATGCAGGTGTGCAAGCTTGGAAGTGCCGCTGCTGTGCCGGGAGCTACAGCAAACGGCCGCTCATGCTGTCAATTGTGCAGCGGACGTGATTGATGTGCAAAGTAAGCTGCCGCTGGCCCCCGACGCGCCTGCGCCTTACTGTGTGCTGCAGGTGGAGCGGCTCGCGGCAGAGAAGAAGAACCTCAACAAGGAGAAGGTGGCGCTCCAGCAGCAGGTGGGGTGCAGAGCTTATGGTCAGTAGCTGTGTCCTTCCACCGTTCTCAGAACGATCGTGTGAAAAAACCGTGGACACCTGCATGAGAACAGCTGATTCAGAACATCACACCGCGACTGGGTCCCGCCCCGCGGATGCATTTTACCCACTAGCTCTGATCGGCGCTGGTGGTCCCCCCCGGAACAGGTCACGGAGCTGGCGGCGGCGGTGCACAAGCTGAACGCCGACAAGTGCCAGCTGGAGGTGTCCATGGAGATGGAGGAGGAGAAGGTGTGTGCTGCTTCTTATTCGTTGATCCAAATAGCTTTGGCTGTAAAACCTGTCGGAGAAGGCTCAGTTTCATCGGATTGCAGGATTACTGTATCTCTTCTCGGGGGTGTCTGGCATCATTCCTGCTGGTTGGTCTAGTCAACCGTGAATGTAATTGCCTAGGTGGTCAACCGGCTGCAGCGGCAGCTGGAGATGCTGCTGCACAACTATCGGGTGCTGGAGAGCCGCCTCGAGGCGGCGGGCGTCAGCGTCCATCAGCTGCCGGTGCGCCGCGCCCCCTGCCCTGCCCTGCCTCCCTGTCTGTGCCTGACCCTGGCAGTATGCAAGGACGGTCGTGGCCAGCACCCTGCCCCCTCTCTGTCCACACATAGGGGCGCACACCGCTGAGTTGCGGAGGGCCGGGGGCTCTTGCGCTGGAATCTAGGCTGTGGCAAACACAAAGCTTGCTGCTGGCCGTCACGTCCTGTTTCAAGGATGCACTGGCGTTTGCTGCCACAGGTCACACCCATGGACACGGACACAGAATGGGTGTACAGCGGCGGCCGGCGGCAGAGCAGCGGCCGCATCGCCCGCGAGCGCTCGCTCAGCGTCAGCAGCGGCGGCAGCCGGCGCAGCAGCCTGAACGAGATCCGATTGCAGCGCAGCTCCAGCAGCGCCATGGCATCCACGCAGCCGTCGCAATAGAGCGCGCGCTGTTTCGCAATAGAGCGCGCGCTGTTTCGCAGTAGCGCCGTGTCGCGCATGCGGTGCTTTCCGCAGCGGCATCGCGCAGCGGCAGCACTTGGCGGTAGCGCCACACAGCCGCGGTGGTGTGTGTCTGTGCCCAGTGTTGCCATAGCAGCTGCTGCAACGGCATCCTGGACGCGGCACCGGGAAGCGGGCTGCCGTCTCACAGCAGCAGGCGGTGCCGTCGTGCGGCGCCCTCGAGGTTTCAGCCACGTGCGGTCCTGGTTTGGAGGCGCGCCTGTAGGGCATGGTCAAATCACGGCCGGCGCAGCAGCCGCAGGCTGTACATGGTTTGAAACGACCAGAGGAAGCAGAAGCCCCTAGCCGCCACAGTCGCTGGGCCCGCAAGCTGCGCCGCGCCGTTTCTTCTGGCGCTGGCCCGGAACAAAGGCCAAGGAAGGTGGCTTGGGGTAGCTGTCTGCTTCATCAGGCTGTCCGTTTCAGACTGGTATAGCCCAGCTCAGGCACAGGCATGTCGCAAGGGTTTGCAGCTCTGATCGTTGACGACTCGCTGGACCATGCTGCTGCGGCGTTGGCGGAGAAATCGCACAACGGAGAAGACATGTAGATTGGGGACAGAGCGTCACATGAAAGTGGCCGCTATCAGGCCATTTCTGTTGTGTTCGTTTTCTTTGTTCTGTTTTGATTCCCGATTGCAGCCTTTGCTGCTGTAGCTTGCGCAGCCATAGGTACGTGGTTTAAGCTGAAGTAAACTGAACAAGCAACTGCTGCCACCAAAACATAACCGTGCGCTTCAAGTACGCACAGGAGTACACTGGCCGTCGTGCACACTCAAGTGTTCGCAGAATCCCAAAATACAAACAGGCTGGATCAAATATGGCTACTCATCAGCCTGCAGCGCGAGTCTCGCACAAACTCATCAACTTTGCTTCTGGTCATTGCCGCACGTGCCCATCACCCCCTGCACAGGAGATTGTCAGCGCGGCGTCGGCAGCAATCACATTAAAAATATGTTTATGTCAAATCGCAAGCGTTTTATCGAGACAACTCCGGCACGCCATCCCCAGCGAAAACGGGCGTGCGAGGTGCCGCCTGACAGATCAGATGCAGTCGCCGCCGTCGCTTTCTTATTACCGGGCGCCGGCCTTCCGATTGTAAGAAGGCGCGGGACAAAAGGGGCCGGCGGCAGGCCGTCAAGAAAGGTCGGGGCAAAAGGGGCCGGCCTCGCATTCCTTTTGCCTTCCCTTTCTTAAAACGGGCGCCGGCCCTCCGATTGTAAGAAGGCGCAGGACAAAAAGGGGGGCTGGCCTCGCTTTCCTTTTGCCAATCACAACACTCCCGCAACGCCCTCCTTGGTGAGCAGGTGGTCAAACTGCCGCAGGCGGTCGTCGAGGCTGTCGAAGTGGTGCTGGCGGCCGTGCCCAGGGAAGATGTGCAGGAAGTCGAAATCCAGTATTGCCTTGACCGACTCCAGCTGCTTGTCAACGCTGTACCAATTCACCCCCCTGCAGCCATCCATCGACAGGAATCGAATGCCAAAATATAGAGACAGTGTCCCCATAGTGAATCGCAGGATGTCAGCAGCTTCAAATGACGTGAACGTCAATTTTGAAGATTGGCACATTGTTGTAAGAAGCGCGCCTGAAGATGCTGAGTCGGTTCAACCGGGCCGAAAACCCAAGGTGGTCACCAGTAAACAGCGCCTGCATTAAGGATCATGCGCAGTCATGCCACGACTTCGAGCATGACGCTGAGCAACGGGCAAGCCGACACCACACACATGAGCCTGGGTACGGAACGCACTCGGGTCAGGAACATGGAATGTGTGGGGGAGGGCCGTGACAACACCACCTGTTGAGGCCTGTACAGCATGGAGATGCAGCCCTGCGTGTGTCCCGGAGTGAACAGCAGCTCCACATCATCGCCGCCGTCCGGCAGCTGCCAGGGCCCCTCCCCTGTCAGCTGGATCTCGCACTGGCTGCGCACGGGGACATAGCCCGCTCGGATGCGCAACCAGCAGAGCAAGCAGACGGCTAGACAACGAGAAAATGCCACGCAGCGCACAACCCAGCACAAAGTATGCTGACTGCCGCATGCTTTGCAGACTCACTCTGTGCCCTGTCGTCTGTTGGCCTCGCTCTGCACACCAGGCCGCCACACAGCGTGGTCAGTGAGGCAGGAAAATCGCACAGGTACATGTGTATCTTTCTTTTCACTGGGTGGTCATGCGATGGAGGCTTGCAGCAGCAATCAAGGCACTGACGAGCGAACACAACCTGCAGCCAGACAATCAAAAGCATCCACCTTGTGGATGATGCGGTCGCAGCCGAGCGCCTCAGCCCACTTGGCGTGATCCGCCACATCGTCTCGGTGCGACAGCACCATGTAACGGGCGCCGCCCAGCTCCTGTTGACACAGTGCAACCGCATGTCACCTGACAGTTCGACGCAATGCCTTATGACTGCGGTGAGCCACATGCTGCCGGACAATGGGCAGAGCCAAGTCGAGTGAAACAGACAAGGTGGAGGCAGGGAGGGGTGCTGGAGGTGACCTTGAGGCGCTTGGCCAGTCCGGGGTGAAATCGCGGCGAGTCCATCAGGACGTTGCCGCCCTGCTCCCGGCGCAGCAGCCATGACGCCGCGCCAAAGCTCGCCTCTGAGTGGTACCCTGCGCGTGATTAGGTTGTTTTCGTTTGGTTGTTGATATTTGGGCCGCTCAAGGGATGCCAGCAGGCGACCATGTGTTGCAAGTTTCATCTGATGAAGATCCTGAGATGACTGACCGCAGTGGTAGATGTCCTCGCAGATGGTGGGCAGCGGGAAGTCGTGCTGCGCCGCCGACATCTCGCCGGGCTCCTGGCAGCACAGATGTGGGGGCGTCACCCTTGCTGATGTGAACGGCGATCGCAACTGTTGGTTTGAATGGCAATCGATGCAGCTATTGATGCACAGAGCTGTTGTTCGCGTGCTACCACAATGTCGCAAACCTTGCAAGACCCTCGCCTGCTTTCTGACGTGGATGCTGTGCGTGGGGCACGCCACCAGCGCCTGCAGCGCTGCGCGCCGCGCTTCCGGCGTGCCAGGCTGCTCCACGACGGCAGACATGGAGCCGACGCGGTCATATGTGCGCGGGTCCATCCAGCGGCAGGTGTCGCAGTCTACGGGCAACTTTGTCGCTTCATCACAGGCGTCAGGTTGCGGTGCCTTGCCATGGCTTTTGCTGAAGGTGGATGCGGAAGCCCGGCCAGGCATAGCCGCACAGGGCCGCCAGCAGGTGTGAGCCAATGCAGTGGAGCTCACCGATGCATGTGTGGTCCACGAAGATGGCCGATTCGCTGTCAAGCCCGACATTCTCGCTGCGCGGCTGCCTGTCTGTGCTGACACCGGCCTTGGCACTGCTGCGGGCCGACCTCACGGGCTTGCTGCGGGCAGGAAGCAAGCTGCGCGCCGCATTTCGGGTGTCCAAACTGCTGCTGAAAGCCTTCCGATGCGGCTGCATGGTAGATTTGCAGCGGTGTCCGGTAGCATCTGCCAAGGAGTTGAAAAGATTTGGCACAGACGTTTAGTTTCACTGATTGTCAAGCGAACCTCAGCGTCTGGTTCTCGCAACTTGATGAAGAACAATGCTAACTTTGCAAGGCAGGAAGCTGGGTGCACCTGCGATCTGTCGACATGTGAGCATTTTACGTAAGAACGCAGGTTCCTCCGTAAAGACACAACGTGTCCGAAAAAAGTACCGAGAAGCACGAACACAGCAGAGCAGACTAGCAGCTGCAATCGCAATCGCTCTTGCCTTCACAGCTGATCCAGCGTCCGGTTGCATATTGCTTGACAGCTGTGCCAACGTTGCGCGTCCGTGCCAGCGGTATTCTGAACATCTGTGTACCAATAGTACTTCAGACCAGAAACTCTGATTGCTGTCATCGACAACTGATCCTGGTGTATCAAGCGCATCATAAAAAGCTAGACGCGAGCCAGCTCGAAAACGCGCACGCAAGACAGTCTCCACAGCAGCTTCGAGACGGTGGTAGGTGGCGCACGGCAGCAGCCAGGCTGACAGCAGTTTGACAGTCATTCGGGTCCTGAATCCCACGCCGAAGCCAGGATGTCGGGAGCCCGGGCCGGCATCTCGGGCGCCGAGATCAACAAGGGCGGCATCGGCGCGGCGACTGTGAAGCGCTACTGGCCCGGCAAGGCGCCGGACTGGGTCAACGAGGACGATGAGCAGGACTCGGACCAGGAGGAGGCTAATGAGGAGGCAGAGGTGCACCACTCAGAGTTTGCTGCTCCCCTGAACCAACCCTAGTGTCTATGCGAGCGGCACACCGCTGCATTGCGGATGTGCTGCATGCACCGCCGCCATTCTGGGACACGCGTCATGACAGCGGCGCTGCAAAGATCTATATCCGGCCAAAGCGTGTGCGCATTCCATGTCGCACCACCCCCTTATCGTTCATTTGTCCACCAATGCAATCATACCGCGCCTGACATGCGGATGCGGCCCCAGGTGGTGCGGACGGTCTTCCAGCCGCCGGTGGTGATTAGGAAAGTGGAGGACCCGCGTCTGGCGCGGCTGGCGCAGCGGCGCGCAGCACCAGACGACAGCGACGACGAGGCCGCAGCGGCGCGGCATCGACGGGCGGCAGCCGTCAGGCAAAACACTTTGCTACATCGCGCCTACATACACCGCGTTGAAGTGCTGCATTCTGGTGATTTCGGGCTTTGTTTCGGGCTTTGTTTGCTGGGAGCAGCTTTGCTTTTACGCACCGCGCCGCCGCGCCGCCATTGAATTGACTGCGGCAGGGTGACACGATGGTCTGCTGCACCTACAATTCGTCAAGAGAAGATGTTCAGCAGAAGAAGCTCACTGTGTCATGGTCGGCGCGCGCAGGCGCGAGCCGTCGGGTGACGTGGCAGAGGCCAGCAGCTCAGAGGCAGACAGCAGCGAGGAGGAGGAGGAAGAGGAGGACGAGGAAGCGGTGGCAGCCCGGCGCGCGGCCGTGAAGGAAAGGTAACCAGCCATGGGGGCGTTGTCATTCTTTGGCTCGCTGGGCGCTGGAGACCTGCAGTTACAAGCATGCAGTGTAATGGTGCTGCAAACAGTCTTCAGTTGCTTGCACGGGGCTGCTGATCGTGACCGCTGCCATATTTCAGGTTGCAGCAGCAGCAAGAGGTGGAAGTGCTGGCGGAAGCTGCGGAAGAGGAGGATGAGGTGAGCAGTATGTGTTGTGCTCTCTTTGAACCCATGTCAGTTCTGCAGTGCGTTGCAACAGAGTGCATGTGGCAGGCGCTGTGCTGTGCAGCTGACAATATATGTGCGAGGCACTGCGCAGGAGGAGAGCTCGGAGTACGAAACAGATTCGGAGGATGAGACGAACGCGCGGCAGCTGCTGAAGCCTGTCTTTGTGCGCAAGTCTGAGCGTGAGGTGACCCTGCTTTGACATCGCTCAGACCTGTGGCTTTGCTTTCGCTTCACTGCACGCACTCGAACTTGCAGTATGGCAGCTCGCAGGTCTCGGGCGTTGCATGTGAAGAGGACAGTCTCATTCATGTCGTGCTTTGCTGGCAGACGATCGCCGAGCGGGAAAGGATAGAGGCAGAGGAGGAGGCGCGCTACGACAAGGAGAAGGAGCGCCTCAAAGAACGCAAGGTGGGCCTTCAGCAGTGCTGTGCTGCTGCCACAGGCAACACGAGTGCAGCAGGGGGCCTGCGCAGCTGGACACCGCTTGTGCCATTGCTCACCATTTGCGATCCACTTGCCCTCGACACCCCGACCTGCATGCTGTGCGTGAGGCCATGCTGTAACTTCCTTCAGGCACAGCCGGGCCGCAAACAATGGTTTGACGATGCACATTCCGCGTCGCTGCAGAAAGAGACGCGGGAGCTGGTCATACAGCGGCTGGAGCAGGAGAAGGCGGAGGACCAGGCGGGCAAGGCCGGCCCCGTCGGCGTCGACGACGTGGACACCGACGACGAGGTGCTTATGAACATGATAATGATTACGACAATTTTAAGATGGTTGGAGAGTATTTTACTTGAATGTTCACTTCTTCATTTTCGCATCCTGGCCATGCCGCCTTGCGTCACTGCATGTGTGCGGCACGGCGGCGACGCAGCGTCGACCCATACAGTCAGATACCGCAGGCTGTCAGTTGGCACCGTCTAGCTGGCAGCTCGGATGCCTTCGAAGCACAGCCGTGAACGTGAGACAGACTTTGGGACGCCGGAGAGCACAGCAGTCGGACTCTTTCCGCGTCTGGCACCCTAGCCAGCTTTCGATTTGCTTCGCAGATCAACGAGGAGCGGGAGTACGAGGCGTGGAAGGCGAAGGAGGTGGGGCGCAGGACATTCACCGATCTACCCTGACCGGTTCAAGACATCCTGGCAGGTCCATATGCAACATAGATGACCCTGCATCAGGTGAACGAGGAGGGGGAGTACGAGGCGTGGAAGGCGAGGGAACTGGGGCGCATCGCGCGGGACCGGGAGGAGAAGGAGCGGGAGGCGCGCGAGGCCGAGGAGCGCGAGCGCCTCAAAAACATGACCGAGGAGGAGCGCCGCCAGTGGGAGCGCGAGAACCCCAAGGTGGGTGTCTTGTTGGTGTGAGGGTCTTGGGGGTTCCATTGCTGCATTCACTGATGCGCCTCAACAACAAGACCGAGGAGGAGCGCCGCCAGTGGGAGCGCGAAAACCCCAAGGTGGGTGGTTGCAGATGAGATCTGGAAGGTTTCGCTGCTGCGTTTACTGATGCGCCTCAAGAACATGACCGAGGAGGAGCGCCGCCAGTGGGAGCGCGGTACAAGGTGGGGGCGCCTCTCCTGCTGTGGCGGAGTCTTGGTGATGCGTCGCCTTCTGGTTTAGTCGCTCAGAATCTTGGTGCTGGTCCGGTGGCTGTGCCGTTCCAGCCTCGGCCGGAGGATGGGGACTTTTGTGCGACACTGCGAGGAAGCAGCGCCGAGTTTGGCAAGCTGCACTGTTTGTGAAGCTCCTGCAGTGCTGTGCCGAGGTGTGCCACAGAGGCGCCCCCGGGACGGCACAGGGGGTGGTTGGAGCGTCAGTCGCTATTTAGGGTTTGGGTTTAGGGTCGAGGGTTTAGGGCCGAGCTGTCGAGGCCCTCTGCCTCTGGCGACCCAGATATGTACTGCAGGAGCGAGCGCGCATATCGTTGGAGCGTTTCGTTTCCCTGCTGACCATGCCGTTTCCCCATGCCGCGCAGAACCAGCAGGCGGCGCCGAAGAAGAAGTGGAAGTTCATGCAGAAGTACTGGCACAAGGGCGCCTACTACCAGACGGGCGCCGACGACCAGTTCCAGCAGGCGAGCAAATCCGTGTTTCATGACTCTTCATGACTGTGTGTTTTATGATTGATGACTAGAACAAGGCTATCATGTATGAACCGAGCCAGATGGCCGCGCAATGCAACTTCAGCAGCGGCTTGGTTTGCAACGGCATGGCGACCTCCGCCGGTTTACACAGCAGCTGCGTCCTGCAACAGCCTGCAGACCGGCGAATTCATTTGCCAGCGACGACGACCTCAACCAGTCATCGCTCGTTCAGTCAACTCGTCAACTCGTCAAACGTAATTCGCGCAGGAGGGCACCGACGACATCTACACGCGCGACTACTCGGCGGCCACCGGGGAGGACCAGGTCGACAAGAGCATCCTGCCCAAAGTCATGCAGGTGCGCCCCGCCGCGCCTGCACTGTCCGCCCGCGCGTGCTGCCGACTAGTGGACACAGACAGTGCAATCTCTGCTTGTCGCCGACGCAGCGCTGCGGTGGAAACGCTTTCCACCAGCACATGATTGCTGTGCACACTGCCACCCCACTCCCAGTCCCCTGGTTGAACATCAGTTGCCCACAGCTCCAGCCACAGCCGAGGATCTGATCTGGGCACACCGTCGCTGGTGCGGCCGCGCAGGTCAAGAACTTCGGGCGGAGGGGTCGCACGAAGTACACGCACCTGCTGGACCAAGATACCACTGTCTTTGACGATCCGCTGGCGCCGGACGCCGCGCAGCAGCAGAAGTACCAGGGGAAGATGGCGGGCGTGGAGCAGGTGGGATAATTCAGGGTTTAGGTGTTGCAACTGGTAATTCGCTATTGGTGCACCCTCTGCGGTGGGGCTATGCTTGCAGTTGACCATTGTTGTTGGCGCGTTGCGGTGAGCCTCTGTGCGTGTTTCTCCGCAGGTGTTCAACCCGAAGGACCTGAAGCTCAAGACGTGAGCTGGGGCGCAGGCTGGCGGCATCGTCACTCAGCTGTTCTGTTCATATGTCTGATTGGCGGATTGCGCATGTATCCAAGCGTGTCAATTTCTCACTCTAGAAGCAGCCTGTGACGGTGCTTGCAGTGGCTGCATGCATATTATCTAGCTGCGCAACAGAGTTGGAAATGTGCCGACGGTGAAAATGTGCCGACGGCTTTCACATCCAGAAAGACGGCAACCTTCCCTCCTACCTACCTACCTACTAATCCGATATACCTACACAGAAGACGGGCAGAGGCTTGCTAATGCTATTGCTGATCCTCGAGCTGGCGAATGGCCTCGAAAACGCCCACGCCGACTGAGACTGCCAGATTGAGCGACCTGACGTGCTGCTCGCTCATGGGTATCTTCACCACATGCGTGGCAGCCGCATGCGCCTGCACCATGAGACCGTTGGGCATTGAATCGACTGAATGCACCAACAGCTCGGTCACTCTGCAATGCACAGTTCAAGGGTGACGTTCAGCAGCCCACCTCGTCAGGCAGACCAGTGGTTTCTGCGCCGAATAAAAGCCAGTCTCCTTTCTGGTATGTGCCGGGGCTGGTGTGCGGCTTTTTGCCGAACTTGCTGAAGGCGATCAGCCGCCCGCGCCCTGCCGGCTTACCCATGCATGAGTTAGTACCCATAACCAAACCAGAAGTGGCGCATTGTGAAAGATAGCAGCAAACGAAAAGTACCCAGCAAGAACACCAAGGGTTTGGCGCACCCTGTTCCCTGAAGAAGTCGTGGAACGCCGACCAGTCGTCATGGACCTTCACGACCACGAAGGGCCAGTAGTCCAGCCCCGCCCGCTTCAGCCTGCGGTGCACGATTCATAGGTGTCTATTCCCAAGAGACGCCAGACGGTCCAGACACGCATAGATAGCAGCATACCAGAGCGCCGGCATCGCAGCTGCAGTTGACAATGCTGCACTGCTTTTCATGCATGATACTCGTTCACGTCTAGACTTCATATCAAATCAGGTCTGCTTCACACTCTGCATGCGTGTCAGCGAGGTTCTCTCACTTTAGGCTGTCGATCTCGAAGCCCAGGGGCCGGACCAAGTGCAGCGCTGTATTTGTGGCCGCGCAGGTGCGGGCTGCGCTGCCGGCATTCTGTGGGATTTGAGGGTTGACAAGCACCACGTGCAGGTCGTCTCGTTGGCCATCGTGCCTGCGGCACGATACATACACAACAGTCGGAAGGGAACAGTCGACGGCTGCCCAGCATGCGGCATGAGGCGTGCCGCCATGACGCCGCCGCCGCCGGCAATGCAGCTTGTGCCCTGCACGAACCTGCTGCCTGCGGTTTCTACACTCCAGGCGTCTGCTGGAATTTCCTTCGTGCTGGCAGCTGCTGCCGCAAAGCTGCGAGACCGTGACCGCGCGTTTTGCCTGGAGACAGGGCCGCCGCCGCTGCCGATCCAGCATGCACAGGCGTGACCGGCGTGCCGCGGCAATACAACAGAACGCATCGGTATGCCGGACAGGTTTGCCATGCTCAGTCGACTGCCACAATGCGTCTGCCATCGCTGCACCTCGATCAACAAGCTGCATGCACATGGTGGTCACGTGACTAGATTTCTAAACCCCCTTTCCCATGCAGCCGGCTGGTTGCTGATCAAACGTTTTATATCGGTAGCACTCGCCGAATTTGCTTAATCTGTTGTGCGCTTCTTGCGACGGCAGGCGCAAGATGGTGCTGGCTTCGCACCTTGGTGCATCGCATCTGACCGGCCTGCAGAACTCGGTGCAACAGAGAGCTGCAGTCTTTGCTCCCTGTCCTGCAAAGGTGTGATCGCCGTAGCCTGCGACCATGAGCATGCTGCACGTCCGGTGTTGCGCCCTGGATCTGCACAGCTGAGGTGCAGCCTGGGTGGAGTTGCAGGTGTCTGGCGGCAACAGGGCGCCCAGCCTAGAGCGAATGACGGTGAGGAACATCGCATCTTGCTTGTCATGACATGCACAGCCATGTTGCATGATCCAGCCATTCTACAGCCTTGCTGGACTTGGGCGCGCGGCGGCGATCACACCGCATTAGGTCACAGTTCAGCTGGCATCTGCACTTCTCGCCGCACAGGCCATCCACCTTGTCTGAACAGCTGGAGTTGTGACTGATCTCGGCTGTCCCCATCAGATGCGCGCGGAGGGGGAGACGCCGGCGGCCAAGAAGCTCTGGGGCGGCCGCTTTACCGGCAAGACGGACCCGCTCATGGAGAAGTTCAACGAGTCGCTGCCCTTCGACAAACGCATGTGGGAGGAGGACATCCGGGTGCGTGATCAACAGCCGCTGTCTTGGCGCTCTCTAACGCTTGCATCCAATAATTCGTGCCACGGCAGCACCTTGCTGGTCCGGGACGGTGACTGCGGACTGCCTTCCGATGCCGCTCAATGCACAACCTGCTAATTTGCACCACCAGACGGCCTCGGCTGCCCACCCACGGCGTTGCCGTAGCCCCCAAGGCGGCACGCAACGCCATGCACCTCCATGCAAGGCATGTGTTTGCCAGTGCTGACGCGTAGGCGGCTGTTGCCACCAAAACAAAGCATCCATGCATCTTCACGGTAGGGCAGCCAGGCGTAAAAGCAAAGCCTCTGGATAAGGCGGCAGAGTCCATCACGGACAATGACAATGAAGCAATAACAAACCAATGCGCTGCATCACCCTGCGGCTACAGGGCAGCCAGGCGTACGCAACGGCGTTGGGCAGGGCGGGCGTGCTGACGGCGGAGGAGGCGGAGGCCATCAAGGACGGGCTTTCCGTGGGGCAGCACGCATGAAACTATCCCATGCATTGTACTACAGGGCAGCCAGGCGTTTGCAAAGGCGCTGGGCAAGGCGGGCTTGCTGACGGCAGAGGAGGCGAAAGCCATCAAGGACGGGAGGAATTACGTCTAGATTTTGTTACACAACTACACTGCAGGGCAGCCAGGCGTACGCAAAGGCGCTGGGCAAGGCGGGCGTTCTGACGGCGGACGAGGCAGAGGCCATCAAGGACGGGTTGTCAAAGGTGGCAGAGGAGTGGCGCGCCGGCGCCTTCGAGATCAAGCAGGGCGACGAGGACATACACACCGCTAACGAGCGGCGGCTCAGCGAGATCGTCGGCTCCGTGGGCGGCAAGCTGCACACCGGGCGCAGCCGCAACGACCAGGTGGGTGTTCCAGGCTGAGTTTCTGATCTTGAAGATGAACAGGCTCGCCAGCGGCGTGCACGGCCTGTGTTGTGTTCCGTGCACTCGCCGCAACAGGCCGCGCTGGCAGTGGCAGCGGCAGAATTCGCCGCACGCAGCTGGCTGCAGTCAGCGCAATTGCCTTTGCGCCAACCCGCCACGGCAGTGCACGACTTGTGTCACGTGTACAGACACGACTTGCTGCCGCGGTGCAGGTGCTGACGGGCGCACGGCTGTGGCTGTACGAGCAGCTAAACCTGACCTGGAGACCGTCACACCTGGCACAAAACAGAGAGGAGACCTTAAATACCTCTCGCCGCCGCCGCGCAGGTGGCGGCGGACACGCGGCTGTGGCCGCACAAGCAGCTGGGGCTCATACAGGGCCAGTTGTGGATGCAACATCCTAGACAAACTTAGG
>JAABUM010001915.1_pt1 | contig 29563 bp, 25 predicted proteins | sample 5559161 | NCBI WGS metagenome assembly JAABUM01 (sample SAMN10711868, study PRJNA513369) | rock metagenome | isolation source: Antarctica rocks | place: Antarctica: Victoria Land, Siegfried Peak nord
CCGGCCCTCTCCCGGAGGGAGAGGGGGCAGAGCAGAGGGCTTGACGTATCCTGCCGCGGCGGTCCCCATCCCGGCCTGCACCGAGGACCATGCCCATGCCGCTCAAGGCCGCCGTCATCCCCGTCACGCCCATCCAGCAGAACTGCGCCCTGATCTGGGACGATGCGACGATGCAGGCCGCCGTCGTGGACCCCGGCGGCGACGTGCCGCGCATCCTGGAGGCCATCGGCACCCTCAAGCTGCAAGTCGGCCTGATCCTGTTGACGCACGGCCATATTGACCACGCCGGCGGCGCCGCGGAGCTGCGGGACGCGCTGCCCGGCGTCGAGCTGCTCGGCCCCGATGAGCGTGACGCCTTTCTGCTGGACGGCCTGGTGGAGGCCGGGCGGCAGTACGGCATCGTGGGTGCCCGCGCCGTCCGCCCTGACCGCTGGCTGCGGGAGGGGGAGCACGTCATGCTGGGCACGCACCGCTTCGACGTGCTGCACACGCCGGGGCACACGCCAGGGCACGTGGTGTTCGTGCAGCGGCAGGCGGGGTTCGCGCTGGTAGGGGACGTGATCTTCCAGGGATCGGTCGGACGGACCGACTTCGCATACGGCGACGGTCCGGCGCTGCTGCGCTCGATCCGGGACAAGGTGATGCCGCTGGGGGACGCGATGGCGTTCCTGTGCGGGCACGGGCCAGGTTCGACGCTCGGGATGGAGCGGCAGGCCAACCCGTATGTGCGGGAGGCGCTGGCGCTGCAGGGCTGACGCCGCATCCAGCCGGACCTGCCCGTCCGGCCAACACCTGCAGCGCGCGGCGTGCGGCTATGCCGCCCCGCCGAACTGCACATCGTGCAGCCGGCGGTAATGGCCGTCCCTCGCCATCAACGCCGCGTGCGACCCCTGCTCGACGACGCCTGCGTCCGACACGACCACGATCCGGTCCGCACCCCGCACCGTCGCCAGCCGGTGGGCGATCACCAGGGTGGTCCGCCCCTCTGCCAGCTCGGCCAGCGAGCGCTGGATCAGCTGCTCGGTTTCGCTGTCGAGCGCGGACGTGGCCTCGTCAAGGATCAGGATGGGCGGGTTCTTGAGGAAGATGCGCGCGATGGCGATGCGCTGCTTTTGGCCGCCCGACAGCCTGGCGCCGCGCTCCCCCACCTCGGTGTCAAGGCCCGCCGGCAGCGACGCGACCAGCTCCGCCAGGCGGGCGCGGCGGATCGCGTCCCGCACGTCGGCCTCCGAGGCGCCCAGCCGGCCATAGGCCACGTTGTCCCGGATGGACCCGGCGAACAGGAACACGTCCTGCTCCACGATGCCGATCTGCCGGCGCAGGCTGGTGCGGGTCATCGTCCGCACATCCATGCCGTCAATGGTGATGCGGCCCGCGTCCACGTCGTAGAACCGGGGCAGCAGGGAGCAGAGCGTGGTCTTGCCCGCGCCGGACGGCCCCACGACCGCAACCGTCTCCCCGGCCCGCAGCTCCAAGTCCAGCCCGCGCAGCACCGGGCGGCCCGGCTCGTAGCCGAACACCACCTGCTCGAACCGGATATCGCCGCGCAGCGGCGGCGCCTCGACCGCGTCCGGCGCGTCCTGCACATCCGGCCGCAGCGCCAGCAGCTCGCGGTAGCGGCGGAAGCCGGCCAAGCCGCGCGGGTAGGTCTCGATCATGGTGCCGATCTTGTCGAGCGGCCGGTAGAACACGCCGACCAGCAGCAGGAAGGCGACGAAGTCCCCGATGCTCAGCCCGCCGCGCACGATCAGGACGGTGCCGGCCAGCATGACAACGATCTGCACCAGCCTCATGCCGAGGTAGTTCAGGGTCAGGCTAGTTGCCATCAGGGCGTAGGCGCCGATCTTCTCCCGGCGGTAGGCCGCGTTCTCGACGGCGAACAGGGCGCGCTCGTGCGCCTCGTTGGCGAACGCCTGCACCACGCGCACGCCGCCCACGTTCTCCTCGATGCGGGCGTTGAATCGGGCGACCTGGCGGAACTGCGCCCGCCAGCTCCGGTCCATGCGGGCGCCGTAGTGCAGGGTCAGCCAGGTCGCGACCGGCACCACCACGGCAGCCACCAGCGCCAGCGGCCAACTGACCAGCAGCATCAGCATGAAGGCGCCCAGAAAGGTGAGCAGCGCCACCAGCAGGTCCTCCGGCCCGTGGTGCGCCACCTCGCCGATGTCGGCCAGGTCGGTGGTGACGCGGCCGACCAGGTGGCCGGTCTTCTGCCCGTCGTAGAACCGCATGGACAAGGCGTGCAGGTGGTCGAAGGCCCGGCGGCGCATCTCCGTCTCGATCCCGATGCCGAGCACATGGCCCCAGTAGTTCACCACCGCCAGCAGCCCGGCGTTGGCCAGGTACAGGACCAGCAGGCCGCCGATGGCTAGAAGGATCGGCCCCATCGCCCCCTGCGGCAGCAGCCGGTCAATGAAGGCCCGCACCGCCATCGGGAAGCCCAGCTCCAGCACTCCGGACAGGGCCGAGCAGCCGAACACCACCAGCAGCAGGCGCCGGTGCGGGCGGTAGTAGGAACGGAACTCGCGCCACACGGGATCAGGCCCCTAGTTGGTTGAAGGTGGTGGCCGCGGGCCGGTCCCGCGACGCAGGCACCATCCTTCTACGCGATCCCCCGCCGCAGGCCGGACGCGGACCAGGAATAAGCGGGGCATGATCGCCCAGGGTCGAGGACAGTCCGTGCAGCCCCGCCCCGCCTACGGTGCTGGAGAACGTGGTCGCGAAGATGTGAACTCTGCCGCCGCAGGGCGGCATTCGGAAGGCGGCAAGCCGGAAAGGAAGTGGGCCGGGAGGTCAGCGGGCCGGCAGGAAGTCCGCGGGGTGGAACAACTCCACCCCGTGGCGGCGGCACCCGTCCGCCACCAGGCCCGTCAGGTCGTCCACCAGGGCGGTGATGCCCTCCTGCTGGCAGGTCAGGCCCTTCCAGGTGCGGTGGGCCGCGTCCGTTGCGCGGCACCAGCGCGGCATCAACGGTCCGAGCACCGGCCACAGCCCGCCGCGCCGGGATGACATCTCGTCCGACAGGCCGGCGCACAGCTCGTCCGGCATATGGATGGCGCGGGCGAAGCACTCGGTGCCGATCCCGCTGGAATACCCGGCGAGCCGCGTCCAGGGCGTGCCCTGGCGCTCGCTGCGGAAGGTGACGATGACGTGGCGGATATGCGGCGTATCCTGGATGAAGCGGTGCAGCACCGGGGCGGCAGGATGGTCAATCAAGGTGCCGTCCATGTCCCAGGCAATGTCCATGTGGCTGGCCAGACGCTGGAACGCCGGTGCGTGCAGCCCTGCGTCGGCCAACCAGTCCCGGCGTCCGCGTGGCGCGGGACGGCGGGCCGGGGAAGCTGTGCGGCGGGCTTGAGTATGCTCCGTCAAGCAGGACCACCATCAAAGGAATGTTTGTTAGGACGGCCTTACCAACATTTACTGACATTGTCCATCTGGCCGGTCCAACCCCGTTCCGCAAGAACTGGGCGCAGCGATGCGGCGCCGGGGCGCTTGAGGCGCTGCCGCGGCGACGCCGGCGGCCATAAGCCTCGACCGGTTCGCTCCGGCCGTCATCGCAAGGAGCGCAGCGGCACGGCAGGGACCGCAAGGGCGACGCTTGCGGCGTGGCGTGGAGGGCTGCCAGTTCGCCCTTGCCGCTCCTGGACTGCCACGCCGCAAGTGCGAGGCCATTGGCGCGACGGCTGCGAACCGCGCCGCCGCGCTCATGCCAACCGCCTTCCGCTCTGGCCGTTTCCGTCGTTGCAAGGAGCGCAGCGGCGCGGCAGCCCAGGGGCGGCAAGGACCGTGCTGCCGGCCCCTGGGTCGCCATGCCGCAAGGGCGGCTCGCGATGACGGTGCGCTTGCAGAGAGGTCGCGGCGGAAGGCGGCTGGCATCATTCCAAACTTTGGGCCGATCCCAGCCTGGCAGAACTGGTGGAACCTGCCCGCCGCTTGCGGCAGCCGCCGGGCACACTCCGCCGCTGCCCGATGCCGCCCTGGTGCGGGCGCGTTGAACAGGTGCAGCAGCGCGGCCGGCGCGGATGGGATGGCGCTGGCTGCGCTCCAGGACGCGGGCCTGCCCGCCGGCCGGGTGGTCCCGCGTGGCCGGGCTATGCCTGGCCGGGGTCGCCGAGCAGGCCCGCCGCGGCGATGCCGGCCAGGGCCGCCGCCTCGTCGTTGTCGCTGGTGTCGCCGCTGATGCCGACGGCGCCCAGCAGCACGCCCTCCTCGTCGCGCAGCAGCACGCCGCCGGGCACCGGGACCAGGGCGCCGCCCGCGACGTGGGTGACGGCGGCGACGAAGGCCGGGTCGGTCGCCGCGCGCTTGGCGATGGCGCGCGACCCCATGCCCAGCGCCAAGGCGCCGTGCGCCTTGCCGCAGGCGATCTCCCCGCGCTTCAGGCTGGTGCCGTCCTCGGCCGCCAGGGCCTTGACCGTGCCGCGGGCGTCCAGGACGGCGACCACCAGCGGCTTCAGGCCGGCGCGGCGCCCCTCCTGCAAGGCGGCGGACACGATGGCTTGGGCTTGGGGTAGGGTCAGGCTCATGGCGGGTTCTCCGGTGCGGCCCCGGTCTGCACGCGCCTGCGCCAATCGGCAAGCACGTCGGCCACCGTCTGCGCCCAGGGTATCTGCGGCGCCCAGCCCAGCAGCCGCCGGGCCAGGCCCGCGTCCCCTGCGGCCAGCGGGATGTCGGACGGGCGCAGCCGCGCCGCGTCGGTCTGCGCCGCGGCCCGCGTGCCGGCGGCGTCCTGCAGGGCCTGCAGCACGTCGCCCACCCGGCGCGGCTGGCCGCTGGCCAGGTTCAGCACGGTGCCGGGCGGCAGCGCCCCAGCCTCCCGCACGCAAAGGGCATAGGCGGCGCACACGTCGCGCACGTCCAGGAAGTCGCGCAGCGGCGACAGGTCCCCCACCCGCAGCACCGGCGGCTGCAGCCCGGCGGCGACCCGGGCGACCTGCTCGGCGAACGCCGCCACCACGAACTCCGCGGATTGGCCCGGCCCGGTGTGGTTGAAGGCGCGCACGCGCACGACGCGCAGGCCATCCGCCGCTGCCATCGCACCCAGCGCCAGGTCGGCGGCGGCCTTGGTCGCGGCATAGGTGTTAAGCGGTGCCGGCAGCGCGTCCTCGGCCAGCGGACGCCCGCCGCGGAAGCTGGCGCCGTAGATGTCGGCGCTGCTGCTGAACACCATCGTGCAGCCCGGCGCGTGCGCCAGCAGCGCGCGGGCCAGGTTCAGCGTGCCGTGCAGGTTGACCCGCCACGCCCGGTCCGGGTCCTGCCGCGCCGCAGGTATGGCGGCGATGGCGGCCAGGTGGACCAGCGCATCGGGCGGTGCCGCGGCGATGACGGCGCCCACAGCCGCAGTGTCCGTGATGTCGAACCCGGCGGCATCCAGCGCCGCGCCGGGAAAGGCGCCGGCCAGGGTCCGCATCAGGTGCCCGCCGACGAAGCCGCCGGCCCCCGTGACCAGGATGCGGCGCGGCGCCACGGTTCCTACCGCGCCATGCGGGCGCGGTGCCGGGCGAGGTCGGCGTCCACCATCTCCCCCACCATCTCCTCCAGGCCGATCTCCGGCGACCAGCCGAGCTGCTGCCGGGCCTTGGAGGCGTCGCCGAGCAGCACGTCCACCTCCGCCGGGCGCATGAAGCGCGGGTCGGTCCGCACGTGGTCCTCGAAGTTCAGCCCGGCATGGGTGAAGGCGCTGCGGCACAGGTCGCGTATGCTGGTGGTCTGGCCCGTCGCGATCACATAGTCGTCGGCCTTGTCCTGCTGCATCATCAAGTGCATGGCGCGCACGTAGTCGCGGGCGTGGCCCCAGTCGCGCTTGGCGTCCAGGTTGCCCAGCGGCAGCTCGGTCGCCAGGCCCAGCTTGATGCGCGCCACGCCGTCCGTGACCTTGCGCGTCACGAACTCGATGCCGCGCAGCGGGGATTCGTGGTTGAACAGGATGCCGGAGCTTGCGTGCAGGCCGAAGCTCTCGCGGTAGTTGACCGTCATCCAGTGGCCGTACAGCTTGGCGACGCCATAGGGGCTGCGCGGGTAGAACGGCGTGCGCTCGCTCTGCATCGGGTCCTGGATCAGGCCGAACATCTCCGACGACGACGCCTGGTAGAACCGGGCCTCGGGCCGGGCGATCCGCACGGCTTCCAGGATGTTGCCGACGCCGAGCGCCGTCACGGTGCCGGTCAGCAGCGGCTGCTGCCAGCTCGCGGCGACGAAGCTCTGCGCGGCGAGGTTATAGACCTCGTCCGGCTTGTGCTCCTGGATGACGCGGATCAGGCTGCTGAGGTCCGTGAGGTTGCCGTCCACGAGCTGCACGTGGTCCAGCACGCCCAGCCAGCGCAGCCGCTCGCCGATCACGTCCGAGGAGGCGGAGCGGCGCATCAGGCCGATCACCTTGTAACCGCCGTTGAGCAGCAGTTGCGTAAGGTAGGCGCCGTCCTGGCCGGTGACGCCGGTGATGAGTGCTGTGGGCATGGGGCGGGTAGGCTCCTGCAGAATTGGTTCATTCGGCCGTCGGCGCCTGCCGTCGTTGCAGGGAGCGCGGCGTTCTAGGAGCCGGCCGGGTCTGCCGTATGCCCTCTTGGCCCCTGGATCACCGCGCCGCAAGCGGCCCGCGATGACGGCGCATCACGGTCGCCCGGTCTTGCAGAAGGGGCATCAGGCCCGTCCGTAGGTGTCCTCAAGCCGCACGATGTCGTCCTCGCCGAGGTAGCTGCCGGACTGCACCTCGATGAGCGTCAACGGGATGCGGCCGGGGTTGGCCAGGCGGTGGGTGCAGCCCAAGGGCAGGTAGATGCTCTCGTTCTCCCGCACCAGCAGCTCGTCGTTGTCGCGCGTCACCAGGGCGATGCCGCTCACCACCACCCAGTGCTCGGCGCGGTGGTAGTGCCGCTGCAGGCTCAGCTTGCTGCCCGGCGTCACCACGATGCGCTTCACCTGGAAGCGGTCGCTGTGGATCAGGCTCTCGTAGAAGCCCCAGGGGCGATAGACCCGGTTGTGCGCCACCGCCTCGTGCCGCCCGGCGGCGCGCAGCTTGGCGACGACCTTCTTCACGTCCTGCGCGCGGTCCCGGTGCATGGCCAGTACCGCGTCCTCCGTCACGACGACGATGACATCCTGCAAGCCGACCACGGCGGTCAGGATGCCGTCGCTGCGGGCGTAGCAGTTCTCCGACCCTTCCAGCAGCACGTCGCCCACGGTGGCGTTGCCGGCGGCGTCCTTGGGCGACTGCTCCCACAGCGCGTCCCAGCTTCCCACGTCGGACCAGCCGAGGTCCGCGGGGATCACGGCGGCCAAGGTGGTGCGCTCCGCAACCGCGTAGTCCAGGCTGATGTCGGGGCAGGCGGCGAAGGCGGCGGCGTCCAGGCGGATGAAGTCCAGGTCGCGCGTCCGGCCCTCGACGGCCCGGCGCACGGCGGCCAGCACGTCGGGGGCGTAACGCTCCATCTCCGCGATCAGGGTCGCGGCGGTGAAGACGAACATGCCGCTGTTCCACAGGTGCTTGCCGCCGGACACCAGAGCCTGGGCGGTGGCGGCGTCCGGCTTCTCGACGAAGCGGGCCAGGGCGTGGACGCCGGGGGCATTGGGCAGCTCCGGCCCAGCTTCCAGGTAGCCGTAGGCGGTCTCGGCCCGGTGCGGCTGCATCCCGAAGGTGACGATGCGGCCCTGCCGGGCGGCGGCGGCGGCCAGGTGCAGGGCGTCGTGCAGGGCGTCGGTGCGCTGGATCGCGGCGTCGGCCGCCATCATCCACAGCACGGCGCCGGGGTCGGTCTCGGCCACCAGCAGGGCGGCGGCAGCGATGGCGGGGGCGGAGTTGCGGCCGACCGGCTCCAGCACGATCTGCGCGTCCTCGATGCCGGCGGCGCGCATCTGCTCGGCGATCAGGAAGCGGTGCTCCTGGTTGCAGACGACGACGGGCGGGGCGAAGCCGGGGCCGGTGCCGCGCAACGCGCATTCCTGCAGCATGGTGCGGTCGGAGACCAGCGGCCAAAGCTGCTTGGGGAAGCTCTCGCGCGACACCGGCCACAGGCGGCTGCCGGTGCCGCCGGACAGGATGACCGGGACGATGGCAGCAGCGGCGGGGCGGGGCGGGGCGGCCAGGGGGGGCATAGGGGTCATTGCATCCTTGCTGCCGCGCGGGCCCAAGATGGTGGGTTGGGTGTGCCGAGGCTGGCTTGGCGCGGGTATAGGTGGGCCGGGCGCCAGGTGTCCAGGCTGCGCGCCAGACATCGCGCCGGGCGGCGTGCCAAGAGACGTGTCAAGAGACTTGGCGGACCGGGCCGCGGCCCAGGAATGGATTGATCCGGCTTCTGCGGTATGATGTGGTCCAGCCTGGCGGGATCAGCCGCCCCGCAACGTTCAGGAATGCACCAGGGATGATGACGTGTGTCTGTTGTGCCGGGCTGTCCCGGCGGAGTGCGGTGTTCGGCGGTGCCGCTGCCGCCGGGCTGCTGGCGGCATGGCCCGGCGGTGCCCGGGCTGCCGGGCCGACGCCGCGCACGACGATGACCGGGGAGCAGGCGCTGCAATCGCTCAAGGACGGCAACGACGCCTTCCGGGCCGACAAGCCTGCCGTCCCGGCCTACAAGGCCGCCACCCGGCATGACCGCCGGATCGAGCTTGCGGCGGGCCAGGCGCCGTTCTGCGTGCTGGTCGGCTGCTCCGACAGCCGGGTGCCTCCGGAGCTGCTGTTCGGCCGCGACCTGGGGGAGCTGTTCATCGTCCGCAACGCCGGCAACACCGTGGACACGGCGGCGCTGGGCAGCATCGAGTACGGCGTGGGCGTGCTGGGAGTGCCGCTGATAGTGGTGCTGGGACACGAGAGCTGCGGCGCCGTGTCGGCGGCGGTGGACATGGTGGAGCGGGACGCGACCTTCCCCGGCGTGATCGGGGAGATGGTGCAGCCCATCGTGCCGGCCGTGCTGAGCGTGCGGAACCAGGCGGGCAACCTGCTGGACAACGCCGTGCGCGCCAATGCGCGCCGGGTCGCAATGCGGTTGAAGACGCAGAGCCAGGTGATCCGGGATGCGCTGACCGAGGGCCGCATAAAAGTCGTCGCCGCCCGTTATGGCCTCAAGGAGGGCGAGGTGTCCTGGATGGAGGACGTGTAGCCCTCACCCGAGATGCCATCCGGCGCCGGTCAGCGAGGTATGCGTTCAGTTCCAGCAGGGCCGCATCGTGGAAGCTGCCGGCGTTGGCCTGCGTGGCCAGCGCCGGTTGCACCGATCCGATCCTTGCAGGAACTGGCTACGGCTTCAGCACCACCTTGATGCAGCCGTCCTTCTTGTCGCGGAAGGTCTCGTACAGGCCCGGCCCGTCCTCCAGCCGCGCGCGGTGGGTGATGACGAAGGACGGGTCTATCTTACCCTCCTCGATCCACTTGAGCAGCTTGGGCAGGTAGTACTGCACCGAGGTCTGTGACATCTTGAACGTCAAGCCGCGGTTCATCGCGCTGCCCATCGGCAGTTTGTCCAGCAGGCCGCCATAAACGCCGATCACCGACACGATGCCGAAGTTGCGCGTGTTGTTGATGCACTGGCGCAGCACATGCGGGCGGTCGGTGCCCAGGAACGCGGCGACCTTGGCGCGGTCCAGGATGCTGTCGAAGCTGGCGGTGCTGTGCGCCTCGGTGCCCACGGCGTCTATGCAGGCGTCGGCGCCGCGCCCGCGCGTCAGCTCCTGGATGCGGTCGTAAACGTCCTCCTGCATGAAATCTATCGTGATCGCCCCGGCGTCGCGGGCCATCTGCAGCCGTTCCGGCACGGTGTCTATGGCGATCACCCGCTCGGCGCCCAGCAGGAAGGCGCTGCGTATGCTGAACTGCGCGACCGGGCCGCAACCGAACACGGCGATGGTCTCGCCGCCTTTGATCTCGCAGAACTCGGCGCCCATGTAGCCCGTCGGGAAGATGTCGGACAGGAACAGCGCCTGCTCGTCGCTGATGCCGCTGGGGATGATGGCGGGGCCTACGTCGGCGTAGGGCACGCGCAGGTACTCCGCCTGGCCGCCGGGCACGCCGCCCAGCAGGTGGGAGTAGCCGAACAGCGCCGCCGGGGAGTGGCCCCACAGCTTGCTGGCGGCCTCGGCGTTGGGGTTGCTGCGCTCGCAGCCCGAGAAATAGCCGCGGGTGCAGAAGAAGCACTCGCCGCAGGAGATGGTGAAGGGCACCACCACGCGGTCGCCGACCTTCAGCTTCTTGTTGTCGCGGCCGACCTCGACGACTTCGCCCATCGCCTCGTGGCCTACGATGTCGCCTTTCTGCATGGACGGCATGACGCCGTCGAACAGGTGCAGGTCGCTGCCGCAGATGGCGCAGGCCGTCACCTTGATGATGGCGTCGCGGCCGTCCTGGATGGTGGGATCGGGCACGGTCTCGCAGCGCATGTCGCCCTTGCCGTGCCAGGTGATCGCCTTCATGCGCCGCCGCTCCTGCTGGGGTGTCGCCGATGGGAACGGCAGGTGGGTGAGGGGGGTTCACCGTGTTGACGGGTGTGTGATCCGGGTGGCCTGCCAGCCATGGAGTCAGTGCAGCCCCAGCGCATCCATGACCCCGGCCACCTCGCGCTGCGCCTCAGCCGATAGCGGCAGGACCGGGCGGGGCGGGGCGGCATCGCACAAGCCCAGGCGGTTGACGGCGGCATACACGACCCGAAAGCTGGTGTGCCGGGCGAACAGGTCCCACAACGGCTGCAAGCGGGCATTCAGCCGGCGTGCCGCCGCGGCGTCCCCGGCGCGGGCCGCAATCGCAACCTCCAGGCACGGCACGGGGAACAGCCCGGCGGCGACGCTGTGCCAGGCGTCCGCGCCGGCCAGCAGCGCCTCCGCCGCGCGGGCGTCCACGCTACACCCCACCTGGAAGCCGGGCGCGCAAGCTGCGCGCAGCCCGGCCAGCGCGGCAGGCGCGGCGGCGGCCTCCGGCGCCGGGACCTTCGCGGCCCGGATGCCGGGCACCCGGCTGAGCCGGGCGATCAGCGCGGGGCTGAAGGTGAAGCCGGTGGTGCCGGGGTTGTCATACAGGCAGATCGGCAGTCCGGTGGCGGCGACGGCCTGGACGTGCGCGAACACCTCGTCGTCGCGCAGCGGAAGGTAGGACACCGCCGCCAGCAGCCCGGCGTCGGCGCCCGCGGCCAGGGCGTCCCCGGCCAGCGCAACGGCGTCGTCCGTCCGCAGCGCGCCGACGCCCACCATCAGCGGCACGCGGCCCGCGACGAGGGGCGCCGCAGCCTCCACGGCCCGGCGGCGCTCGGCACGGGTCAGATAGGGATACGTCCCGGTGCTGCCCAGCAGTCCCACGCCATGGACGCCGGCCTGTACCAGGCGGCCGAGCAGGCGGCCCAGCGCCGCGGCGTCTACGCGGCCCGCGGGGTCGGCAGGGGTGATGGGGTAGGCAATCAGGCCGTTGAAGGGTGTCATGCCATCAGGATAGGGCAGCATCCCGGCGTCGTCAGCATCTCTTGGAGCCAATGCCGGGGGGCGCCCGTGGCGATGGCGCGATGCGGTCCAGGATCATCGGCCGGCGCATGGAATGCCGGAAGCCAGGCGCCAGCGTGGTCCCGGATGGGCCGGACTGCGTGAGGGCCGCCGAGCCACGGGCGGCATGAGGACGTAGCGGCGGGGCTTCGCGCGTGCGGGCCGGCTGCCGCGGCGCACTGCGTCCAGCGTGCGGCTTCCGCCGTCAGGGGGCGTAGAAGTCCTTCGTTTCAACATGGATGCCGGGCGGGTCCAGCATGATCGGCCCATCGGCGATGAGCCGCGTCTCGATGGCGCCGTCCCCGGCACGCCGGTGATGGACGACCGCACGCCGGTCGGCGCGCACGACCAGATAGTGCCGGACCAGGGGCAGAGAGAGATAGTCGGCAAGCTTCGCCCCGGTGTCCACCGATTGCGTGGGGGGTAGCAGGACCTCGACGACCACGACCGGATTGGGCGCGGCAAGCGCATCGCCGCCAAGCCGCTCGCCGCAGTTCACGACGGCATCGGGTTCATAGTCGGTGTCGTCCCCGACCTCGACCGTCACGCCGTCGGCAAGCGCCTCGCAGGGCACCCCGGCTTCCCGGGTCGCCCTGTCGAGCGCCTGCCAGACGCGCGCCTTGACGCGGACATGCGCCACGCGCTCCGGCGCCATGGCCACGACCGTGCCGGCCACCCGCTCGTAACGGCCGCGGGGCTGGTCCATGACCCATCGGCGGTAGTCCTCCCGGCCGGCGATGACGTGCGGCCCGGTTGCGGGGTGGCCCATGTTCCTGCTGTCCTTCTGCCGAACCCTTGGCCCCGCAGGTCAAGCTCCGGGGCTGCATGGTATCACACATGGCGGGTTGCGCGCCGGCCAGCGCCGCCCGGCCTGATCCATGTGGCCTTCATCACAGGCGTTCGGCGCCCGGCGGCTAACCCGGTAAGCTCGCCATCAGCCCGCAGGCGTCTATACGGGCATGTGGATTGCATGGTCTGATGCGGAAGCCGCAACAGCGAGAACCCCCGCATGTCCCCCAGCCTCCGCCTGGTCATCGCCGCCGCGCTGCTGCTGCAAGCGCCGTCCAGCCACGCCGCGACGCCGCGCGACGCGCTGGTGATGGCGTGGAACCTCGACGCGCTGATAACGCTCGACCCGGCGCAGATCGGCGAGGTCAACGGTAACGACATCATCCTCGGCAACGTCTGCACGCCGCTGGTGAACTACGACCCGCAGGACATCTCCCGCATCATCCCGGCCGCGGCCGAAAGCTGGTCCACCTCGTCGGACGGGCTGACCTTGACGTTCAAGCTGCGGGCCGACCTGAAGTTTCCGGACGGCCGGGCCGCGACCGCCGCCGACGCCGCGTGGTCTATGCAGCGCGCGGTGCTGCTGGGCTACGGCAACAGCGCGAACCTCACGCAATGGGGCTTCAAGAAGGACAAGGTCGCCGAGCAGATACGCGCCGCCGACGACCGCACGGTGGTGGTGACGCTGGACAAGCCGTATCCCACCGGCCTGGTCCTGTCCGCCGCCTTCGCCAGCAACGTCGCCGTGATCCTCGACCGGGAGGCGGCGACCAAGGCCGCCAAGGTCGTTGACGGCAAGTCCGACCTCGGCAACGCGGCCTTCAAGACCGGCCCGGTCTGCGTCGGCCCCTACCGCGTGTCGCGCTGGGACGCCAACGACGTGATCGTGCTGGAGCGCAACGATGGTTTCTTCGGCCAGAAGCCGAACATGCGCCGGATCATCGTCCGGCACGTCCCGGAGTCGAGCGCCGAGCGGCTATTGCTGGAGAAGGGCGACATTGACGTGGCCCGCCTGTTGACCACCGATGACCTCAAGGCGTTGGAGGCCAACAAGGACGTTCGCATCGAGCAGACGGAGATGCAGGGCATGAGCTACCTCGCCATCAACACCGTGGACCCCATCCTGTCGAATCCCAAGGTGCGTGAGGCATTCCGCTACCTCATTGACTACGACGGCCTGGCCCGCAGCATCCTGCCCTACCAGGGCACCCCGCGCGCCAGCCTGATACCGGAGGGCGCCTTCGGGGCGCTGGACCGTGCGGCCGGGCAGCCCTTCTCCCTCGACCTCGCGCGGGCGAAGCAACTGCTCACCGAGGCCGGCTACCCGAACGGCTTCACCAAGAAGCTGATCCTGTCGGCCAACAGCATCAGCCCGAACATTGCCCAGCACGTCGCGTCCAACGCCGCCAAGGTCGGCGTCACGCTCGAATTGGAGCAGATGGCCGACGCCAACCTGTTCACCCGTGGCCGCAACCGAGAGTTCGAGCTGCAACTGGTCAGTTGGTACGCCATCTACCCCGATGCCGACGCGAACACGTTCCGCCACGCCGTGAACCCCGACAAGCGGCCGGAGGCGAAGTTGACGATGTATCCGGTCTGGCGCACCGGCTGGCAGGACCTTTCCATCAACGAGCAGGCCGCCGCCGCGCGCATGGAGCCTGACCCGGCCAAGCGCACCGCCATGTATCACGCGATCCAGGAGTTCATGATGCACAACGGCCCCATCGTTTACATCTACCAGGCCATCCGGCCGATTGCCGTCCGCAACTCGGTCAAGGGCTTCGTGATCTCGCCGTTCTTCGTTAACTACGGCAGCGCGTCGAAGTAGCGCCGGCATGGGCGTGCCGCCGGGCATCCAGGGCATCGCCCGCCAGGCCGGGTCGGTGCTGGTCACGCTGTCCGGGCTGCTGGCGCTGACGTTCTTCATGGGCCGGATGCTGCCGACCGACCCGGTGCTCGCCATCATCGGCCAGCAGGCGGACCAGGCGGCCTATGACATGGTGCATCACCAGCTCGGCCTCGACCGGCCGCTGCCGGTGCAGTTCGCGCTGTATGTCCGCGACATGCTGACCGGCGACTTCGGCAACGCGCTGTTCACCGGGCACCGCGTCGCGGCGGACCTGTCGCGCGCCTTCCCGGCGACCATCGAGCTGGCGAGCCTCGCCATCCTAATCGGCGTCGGCCTCGGCGTGCCGCTGGGCGTGCTGGCGGCGGTCTATCGCGGCACGCCGTTCGACCACGTCGCCCGGGTCGTGAGCCTGGTGGGGTATTCCAGCCCTACGTTCTGGCTCGGGCTGATGGGCCTGATCCTGTTCTACGCGACGCTCGGCTGGGTCGGCGGCCCCGGCCGGCTGGATGTCGCGTTCATCGACAGCGTCGAGCCGCACACCGGGCTGCTGCTGGTGGACGCGCTGTGGGACGGCGACCCCGACGTGTTCTGGAACGCGGCGAGCCATATCGTGCTCCCGGCGTCCATCCTGGGCTATGGCTCGATGGCCTACATCAGCCGGATGACGCGCTCGTTCATGCTGGAGCAACTGGCGCAGGAGTATATCACCGCCGCGCGGGTGAAGGGCATGTCGCGCTGGGCCGTCATACGCCGCCACGCCTTCCGCAACATCCTCGTGCAGCTCGTGACGGTGGTGGCGCTGGCCTACGCCTTCCTGCTGGAGGGCGCCGTGCTGACCGAGACGGTGTTCGCCTGGCCCGGCTTCGGCCGCTACCTGACCGCCGGGCTGCTGGCCGGCGACATGAACGCGGTGCTGGCCTGCGTGCTGATCGTCGGCGTGATCTTCATCGGGCTGAACCTGCTCACCGACCGGCTGTACCGGGTGCTGGACCCGCGCACGCGATGAGCGCCGCGCATCCGCCGGCAGCGGCGCCCGCGCCTACGCCTGCGCCGGGGCTGCGGGCGTGGCTGACCGCCGATGTCACCACGTCGCCCCGGCAGGCCAGCCTGCAACGCCTCTACTACGGCTGGCGCCGGCTGCGGGGCAACCCGACCGCCATGGTCGCGCTCGCGGCGCTGGCCGCCCTTGTCGCCGTTGCGGCCCTGGCGCCGGTGATCGCGCCGGGTGGCTACGACGAGCAGGACCTGGCCGCCCGGCTGCTGCCGCCCAGCGGCGCGCACCCGTTCGGCACCGACGACCTGGGGCGGGACATCCTCGCCCGCCTGGCCTACGGCGCGCGCATCACGCTGATGATCGCAACCCTGGTCGCCGTGATCGTGGCGCCGGTCGGCCTGCTGGTCGGCACCACGGCAGGATACTTCGGCGGCTGGGTGGACGCGGTGCTGATGCGGGTCAACGACATCTTCCTGTCGTTCCCGAGCCTGATCCTGGCGCTGGGCTTCGTCGCGGCGCTCGGGCCGGGCATACGCAACGCGATCATCGCCATCGCGCTGACGGCCTGGCCGCCGATAGCCCGGCTGGCGCGGGCGGAGACGCTGACGGTCCGCAACGCCGACTACATCGCCGCCGTACGCATCCAGGGCGGCTCCGCGCTGCGGATCATCACGCGGCATATCGTGCCGATGTGCCTGCCCTCGGTGATCGTGCGGATCACCCTCAACATGGCCGGGATCATCCTGACCGCGGCCGGGCTGGGCTTCCTGGGGCTGGGCGCGCAGCCGCCGATGCCGGAGTGGGGGGCGATGCTGTCCGCCGGGCGCAGCCACCTGACCGGCGCGTGGTGGCTGTCCACCGTGCCCGGCCTCGCCATTCTGGCCACCAGCCTTGCGTTCAACCTGCTGGGCGACGGCCTGCGCGACGTGCTCGATCCCCGGTCCGAATGATGCCGGCCGCCATCCCCCCTGACCCTTGCGCTGGCGCGCTGTCATTACGAGCCGCGCTTGCGGCGCGGCAATCCAGGGGCGGAAGGGACTGCGCTCGCGGCTCCTGGATTGCCGCGCCGAAGCCGGCTCGCAACGACGGAAGCGGTCAGGGCAAAGGGCCGTTGGCATGACCACAATGCAGGCGCAGCCCGCGGGCGGCGAGGCCCCCCAGCTCGTCGTGGACGACCTACGCATCCGGTTCCGCACGCCGCAGCGCGTGGTGGAAGCGGTGCGCGGGGTGTCGTTCACCGTCGGACGGGAGAAGGTCGGCATCGTCGGCGAGTCCGGTTCGGGCAAGTCCATGACCGGCCGCGCCATCCTGCGCCTGACGCCGCCTGCTGCCGAAGTGTCGGCACGGCAGCTCCGGTTCGGCGGCACCGACCTGCTGGCCTGCACCGAGCGGGACATGCTGAAGGTGCGCGGGCGCCGCATCGCCATGATCATGCAGGACCCGCGGCACGCGCTGGACCCCGTCATGCGCGTGGGCCGGCAGATCGCCGAGGCCATTCCCGTGGAGCGGCGCGGCACCCGGGCGGAGAACCGCGGCCGGGTGCTGGCGATGCTCGAATCCGTCCGCATCCACGACCCGGAGCGGGTGTTCGACCTGTATCCGCACGAGGTGTCCGGCGGCATGGGCCAGCGGGTCATGATCGCGATGATGCTGATGCCCGAGCCGTCGCTGCTGATCGCCGACGAGCCTACGTCGGCGCTGGACGTGACGGTGCGGCTGCGCGTGCTGGCGATCCTGGACGAGCTGGTCGGCCGGCGGAACCTCGGCCTGGTGTTCATCAGCCACGACCTCAACCTGGTCGCCGGGTTCTGCGACCGGGTGCTGATCATGTATGCCGGGCGCATCGTGGAGGAGTGCGCCGCCGGGGAGCTGGCGCAGGCCAGGCACCCCTACACGCGCGGCCTGCTGGCCTCGCTGCCCCGGCCCGGCGGCGCGCGGGCCAGGCTGCCGGTGCTGGCGCGCGACCCGGCCTGGCTCACGGCATGATCGCCGTGCACGACCTGCGCGTCCGCTTCGGCACCGGCGCCGCGGCGGTGGACGGCGTGTCGTTCCGGGTGGCGCCCGGGGAGATGTTCGGCCTGGTCGGCGAGTCCGGGTGCGGCAAATCCACCGTGCTGCGCGCGCTGTGCGGCCTGAACCGCGCCTGGGAGGGACGGATCGAGGTTGACGGCGCGGCCGTCCCGGCGGTGCGGAGCCGGGCGTTCTTCAGGGCGGTGCAGATGGTGTTCCAGGACCCCTACGGCTCGCTGCACCCGCGGCACACCGTCAACACGGTGCTGATGGAGCCGCTGTCCATCCACGGCATCGGCGGCGCGGACGCCCGGGTGGGGGCGGTGCTGGACCAGGTCGGCCTTGGCGTGGCGTTCCGCTACCGCTACCCGCACCAGCTCTCGGGCGGCCAGCGCCAGCGGCTGGCCATCGCGCGGGCGCTGATCCTGGAGCCGAAGGTGCTGCTGCTGGACGAGCCGACCTCGGCGCTCGACGTGTCGGTGCAGGCGGAAATCCTGAACCTGCTGCATGACCTGCGGCAGCAGCGCGACCTGACCTGCCTGCTGGTGAGCCACGACCTGGCGGTGGTGTCGCATATGTGCAGCCGGGTTGCAGTTATGAACCGGGGGCGCATCGTCGAGGAGCTGTCGTCGGCGCAGCTTGACGCTGACGAGGCGCACGATCCTTACACGGTCGAGCTGCTGGCTGCGAGCCGGGGCTATGACCGCGCGCTGGCGGGGACGCTGGCGGAGGATTGACCGGCTGGAGAGCCGGACAGGCCGGAACTAGTCGGGTGGCTGAGCCTGGCGATCACCCCGTCCGGTCCTGCGCCCCGTGCCAGACGCGCAAGATGCGGGTTTCAGTTGTCCGGACCCTATAGACGACCACATACGAACTGGCTGCCACCAGTTCGTGTCGGCCACCATCCACCTCTCGCCAGGGTAGTGCGCTAGTTTGAAGTCTGCACGTATGCTCGAGCAGACCTTGCCCACTTGCCCCACAGAGTCCTAATGTAGGTGATACGTTCACCTAGCTGTGTGGGACGGGTAAAGACAGTTTCATTTTGCCTCTTCCCTGGTCACGACACGTTGTGACAGGTTGCAGCCATGCAAGACCGGTCAAGCAAGCGTCCAGGCGACGCAAATCAACTAGCTAAGCTGATTGTTGACAGATCCACAGATCAGCAAGCGGACCCAACTCTCACGCCTGAGGGCAAGAACGCTGCGGCTGTTGCTCTTGGTCGCCAAGGTGGCTTGAAGGGTGGAGACGCGCGCGCAAAGAAGTTGACGCCCGAGAAGCGGTCGGACATCGCGCGTATCGCCGCCGCGGCACGGTGGAAGCGCGATGACCGCTGAGGTTGCAGTGATGAATCGGTCTGCGGTTGCGCTTGCGGCGGATAGCGCTGTAACGCTATCTGCCTCCTCAGGCGTGACAAAGATATTTCAAAATGAAAACAAGCTTTTTGAATTAAGTCGCATTCACCCGGTTGGAGTGATGCTTTACAACGCAACAACATTCTTTGATGTGCCGTGGGAAATCATTATCAAAGATTTTCGTAAGGAAAGAGGTGACGTAGCTTGCGATCATATAAACTCGTGGGCGGATTGCTTTCGCGACTACGTGAATAGGCATGACATATTTAAGCCAGACGAGAAGAGGCAGAAAGACTTCGTTGAGCAGATATTCACTGACCAATTAAATGTGATCCTGGCGCAGTGGAGTATACAATCTGAGCATCTCTTCTTTGAGAAGCAAACAAAGTCTGTGAGAAGCAAATATCCGGAACTCATGAAGGAAGTCATCGCTTCTTATAACGGTTGGTTGGCCAGTCTAGAATTCTATGTAGATATGGATGATGCGATAGGCTCGCAGATTTTACAAACCTATTCTGCTGAGTTCGCCTCGGCGAAAGGAAAAGTCTTTGGTCATCTTCCGCTTGACGAAACGCATCAAAACATGCTGTCGGAATTAGGTAGAAATGTGCTGGTGAGGTCGATACCGGATTGGTTTACAACCGGCCTGGTGTTCTCAGGCTTTGGGCAGAAAGAGCTATTTCCGTCTTTGTCCTGCATAGAGCTAGGGGGGATGGTAGGGAATAGACTTCGTTGGGTTCAGAAACGACAGGTGGACATTGACAGAGCCGATGCAACAGCCGAAATCATTTCGTTCGCGCAGCGCGAGACGGTTGACACACTATTGTTTGGAAGGTCAAGCCGTTATGAAAACAGCGTTATCACTCACTTCTCTGAAGCCATGCAACAGGTAGGCACCAGCATTGTTCATCAGTTGACGAAACCGGGCTTAAAACGTCAGGATTTTGAGGCTCGGTTAGGTGCTGCCGTTGGCGGTGTGATGACACACTTCCGCCAGCAGCACGCTGAAGAGCTTAACAAGATGTTCGCCGATGACACACTAGATATCGTCCGGCACATGCCGAAACCTGATCTGGCCGCGTTCGCAGAGTCGCTGGTGACGGTTAGTTCCATGAAGCGCAAAGTGACAGTCGGACCGGAGACAGTAGGTGGTCCTGTCGATGTTGCAATAATATCACGACACGAAGGATTCATCTGGGTGAAGCGGAAACTCTACTTCGATCCTGGCTTAAATCAACGGTACATGTCGCGTACGTTCGGATCAAAGTAAGGGAGGTAGCTGCTATGTGGGACAATGAGAATGGTGGAGCTTTCACCAACAAGTCGTCTCGGCGCGTACGCAATCCCAGCATGAATCCGCTTGATAAAGCTCTACACCAGTTGGCAGAGAAAGAACGCGAGGAAATTGCTGAAATTGTGCGGCGAGAGCTTGAGCGACCCAAGCCAAGTAAGGATAATTCAGACTAGCTATATGCCTGACCGGTCTAGCATGGGGAGGTATCATCCTCCCCATGAACAAGCTCACGTCTGACCGTCGCGCCGCCATCCTGACGCTTCTCTGCGAGGGCAGCAGCCTCCGCTCCATCAGCCGGATCACCGGCGTAAGCCTGGACACCGTTACGAAGTTCTTGGTGGACGCGGGCCGTGTCTGTCGGGCATTCCACGATGAGGCCGTTCGGAACATCCGCGTCAAGCGAACTCAGTGCGACGAGACTTCATCGTGCGGTGTGCCGTGGCCGTCCTCAGTCTCCGCTTCAGCCTCGATCAGCAGCCGCTCACGTTCGGCTGGATCGGCTGGCTCCATCAGATCAGGAGGGACCTCGTGATCTTGCTAGGCTTTTAGCTGCGGCATGACGTAGAGATAACACGCCCGGATACCATTCACGAGGATCAAGGCTCTGTGCCTGGTGTCGGTGGGAACTCTGCAGACACGCTCACAAATGCTGCAAGAAGTGTTCCGCCACCGCAGCGTAGATGCGCCGCTGGTGGTCCGGGCGGATGAAGCCGTGCCCGGCATAGCTGAACCTCTCGTAGCGCACCCACTTCTGGTGCCGCTCCATCGCCGCCACGAACTGCTCGCTCTCGTTCATCGGCACGCGCGGGTCGCGGTCGCCATGGGCGACGAGCAGGGGCGCCGACACCGCCCCGACTCCATGGATCGGCGACAGCTCCCGCAGCACGTCGTCATGCCGGCCCGGCACGCCGTATTCGAGCGCGCGGTGCTGGCGCCGCCAAGGGCCGGTGTCGCGCAGCAGGGTGAACCAGTCGGCGATGCCGTAGCAGTCCACCGCCGCGCGCCATAGCTCCGGGTGCCGGGTGATGGCGGCAAGCACCATCCAGCCGCCATACGACTGCCCCATGATCCCGATGCGCGCGGGATCGACGTCGGGCTGCACGGCCAGCCAGTGCCGGGCCGCGGCAAGGTCGTCAATGGCGACCTGGCGCTTGCCGAAGTCGTCGCTCTCCATCCAGGCGCGGCCATAGCCGGTGCTGCCGCGCACGTTGGGCATGAGCACGGCGAAGCCCTGGGACAGCAGCATCTGCATGTCCGGCCGGAACTTGGCGCGGCTTTGCGCCGCCGGGCCGCCATGCACCCACACGACGGAGGGGAACCCGCCCGCCGGCGCCTCACCGTGCGGCATCGCGAGCCAGCCAGGCACGTCCTGCCCGTCCAGGCCTGGCCAGGACACGAGCGCGAAGCCCGCAAGCTGCGCCGGGTTGACGCCCGCCGCGGCCTGCATGTCCGGCTGCCAGAGCGGACGGACGGCGCCGGCCTCCCATAGATAGATGCCTGGCGGATCGGCCGGCCCCTCGGCGGAGAAGGCGAGCGCCGTGCCGTCCGGCGACCAGGCCAGGTCCCCGGCGACGCCGCGGGGCAAGCCGGACACGATCTCCCGCTCGCCGCCGAGAGGGCCGACGCGCAACACGCCGTAGCCGCGGTCGTTCTCGACGGTGGCGAGCAGCGATCCGTCCGGGGACAGCGCCCAAGCCTCGACATCGCGCCCGGCAGGCTCGAACACCGGCTGCACCTCGCCGCTGCCAGGCTCGATGCGGCAGAGGCGCATGAAGTCCGCGCCGCCCTGGTCCGAGAGCGCCAGGATGTGCGGGCCGTCCTTGGCGAACCGGGCGACGGCATAGCGGGCGAGGCCGCGGCGGGGCACCTCATGGGCGGCATGGCCGTCGGCATCAATGGTCCAGAGCGACTGGTCGCCGCTGCTACGCTCCTCGATGACGGCCAGGCAGGTGCCGGCCCAGTTCGTCACCGAGCGCGTGCCGGCGCCCTCGAAGACGCGGCGGCGGTCGCCGGTCGCCAGGTCCATCACCACGATGTCGAAACAGGCAATGTCGCGGTCGTTGGCGGCGAACGCGATGCGCGCCCCATCCGGGGAGAACGCGCCGAGGTCGTGGCTGGCATCGAGTGCGGAGGTCAGCGCGCGGGGCGTGCCGCCGGGATCGAGCAGCCAGACCTGGTGGCGCTCGTTCCCGCCCGCATCAATGCTCCACAGCAGTTGGTCGCTGTTGGGCGCGCGGCGGAGCTTCGTGGCCTGCTCGTCCTGGCTGGCCAACTGCACGGAGGCGCTGCCGTCCCGGCGCATGGACCAGACCTGGGCAAGCCCCGCGCCGCGCAGGTGGAAGACCGTCCCGCCGTCCCCAGAGAAGCTCGGCGAGGAGGCGCCGCCGATGGCCGTCCAGGCAGATGGTTCGATCATCCGGGGATGCTCCGTGCGTGTTGACTCGCAGGCTTCGTTCCCCCCGTGTCACACCAACGGCTGTTGACTTTGACCTGTGACGACGATGGGCAGCGCAGGGAATTACAGGTCAGGGTCAAAGGCGGTTGGTATCAGATGCCCAGGCTCATGGCCTGGATCGGCGGCTGCACGTCGTCCGGCAGCGGGCACACATAGGGGGTGGCGCGGGTGCGCTCGGCCAGGTCCGCCTTGGCGCTGGCGATCAGCGCCGGGTCCTGCAAGGCGTCCAGCGCCGTGCCGGCCATCACCTTGGCGACGTGGACTAGCCCCTTGTGAGCGGCCTGGCTCTTGCCCTGCGCGGTGAGCTGCCAGGAGTGGAACGGCGTGCCGACGGCGCAGGTGGCGCCCCGCGCCTGCACCGTGGGCACCACCCACGACACGTCGCCCACGTCCGTGCTGCCGTTGCCGCCCCGCCCGCGCGAGCCGAACGGGATGATGAAGTCGCACATCTCAAGGTCCGGCCGCACCGGCACGCCGGAGCGGTGGAACGCCGCCGCCACGTCGGCCTCGCTCAGCGTGGCGCGGATGCGCCCGGCATAGGCGCGGTCCTCGTCGTCGAACGCAGGCGGGCCGAGGCGCTGGAAGTTGTCGTGCATCGCCTGTTCCAGCGGCGTGTTGGCCATCAGGTTGCTGACGGCGCTGACCACCTGGGTCGTGACCGTCGTCTCGGTCATCAAGGCGGCGCCGTCGGCGATGCGGCGGACCCGGGCGACCAGGGCGTTCAACTGCGCCAAATCCGCGGCGCGTATCAGGTAGCGCACCTTGGCCCGCGCCTGCACCACATTCGGCGCGATGCCGCCGGCGTCGAGGTAGGCGTAATGCACCCGGGCGTCGTCCGGCATGTGCTCGCGCAGGTAGTTCACGCCTACGTTCATCAGCTCCACCGCGTCCAGCGCGCTGCGGCCTAGGGCCGGCGCCGCGGCGGCATGGCTGGCCCGGCCGGTGAAGCTGAAGTCGATGCGCGTGTTGGCGAGGCTCACCGCCTCGTTCACGCCCGAGAACGACGCGGGGTGCCACGAGATCGCGATGTCCACGTCCGCGAACGCCCCGGCGCGCACCATGAAGCCCTTGGCGGCGCCGCCCTCCTCGGCCGGGCAGCCGTAGTAGCGCACGCGGCCGGGCGTGCCCGTGGCCGCCAGCCAGTCCTTGACCGCCGTGGCGGCCAGCATGGCGGCCGATCCCAGCAGGTTGTGGCCGCAGCCGTGGCCGACGCCGCCGTGGCCCTCGACGGGGCTGGGCCGGTCCAGGCCGGCTTCCTGGCTCAGTCCCGGCAGGGCATCGTATTCGCCCAGGATCGCGATGACCGGGCCGCCCTCGCCGGACTCCGCCATCATGGCGGTCGGGATGCCGGCGAGGTCGCGGGTGACGCGGAAGCCCTCGTGCTCCAGCATCGCCAGGTGCTCGGCGGCGGAGCGGTGCTCGCCGTAGGCGAGTTCGGGCGTGTCCCAGACCCGGTCGGCCAGCGCGATGTAATCGGGGCGCTTGCCGTCCACGATGTGCCAGATTTGCTCGGTGTTTCGCATGGACCTGCCTCCGTTGCCTGCCCGTCCGAAGCCGGGCGCGAGGGTGATGGCCTGAACCTGGACCGTGCCGCGGGTTTGGTCTAGGCTGTTATAAACCATGTTTCGGCTGGTTGGCCTGTTGGTCCAGCCGTGCCCGTCCGCCCGCCATGTTCGCGCTGGCCGAAAGACCCCCTCACCCCGGCCCTCTCCCGGAGGGAGAGGGGGAAGGGAGCAGGCGGCATGTGGCATTCTGCCGGTCTGCGGCGCCCCAGGCGTATTTGTAGGCTTCCCGTCCCCGCAGGAAGTGCGCCTCCGTCCGGCCCTCCTGGATGGCGTCCTCCAGCATGGCCCCCAGCAGCAGGGTGCCGGGGCTGATGAAGGCGTGGGCGGCGTCGTAGCCGCTCAGGTAGAACAGGATGCGCCCCGGCGACAGCAGCGCCATGATGGCCGCGACCACTGCGCCGCCCGCGCGCAGCACCTCCAGCCGCAGCGCGCCGGCCCGCAGCAGGCCCGGGGCGGCGTCCTGGTGCAGGGCCAGCACCGCCGGGTCGGCCAGCACGCCCGGCTCGCCGGCCGCCGCCCACCGGGCCTGGTGCAGGCGGATCAGCTCGGCTTGCAGCGCCGGCAGCGTGTCCGCCGCCGCGCGCTCCCGCGTCGTGCCGCCGCCGCGGTCCGCCCGGTTGCGGTTCATGCGCAGCTTCCGCAGTTGCCCGGCTGGCACGGCGTCGGCCATCGCCGCCACGGCCGCCGGCAGCGCCAGCACCGGGCAGGGGCTGCCGCCGCCCCACGCCATCGCCCAGCCCGGCGGCGGCGCCAGGCCATGCAGGGCGGAGCCTGGCGGTACCTCGATCAGGTCGCACGCCGCAAGCCGGTCCGCCCGCGCCAGCACGGCATGGAGCAGGGGGGACGGGTCCACGCCGGGTTCGGCCAGGATGTCCTGGTAGTCCGACAGCCCGGCGCCGATGGGCAGCAGCTTGCGCCCGCCCGGCTCGGCCCTGCTTGACTCGTCCCCGCTTGACTCGTCCCCGCCCGGCTGGTCCCCGCTTGACTCATCCAGGATATAAAGCGGCAGCACCGCCGCCAGGCGCCGGCCGTGCCGCAGGGTGGCGATCCGCGGCTGGCCGGTGCCGAAGTGCCGCCACCACGGCAGCAGCCAGGCCGGCGCGGTGAAGGGCGACCGGCCGGGCAGGCGGCGCCACAGCGCCTCCCACTCCGGCACCAGCGCGTGCAGCGCGGCATCGGTGTCCAGGACCTCGATCAAGCCCGGAACCTCGATCAAGCCAGGACTTCGATCAAGCCTGCGCCCTCGATCAAGCCGGCCGGGTCAGGCAGCGGCCGTCACGCGGCAACGCTCATGCGGCGGCCATCATGCGGCGGCCGTCATCCGGCCCTGGGCCAGCGCAGCATAGCGGTCGAGGTAGGCGGCAGCCATGCGCTCGACGGAGAAGCGGCGCCGGGCGGTCTCGCGGCAGGTTTCCGGGTCAATCATCCCGATCCGGCCGAGGGCGTCCGCCATCTCCTCCACGCTGTCCACCAGCAGGCCGGTGCGCCCGTGCTCCACCACCTCCGGCAGCGCCCCGGCGCGGAAGGCGATCACCGGCGCCCCGCACGCCGCCGCTTCCATCGCCACGAGCGAGCTGGTCTCCGGCACCTGGCTCGGCACCAGCAGGCAGCGCGCGGCGGACAGCAGCCGCCGCTTCCGCACGAAGCCCACGGGTCCGAGGTAGCGCCGCTGCCGGTCCAGCCGCGGCAGGATGCCGTTGTCGAAGTAGTCCTGGTGCGTCGGGTAAGGGAATACCTCGCCGCCCAGCAGCACGGTGGCCCCGGCCAGGCGCCCGGCGTCGAGGCCCATGTGCAGCCCCTTTTCCGGGCACACCCGGGACAGCATCAGGGCGTAGCGGCACTTCTGCGGGCGCAGGCCGCCCAGCTTCGCCACCGGGACGCCGTTGGAGATCGGCGGCAGCATCCGCGGCGACGGCGGCGCTTGGCGCTGCTGGCTGGCGGACACGCAATGCACCCAGGTGTCGGGGCGTTCGGGCGACAGCGCCCCCTGCCCGTACCAATAGGGCGGCAGGTGCAGCGTGGCCAGCACCGGGACGCCGGGCGGCGGCAGGTTGTGGTTGAAGTCCAGGCCGTGCATGTGGACCACGTCCACCGGCGCGCGCTGCAGCACGCGCTCGATGGCCCGGCGGACGGAGCGGCGGCGGGCCGACACGCAGCGGCTGTCAATCGGCTGGCTGGCCGGGGGCGCCGCGAACGAGGCCAGCTCGCCCGCGACCTCCGACCCCTCGCACGCCACCACGATGCTGCGGTGCCCGGCGGCGACCAGGGCGCGGTCGAGTGCGGTCAGCACCTGCTCGGACCCGCCGACAGCGTTCGGCCCGACCGGGGCCAGGGCATAGGCGACGCTCAGGACGGTCAGGCGGCGCATGGCGCCTTCAGTTTGGCCAGGGCTGCGGCGGCCAGCGTGCGCCAGCGGGGGCCGGTCATGCTCCAGCCCCAGTGCTCGTAGTTGAGGGTGCCCGGGTGCGGCGGCGCGCGGAAGTCGGGGCGGGCGGGGCGGAAGCTCTCCATGCCGGTCCGGAAGGACGCGAGCATGTGCGCCTGGGTGCGGAAGCAGTCGAGCATGAGCCGTTTTCGGGCCTGGTCCTCGGTATCCAGCACAACCTCCGTAGCAGAAGCCCCCGGCAGGAACAGCCCGGTCACAAGGCTGCCGTCCGGTGCGGCATGGTAGCCTGGGAACTCGATGACGCTGCCGGGGATACCGCCGGGCACCCGGCCCGGTGCCGCCGCATGAACCGCAAGTGCGGCGGCATCATGGTCGGGGTGGCCGCCCTCATAGGCATGGGTGATGACGACCTGCGTGCCGTGCCGCTCGAACAGCCGGGCCAGGTCGTGCGCGATGGCCGGCATGTGCAGGCTGGCGTCCTGGTCGGGGACGCCCAGCCCGGCCCGTGCGGCACCGCAGCCCGCGACGCGCAATGCGTCCCGCAGCTCCGCCTCCCGGGCGTCGGCATAGGCGGCCGGGGTGTCGAACCCTGCGCGGGCGGCGTCGTCCAGGTTGCGCGGGGCGCCGTCGGTCACATGCACCAGCAGCAGGTTCGTCAGCAGGTGCAGGCTGGCCCCGGCGGCGATGATCTCGTCATCGGGATGCGCCACCACCAGCGCGACCGGGCGCCCGGTGGGAACGCGCCGGGCCAGGCAGTCCAGGACCGCGTCCACCGCCCTAGCCGGCGTGCGCCGGCTGCGCCATCGCGTCCGCCCGCCCCGGCGCATAGCGCCGGATCATCTTGGCGCAGAACTCGGCGAACTCCTCCGGCTGCTTCGGCACGGCCGTGTAGTGCGGCCACTGACCCTTGTCCTCGGGCGTGAAGCAGAAGGTGGCCGTCACCTTGAACCCCTCCAGCGCCCGCATCTGCCGGTCGAACCACGCCTCGCAGTCCGGGCGATACCAGTCCGCCCAGCTCAGCCCGGTGCGGAGGTAGGTCACGCCCATGTCCCGCATGTGCCGCACCGCGTCGTCCAGCCGGTGGTCCTGGTAGTGGAACCACTGGCAGATGCCGATCTCCGGCGTGAACTCGTGGAAAATGCGGGCGGCGCGCTTGGGCCGGCCATGCTCGTCGAGCAGGCCCATGTGGAAGTGCCGGTAGTAGCTGCTGCCCTCGGCCTCGCGGTGGCGCGTCGTGGCGGGCCAGTCCGCCGGCAGGTCGTAGAGGCTGTACCAGTGGATGCGCGGCGCCTGGCCGATCAGCAGCTCGGCGGTGCGGCGCAGGCCCCACTCCTGCACCTCCTCCGCGCCGAAGGTGCTGATGCCGACCTCGCTGACCCACAGCGGCAGGTCGGTCACGGTGCGTATGCTGTCCAGCTTCGCCGGCCACTCCTCCAGCATCCAGTGGTTCCAGTCGAGCGGGAAGCCGTGGACGGCCACGGCGTCCAGGTCCCGCAGCGCGTCGTGGCCTTGCAGCACGCGGATGAAGTCGGGGTCTATCGGGCTGATGCCGCCCAGCACGCGCGGCAGGCCCGGCGCCTCGGCTGCGATGGCCTGGCCGGCCAGCTTGGTCATCCGGGCGAAGGCGGCCCAGCCCGGGTCGTTCTCGAAGTCCCAATGGGACTTGTTGTTCGGCTCGTTCCAGATCATCGCGGCCTCGATCATGCCGCGCCTCCCTTCGGTGCCGCTGCTTCTTTCAACGTCGCGTCTCCTTTGCGGGCGGGGTAAACGGCGCCGTAACGCGCGTCGGGCAGCTCCGCCCGGCGGCAGATGAAAACCTCGTCCTCCGGGTTGCTCTCGATGGCGAACCCGGCCGCGCGCAGCATCGCCGCCGAGCAGGCGCGGTTCGGCGCCCACCAGTTGGTGTTATCGTGCGAGTAGCTGTTCTCGATGAAGTGCAGCTTGGGATAGCCGGGATCGTCGAAGACCGCGGTCTCCCAGAACTCGTAGTCGTCCGCCAGCGGCAGCACCCCGTTGGAGCCGCGCTGCAGCGACTGGAACACCATCAGGTCCCCGGCGACGTGCTCGTGGATCAGGTCCAGCGCCAGCAGCGGGTGACGCAGGTGATACAGGACGCCGATGAAGAACACGACGTCGAACCTCTCGCCCAACTGCCCCACGTCATAGACCGACATCTGCCGGAACTCGATGTCCAGGCCCTCCACCTCCGCGGCGAAGCGGGCCTGCGCCAGGTAGTCCTCGTCGAAGTCCAGGCCCAGCACCCGGGCGGCGCCGCGGCGCTTCATCTCCATGCTGTAGAACCCGGCGTTGCAGCCAATGTCCAGCACGGTCTTGCCCGTGAGGTCCGCCGGCAGGGCGTCCTGGAAGCGCTGCCACTTCACCATGGGATAGTCGCCCAGGAAGTGCTCTGGCGCGGTACGTACGCCGCGCAGCTCCATGTTGTGGAACCAGGGGCCGAGGGCGCGGGCGCGCTCCTGGATGCGCGCGGTGGTCCAGCCGTCGGTGATCAAGCGGGTTTCTCCAACAGGGTGCTGCCCAGGGCGGGGCCGCTGCGCTTTTCGCCGGGTATGTGCGAGGGAGCCGGGGAGGCAGCCTGGCCGCCGAGCAGGCGCATGGCCTCGCGGTAGCCGTTCAGGGTGCCGACATCCACGTAGCTGCTGCCGCCGCGCACGCCCCAGGCTTCGCCGCCGGCCAGCAGCCAGGCGTTGACCAGGGTGCCGATGTACTCGTCGCGGCGGTCGCGCTCCAGCCAGAGGCGGTGCAGGTCGTGCAGGGTGGCGCCGGGCACCTTGAAGGCGCCCCAGACCCAGTTGGTGCGGGCGGCGGCGGACTTGACCTGGATCTCCCGCACGCGGCCGTTCGCGTCCAGGTCCACGGCGTCGAACAGCTCCGGGCGCTCGACGGGGAACAGCAGGAACGACAGCCGGTCGTCCGGCAGGCCGCACAGCGCGTCGGCGGGGAACCAGATGGTGTCGGGCAGGCCGACGATGACCGGCTCGTCGCGCGGGATCAGCGACAGGGCGCGGAAGATGGCGTCGCACAGGCCCGCCGCGCCGGCCTGGCAGACATAGGCCACGTCCACGTCGCCGACCTGGCCGCCGTAGTATTGCAGGATGTCGCTCTTCCAGGGCGAGATCACGAAGCAGATCTTGCCCGCGCCGGCCCGCACCATGCGCTCGATCAGGTATTCGCTGACGGCGCGCGGACGCTCGACGCCGCTGGCATCCAGACGGGAGCCGACCGGCAGCAGCTCCTTGCTGAACGCCAGCGGCTGGATGCGCGTGCCGTTGCCGGCAGCGGGGATGATGCCCCACATCAGACGGACGACACCGGAAGCGGGGCGGTGCCTGCTCCTGCTCCCTCTCCCTCCGGGAGAGGGCTGGGGTGAGGGAGGCGGCAAGTGCGCGACTGGCCC
>JAABUM010001916.1_pt1 | contig 29545 bp, 55 predicted proteins | sample 5559161 | NCBI WGS metagenome assembly JAABUM01 (sample SAMN10711868, study PRJNA513369) | rock metagenome | isolation source: Antarctica rocks | place: Antarctica: Victoria Land, Siegfried Peak nord
CATTGCCGCGGCGTCCGCCAGAGCTGAGGCGGACGGACCGGTAGGCAGCGCGCCGCCGTCAGCGCCTCCCGCTGCGCCTTGATCCTGCAGGATGTCACAAGCGCATCAAGGTGGCATGGAGTCCAAAAACATCATGGCGCAAGCCTCAAAGTGCTTCCGGAGTCACTGGGTAACAGCTGCCAATGCTCTGGCAGAGAAAGTAAAGCACGTGAGGTGCTGAGTTGAGACGTGCGACAGGCCACCCACCTCTGCCGACTCGCTGACTGCGCCGGTGCCCATGCTGGAGCGCTCCTGCGCCGCTGATTCATGCAAGCCGGTCGGAGGCACCGCCGCCGGACCCTGCGGCGACGCGGCGCCAGCGTCCGTCTGCCCGCCGTCTGCTGCCACCGCCGCACTTGCCGCCGCCAGCTGTGGCTGCAGGTATGCATCCAGGCGCCCCTGCCGCTGCCGGCTGCCGCCGGCACCCGTCGCGCTTGCCGACACCGCTGACGCCGACGGCGCACCACCGGCAGCAGCCGCCGCCGCCGCTGTCGCACGTGCGCCTGCCGTGCTGCCGCTGCCGATCTGTCGCTGCTGCTGTGCTGCCGGCTGCAGGAAGCCTTGCAGCAGCCCGTGCCGGCTGCCATCGGCGGCCAGCTCCGCCCGCTTGCGGCGGTTCAGGTCACCGCACAGCGCCCAATACTTCAGCTGCACCTGCTGATAGGTCTGCCGGTATGCCGCCTGTACTGAGCGTTCAAACTGGCTGCCGGACATGCCCAGCTCATGCGCGCGCGTCAACTGATCGAACAGCCGCACGGTGATGGCGCCCTTGTGCGTCAGCTTGAACTCGGTCGTCCGGGCGTACAGCGGGAGGCTGGCTTGGACCCGGTCATCGATCGCCCGGAACGTCCTGTTTGGCAGGCTGGCGCGATGCGCAGCCGTGAGCTGTTCAGCGTGCTGGAGGCGCTGCCGCTCCTCCGGCGAACCTGCAGCCAGCATGCATGCATGCTTCAAAACAGCAGTCTCGGGCTTCAGGGGCACCAACACATCACAAAAATAAAACATGTTTGATGGATTGATTATATGGCACTCACCTGGACAGCCGTCGCAGCGGTACTGCCAGAGCGCCAGAATTGCAGAGGCATCGACGTCGTAAACATGCCTGTACTGCCACCCGTCGTGCCCCACTGCGTCGCTGCTTCGGCAGTGCGGGCAAGGGATCTTCTTGCGAAGCTCGGGGTACAATGCGTCCGGCTTGCATACGAAGATGCGAAGGTGCTGGCCCCAAACATCCTCGGGCACTATCTCGAGGTCACTGTTGAAGCCTTGCCGCGAAACGCCGACGATCGAGCAGGTGCCAAATAGTGCAAGATCAATCGTTTCCGGATGCCACTTGTCTGACTTGCCCTTTGCACGGGCAGGAACTGCTCTGAGAGCTGTTTTGACGGCAAGTGGTACACAGCCGGACGGAATCACGTCGTCCTCAGACGCAGCTGCTGGATCGGCGCTCATTTGGCAACAGTCTCGAAGCCATGCGAAGAAATAGACGGCACGCTGGAGCGCTGCGCAGGCGCGAAGGCTTCCCACAGGCGAGCGCGTGCTGGCGTTGACTGTCGGCAGTCCGCAGAGCCACGTGACAACTGGACTCTCGTGTCCAGGAAAAATAATACCCCACCAACCCCTGAAGGACTCTCGAGCGCTGTCAGCCCTCGACAGTCCTACAACGGGCCGTAGATTGCCACAGGGTTCAGGGTTTTGTGCTTGTATGGAGAGGTGCAATTGGTGGGAAGCCGGGCTTCAGGGGTTCAGCCAATCAATGCATCACGCCTTTCCGGCGGCCACTCTGGCGACCCCCTTCCTTTGTGAGCGTGAAGGTTGGTGGAATCTCAATGCTCACAGCTCGGCGCTGACGGACTACGGTCCGGCATGCACCTCTCGCCGCCTCACAATCGGCGCGCGGCGCTGCAATGCGGGGATACAGTATGTGCTCTGGTCTTCGGCAGCGGCCAAATTAGCCTGCCAACCGCAACTTGACCCTGAAAACCAGCCGTAGGCAGAAGCGGGTCTACGTCCCCCAGATCGCGATCGGCTTCCTCAACAAGCCTCCTCCCCGGCCGAAAGCTCTTCGCCCCTCTGCTGCCCGCGCGTGCTCAGCGGGACTCTGCAGAGCGGCAGTCTCAATTTGTTCGGCAACAGCAGCCGCCGCCGGCGTCGCAGCCGCGGGACGGTTGGCCCCTGCCGCCGGCGCCGGCGGCCCGCCAGCTGCCGCCGCCGCCTGCGCGGCAGGCTGCCCGCCGGTGACACGGCGTTCAGCCGCTGCCGGCGCCCTGGCGGTAGTGGAAGGCGGCCATGAGCGCGATGTGGTCGCTGCTCCAGGTGTCGTTCGGCAGCCCGGCGGAGGGTCGCGGCTTCACCTCCGCCTCCTCCGGCAGCTCCAGCAGCGCGCCCGGCGCCAGGCTGTCGCTGGTGTACAGGATGTAGTCCAGCGTGCCCTTGAAGTCCCGCGTGATGTTGGTGAACCTGTTGTTTAGGTGTGGTGAGGAGTGACTCGACTGACAACATATGCGAGGGTGTCTTGAGCAGGAGTGACATGGCGCTCGGTGACAGACAAACAAGAGCAGAACACTGCATTGCAGAGCACTTTGCAGGAGCTCCTGGTGCTTGGCGCGTGCATTCGAGCAATCCGATCAAGCAGCAACACCCAGTGGAAACAAAGCAAACAGTCACTGCAACGAAAAGCAGTCAGCGGCTCACTTGGGCTCCTGGTGCTTGGCGTCGCAGCGGCGGCGCTGGCGCGCGAGCGCGGGCGCATCGGAGCGGGAGGCGGGCGTCTCGCCCAGCGCTGCGTACGCGCTCGACAGCGGCAGCCCGTGCTGCAGCTTGCTCGACGGCCGCAGGATGCCCAGCGGGTCCTGCGCCAGCTCCTGCACATGTGCATGTTCAGGGTTTTAGGTAAGCCTCTGGGCAGGGGGCACTCGTCGCCTGTGATCGTGCGCTGCGGCCGGCAAGCGAGGCAGGTTGCCAGCAAGGCCCTGCCTGCATGTGGGAGGGTGCGACACTTCTGCTGGTGGCCGACAGTCGACAATCACTGGGTCCCAAAGTGCAGGTGATACGGCAGGCACCGCACCTCTCAGGCAAGGCGGCATTCGCCTCCAGCCTCCATTCGCTTCTACATAGGCTCCGGACATCAGACACAACTCCTCACCGGGTGCCCCGACTCCACGGAGTGCTTGACCAGCAGCGAGTGCGCCGCAGAGCCGGGCACGCTGTTGAAGTCGCCGGCGACCAGCATGGGGATGTCCGCGCTCGCCGCGATCTTCTCCAGCCCCTTCACCAGCGTGTGCACCTGCGCAGCGGCACCTGTCTCAGCTGCGCCTCTACCTCGCGGTCTGCAGGCGCATTGACCGAGCCATGCGCATCAATTGAAAACAGATTGATGCATCAGAAGGACGGCATTGTAAGAGCGTGTGTCATATCACACAGACTGGAGCGAAAACTCTCCGGCAAGATCTTACACGTCACACCTGCCACAGCTTCACATCGTTGAGCTCCGGGTTGGCGTGGATGTGTGTGTTCGCGATGCAAATGAGCTGTCGCCGCGCGCTGCTGCTGCCGCCCTCAGGCTGCGGCGGCTCCAGCGCCTCCAGCACCGCGATCAGCGCCACGTTGTCCTGCACACGCAAAGCAGACAGTCGATTGAATTGCTTGCTTGATTCTATTATATCGATTTGATTGCGAAACAGCCTGATGCTGCGTCGCCTGCAGCACCACGACCAGCGCCACTGTAATCGAGCAGCGGAACTTCTGGTGCTTGTGAGCTGTGGTGCCTCAACCCTTGGCTGCGAGATCTTTGGCTCCTCCAACACCAATGCAGTTTCGGAGGAGTGCCCAACCATTCCGCAGCTCAGACCAGAGCTGCGGGCGTATGTTCACCAAGTCCATACACGACAATGCCAGCTTGGCCTGGAATAGTTTTGCCGCGAAGCCCATGCTAAGGGCGGTCAATGGAGCGGCGCGCAGGGGCGCACCTTCAGCAGGCGGTTGAGGGCGGCCTTCTTCTGGTCGGCCGCGATGTTGTCCGACAGCGACAACGCCGCCTTGTTGAACTCCACCTGCAGAAGTCAGGGACGTGGGATTTAGTACACCTCGCTTCGCTGTGCCTGGTGACACATTGCTCGAAGCTGCTGTTGCAAGCAGGGACCAGGCCAGCTGCAAGCATGCTGTGGGGCGCCTCACCTCGTACTTCTTGACCAGGGAGAAGCGCGACCGCTTGAAGAAGGTGGCGCAGCCGTCGATCGCGTACGCGTTGTTCGTGTACACCTGCACGAGGCAGTGCATTTGAAACGCGTGAGCAATATCCCGTTCAGCAGATAAGTGTTGGGCTATTCTGCGCCATTGATGCGGCTCATCTGCTGCTGTCCACACTGTTTTCGTAAAAAACACAAGATGACACACCCTGAGTGACAATGTGCAGCTGTGGTCTTTCTCTGACCCACCTCGCCGGTCTTCTTCTTGAAGATGGCGGTGTAGCCCGCCTTGCCCAGCTCCGGCGCCCAGAAGTCCGCAAAGTGCGTCGACTGCACCTGTTGGTGGCAAAAGCGCCAAACGGCATCGCGCTCATGACATTGACGCGGTGCTAGGCAGACCTCCACCTCCCCCCAAAAAGGTCCTGCAACAGCGGCAAGCGAGCTTGTGGATGCACTATGCAAGCCTCAAACACAACGCACCTCCTGCAGGCACATGATGTCGGCGGAGTACGCCAGCAGCTCCTTCAGCAGGTTCTGCTTCCTGTACTGCCAGCCCAGCACCCACGGCGGGCAGTACGGAAACTGCTCCGCCTGCGCACACCCACTAGTGGTCAACAAAGTCCACTTTGTGCGGCAGGCGGCTCAGCAGCGCAAAGCGGCACCAGAGAGAGCCTTGAGTCGAATTCCACGCCATTCTTTTTTAGGTCATCCATAATGCAACAGCGTGTATCAGGAAGACACTCACCGTGGCGTACAGGTCGGCCAGCAAATTGTAGGTGAGCAGCGTGAAGCGGCCGCCGGGCGCGAGCGGCGCGCCCTTTGGCGGCGGCAGCGGCACCATGGCCCTGCTGGGCGGCAACGGCGCCGGCCGCACCCGCTCTGACCGCACGCTGAACGTGCGTCCCACCTGTCGAGGCAGGGGAAACATGAGATGGTGCTGCTGGACGTCTGCCTGTCAGTGTCCGAGACTTCGAATGTTACAACTGATATGGGGGCCGATTCCGAAGGGCACTGCGCCCTCAAGGGCCTCCAACAGGCTACAGGCAGGCTCCCCAGGGACCAAGCCGTCCAGCTAAGCATGTAAACTCGCTGGCGGCGTTGCTGACAGCGAACCCACCTCCCGGGCATAGCCGCCGTGCGTGTCGCAGGAAACCACGTCCACCCTCAGCACCGAGCCGACGTCCTCCGCTTGCGGCGTGTACAGGCGCGTCTTGCCCACCTGCGGCGTCGGCGATGCTGCCCGTGAGCTGGCGCCACGATGGACCAGTGACAGGTGTCAGCAACATGAACAGCGGCAGCGGCACGCAGCAGACAAGCATGCACCTCGATCCAGGTCTCGCCGTTGTTGCTGAAGGTATGCCCCGTCTTGAAGCTCTTGTCAGACTGGAAGCCATTCTCGCTGCCGGCGAAGCCTACGTCCATTCAGACGTGCTGTGTGCATTGCTGACATGAGCACGATGCCGCCAAGCTACTTGAGTATCACACATGCAAAGGTGCACAAAGATTGAGGCGCACAATGCACCGGTGTGCATGTCTGCAGCCAGACCAGAACTGGATGTTTTACATCACCAAGTTTCGTGTCAGCATCCTGTCACCGGCCATCGCCTCACCGTTGTTGAAGCGGCCCGACTGGCCGTGCAGCTCCTTGTGCAGACCCCAGTGCCGCCGCAGGCAGTCCGTGGAGCAGTGGAACGACTTTCGCACGTCGACCTTTGCTCGCAGGCACAGGACGCACTGCAACGTCGCCTCCCGGTCGCCGTGCACCCAGCAGACAGCGCCGCCTCTGTTCACCACCGACCGATACCAGCGGAAGCGCAGGGAAAAGCGGGACTGTGAGTCCGACCCCTCCTCCGGCACATCCTCAGCTGAGCAGGTGGTGGTTGCGTCCGCACGGCGGCAGACAACGTAGGGCTCGACTGTCACGCCCTGGACTATTGCCTCTGAGGGAAGTCGTGCTGAAACGACTTGCAGCGCCATGTCTCGAGCCGCGAGGGCGTCATTCCTTCGTGCTCATTTCCCACTGAATTAGTCGGTTTGCAGTGCTCAAACATTCCTGAGGGGGGAGTTTCCTGTGATGGGTCCCGCCTGCCTGTAGACGCTGCAAGTGAATCTCGGCACGATGCTGCACTGCGCACAAGCCCACTGCACGTCGCTCAGTCGCGATGTCGCGATCGTGCACGCCACCGGAGAAGTGCTAAACCCTTCAAGCTTCGAGGACTCTCGGCGTCGCGCGAGGGAACTTCACCTCATGCTCCAGCTGGTCTGCTCCAGTGGCGCAATTCCAGCAAGATCGCGCGTTTCTGAGTCGCGTAGAACATCCGTCAAGGCAGTTTACCCTCTGCTGACGGCTGGGTGGCGAAAGTGCAAGTTTGCCAACAAAAAAATTCTGAGCGTCATCCTCAGCCGAGTGCACAAAGGCGGGCGCACAACACTTGTCGTTGCTGCAACAGCGCTCTAATTACAGTTGCAAACGTCCGATGACGAATGCTGAGCAAATTGGCCCACTTTGATGGGTTGCACCTCATGTTTCGTTGGAGCCTTCTCACGCCACGAAGGATCGTTGCAGCTCAGCGTCAGTCGTAAATAATAGCACGCAACTGTGCAGTTTCATAGGACACTGGTTTGGTCAAGCAGCGACATTGGCGCCATGTCAGAGACGGCGGCAGCGCCCGTCACCGCCCCTGAGCTGGTGAAGGCAGTGGACGCCGCCATCAAGGCTGCGGGAGCCAATGAAACGGGTCGCACGTGCGACAGCCTGAAGTACCTGGCCAAACAGCAGGTCACAGCCGCGCTGCTGCTCAGCACCGGCGCCGGCAAAAAGGTGCCTGTCCTTCTGGGGTTCAGCAGCTGCATGGCTGTGTGCAGCGTCATGTGAGCGTGCTGCAAATGCACCTGGCGCACACAGCGTGCCTGAAGCCTGAAAATATTGGGCGTCACAGGCCAGTCACTCATTGCTGCAGCAGACATGCGACGTGAAACGCGGCGTGAAGTCAGCCTGTGGTTGCCTCTTCACAGATCAAGAAGCTGGCAAAGTCGGAGGACGCGGGCGTGGCGGCCGCGGCGGCGGTGGTGGTGGAGGCATGGAAGTCCGCGGTCAAACGGGAGCAGACCAGCAACGGTGACAGCCTCGCGCGCGCATGGTCAGGTCAGCCAGATTTGCGTCTGGCTCCAAGGCTCATTACATGCTTTCTACGCGCGGCACTTCAGGGCTGGCACGAAAGCGTTCGAGATGGTGTGGAGCCCTCCAAACACAGTGGCTCAGTGAGGTCCCACTGCCTTCTGCGGCAGTGGCATCGAGCTGCAAATGCCCACGAACTCTGACGCAGCAGAAGTCTTGCATTCCTTCAGGCGGCACGTCCCTGTCGCTGCGCGCGGGGTCGGGCTCGCAGGATGCGGCAGCGGAGCCGGTCGCGACGCCGGGCAGCGCTCTCTCCGGGCCGCCGCCGACGTCGCCGTCCGCCTACACGCCGCGCGGCAGCCGCCGCACCTCCGCCGCCTGGGACGCAGGTGCGTCAACCGGGTACTGGAGCTGTAAAGGAATGAGTGATCCTCGAAATGCCCGTTGAAGATAAAAATCGTGTGCCTTGTGCGTCTGAACACACCCCAAATTTGTGTGCGCACGAGAATCGTCCTTGCCAGTTGCCGCCGCAATCATACTCGCCATGCAGCGCCAACTCGCCACCGTTGCGTCCTTCCGGCTGAGTTGTGCACTTGCTGCGCAGCCGCGGCGGCAGAGGAGGCGGCAGCAGCGCGGCCGCCGGTGGACATGGCGCAGCAGGAAGCAGACAAGGCCGCGGCGCGAGCGGCCATCAGAAAGACGGGGGTGACGGCGCGCGACAAGATGCGGGAGCTGCTGGCTGAGGCGCTGGCCATGGCGCTGCCCGACGTGGTGACTACATCCTGTTGCTGTTGAGATCATTTCGACAACATCTTATTGTGACAAGTGGAAGAGCTGACCATCGTCAAGTGCGCAGAAAGTTGCAGGAGCTGCTGAGTGAGGCGCTGGCCATGGCACTGCCCGATGCGGTGTGTTTTTCTCGCTGCCAGTGAAGCCTTGCGCGCAAGAGGCAGGGCACAGCCATGTGTCAAGGGTTTGACCGGCCTTGAAAAGTTCAAAGCCGGGTATGCTGCTGCACATCGGCAGCGTGGCGCGAAGCGCGATGCCAGCTCTTCTGCATCATGTTCGAAGTCATCCGATGCTGGGCCTCAAGTATGGATTAGCTCGTGCACCCTGCATGGCTCAATCGGGGCCTCACTTTGAGGACGGCCCACAGAGCATTCCTGCAAGGCCAGGTGGTGCACACAACTTGGCAAGGCGTATTTCTTGTCGTCTGTTTCGTACCACAGAGCATGAAGTCTAGGACCTGTGGGGCTGCTCAGCCAGCTCAAGTGACCATCGCACTAGTGCAGGCTGGCATTGGCGCTGATACTGGCCTTTGCCCCTGGCATTCGTGGCACACACAACCAATCACGTAATATCTTGCTGGATGCCTGCTTTCGTTGCAGCCCAACGACGAGCCGGTGGCGGTGGCGGGGGGCATGAAGGCGGCGCTGCTCACATGGGGCGGTGGCGTCACGCCATCACGCCAATTCTGTCAACACACGAAGCATGGCACTAGAGCATACACTGAGCCATGCCCATCGTTCTTCCTGCAGCCGGAGAGCAAGCCGGCGGCGGTGGCGGGGGGCGTGGAGGCGGCGCTGCTTGCGCGGGGCGGCGACCCACACGCTGATTGTATTATAAAGCAGCGCCGGGCGGCGGCCCACACGCTGATTGTATTGAAACTACTGGATAGAAACCTTGTCCTCTTTCTCTGCAACCGGACAGCCGAGGTGGCGGTGGCGGTGGACATGCAGGCGGCGATGCTCGCGTGGGGCGGCAGTTGGTCGCCACAGTGACAGGCCCGAATGCTGCAGAGATCCGACAAAGCTTGACACCAAACCTCTGCTCTCTGCAGCCGGGGAGCAAGCCGGCGGCGGTGGCGGGGGATGTGGAGGCGGCGCTGCTGGCGTGGGGCGGCGGCGTGACGACAAAGTACAAGGCCCGCTTCCGCACGCTGTCCTTCAACCTGAAGGACGCCAGCAACCCGGACTTGCGCCGGCGCGTGCTCTCCGGCGAGGTCCCGCCCGAGGTGCGAGAACGCAGAATTCTGCAGAAAGTGTTTGACCGAATCAATAAAAATTTATTGCTCAAGCAATGTAGCTGACCTGCGCAGCCGCGTGCTGTCCGGCAAGGCCCTGCCCGAGGTGTGACAACACGCGTGAAGTGTCACCCGCAATGGTCTATGGGGAAGACATAGTTCTCCATATAAAACGCATATGTTTCTGCTCATTTGGCCCGTTCCTTGCCCGGACCTGCGCCGCCCCTTGCTGTCCGGCGAGGTTCCGCCCGAGGTGCAAACGTTACCGAAGAGCAATGACACGGCATGCCCGGCACACGACAGCTTGACCTCAGTGGGCTGGTCTACGCCCGCTGCATGCTCTCTGAGAGCGGAGTCAGAGCCACCCAGTTTGAGCAACAAGAGGAGACGAGGCTGAAGTATTCCCAACAGGAGCTGCTGGAGACGAGCGCGGAGGGCATGGCGTCAGACGCCCTGCAAGGTGGGCAACCGGAGACACACAGTTCCAGGAGCAAATATGCTTCGATGCTGCTGAAATCCTACGTAAACAGGCTGAAGTGTTGCAACAGGATCTGCTGGAGATGAGCGCGGAGGACATGGCGTCGGATTCCCGCAAGGCGGACAACCAGAAGATTCGGGAGCATGCGCTGTGGGACGCGGAGCGCGGCGCCTCCAAGAAGGCCACCACCGACCAGTTCCAGTGCGGCAAGTGCCGCCAGCGCAAGTGCACCTACTATGTACGCTCCTCTTTTCTTTGCTCTGTTCTCTATTATTACATCTGCAGTTTAGTTCTGCAAGTTTGCGCTGTCCATTGCAAAAGTGATGTTTTTGAAACGCCACTCCTGCCTGCACCATGCAGAGGTTGTGGCTTCTGTGTTGAGACCGGCGCTGGGAAGCGCATTCACACGCCTCCCTGCTGCCGTATCGTTATGACACAGGAGTCCTTCACGCTCGCTCAGCCAGTTGCTGAAAAGCTTCGCTCTGTACCCCGCAGCAAATGCAAACGAGATCGGCTGATGAGGTGAGCTCCGTTGTGGCCTTGTTGCTGCCCAAGTTTGAATTTGGCAGCAGGCGGCAACACAACCTGTGTGTAGTGCTGCACATTTGGAACCACTTGGTTGCTGCTAACACCCCACGTTCTCTGCGCATGATGAAGCCCATGACGACCTTCGTCTCCTGCCTCAACTGCGACAACCGCTGGAAGTTTAGCTGAGCAGCGGACGAGGCGCAAGCGCTTTCACAGGCGAATGGCAGCGATGACAACTGGTGCCGAGTTCCAGTGTCGATGTAGGCATGGCGTTGCGGACCTGACTTTCCAACGTGGTTTCGAATGGTTGACCAAACGGTTTGCACACAGTTGAAAGCAGGCTGGTCGCATTTGTGGCACGCGTTCCGCATGCATGCCAGGGCGGTAGCAGGTGGATAATCGATTTCAGTCGAGCTTTGGTATCTCTGGACGCCAGCGCACTGAGTCTCTCGTCTGCTGCCGGCGACCTTCTGCAGAATAGCTCCGCCATCCTGCTCACCTGCCTGCTGACAGCCAGCCACGCAGGCTTGGCACTCGACTCAATGTGCGGCGCGGGGTTGCGGCTCGGTGCAGGCGACGATGCCTGGTCGACACGCTGCTCACGTGCATGGCAGCGGTGCATGCGGGAGCCTGTATCAGGAAAGACTTCCTGGCAGAGTTGCACTCAAGCGGCGCTCTTCTGCGGCCCTGGCTGCCAGAGCCTGGATGGCGCCGCGACATGCTACAAATCTAACAAAGGTTCTCGCCTGCAGCGAAGGCACCTGAGGTGCTGCACCGCCTGCAGCATGTGTCGCAAGCATTGGAGAGCTGCCAGGACTGGGAGCAAGATGCAGCGCCGCGGCAGCGGTGCTGATGGCATCGATGGCCCCAGCTGTAGCCGGATCCTCGCCTGCAGAAGCCTCAGCTGCGGCGGCAACGCCGCCGCAAACACAGGGAGGCGCCGTCTGCCGAGGAAGCACCAGCGCCTGACGGCACGAAGACAAATGGCAGTCAAACTCGCGTCTGGCCGACCAAACGGCCAGTCTGCTGTGGGTAAAAGTGGCCTTCATTTCTGCTGTAGCCGTCTCTGCCGTACAGGATCGAGTGCATTGGGTGTCAATGAGCGCCAGCCTGGGGAGTGCACGATGTTAGAGTTGGGCCCAGTGTTGGGCCTGACACACACGGGGGGTGTGTCAGTGCTGATCTACTGACCTGATTGACACAGAGCTGACACATCACGTGGGACCTAATAGGACTATCGTAGCATGCCTTAGAAACCAGGGGAAGCAAGCTCGTATGCGGCTCAAAAGTGGTGCAATCGACAGCGCTGCTCCTGGCGAGCACGACCGTGCTCTTGTTTACTAAAAGATTCCATTCTTCAAACATTTATACTGATCTGCCACTAACCCTAAAGCCCCGGCTAACTCCGGCTAACTCCGGCTTCCTGACACAGGCGCTGACATTTGAGGCGGTGTGTCAGTGTGTCAACTGACTCAGTACTGTGTCAGTGTGTCAGAATGTCAGTGAGTCAGGTGTCAGCGCCCAACACTGATAGCTTGCCTGTGGCTGCCCACAACGAGGCGTGCTGCTTCAATGAATGCACTTTGCGCAACCTCTTCCTCTTGTGCACACCCTCAGGAGGAAGAGGCGCAACAGCAAGGAGCAGCCAGCATGGCAAGCAGAAAGTCTGCACCAAAGCCTGCCAGCAACAGATCCAAGCGGAGGGCGGCAGCCTGCGCTGCCGTTGCTGCTGCAGAAAGAGTAGGCCTGCTCTCTCCACAGGCAGCCCCGACGGGCGTGGCACGCGGGGTGCCACCCGCCTCATCCGCCGCAGGCAGCACCGTCAGCAGAGCGGAGCCGGCTGTGCGCCCGGCCGCGCCGTCCCAGGACGCTTCCAGAGGCAGCATGGCAGATGGCAGAGCATGGCACTCAGGAGGCAGTGCCCCTGCAATCGCACAGGCAAGCACCTACTGCGCTGCCCGCTGACGAGTTTTTTTTTTTTTTATTTATCTATTTTATCTAAGTTCATTTATGATGTTATCACTTTCGTTTATAATATTATCAGTGTTTGTAGAATATGTACAAACATTTAAATTTCGTTTATTTATTTATTTTAATATATAATTATTCAAATTTTAATTTATTAAATGTTTCTTACATGGCGCCTCCACCGCACCGCTGCAAATGGTGGGTCGTATGATGTTTCGGCACATCATGTTATGCGCAGCACCAACTTGTTCTTTTTGCCGGCTGCCAGCAGCAGCAGCCGGCCATCTATAAGATCTGCCTCCGCCACCGTCGCACCCTCGTCCTCCACCTTGGCGTTGTTGACCCTCAGCCCGCCGCCCTGCAGCACATCATGCGGAGTTCGCTTTGAACACTTCAGAGGTCATTCCCAGTCCGGTCGACACATGAATCAGCACTGGACGGATTGTGGTGGCCATACGCACATGCTGATGGCGCATCTTCGCAAACACCACGCTCTAGCAGCCAATGCAGGGCATTGGCAAAGGCGCATGGAGCTGGCCCAGGATGCGGATGCACCATGCGGCACTAACATATGCACTGCGAGACCATTTCACATCAAAAAGTACCTTTATCAGGCGCCGCGCGGCGCCCTTGCTGGGCTGGATGCCAGTCGCGACCGCCACGTCCACTACCGTGGCGCCCACCACCTTCGCCCGCGGCAGCGTCGCCGATGGCGCCTCCTCAGCAATGGCCTCCAGCGCCGCGGCGTCCAGTGCGGTGTCCGCCCCTGGCTTCAGTGCCTGCGAGCATACGAGTTTCAACCTTAAGACGTGAACACCATCAACTGCGCTGGAATCGTGGACCGTACAAGTGGAGCTTGCATGAACACAGCAAGGCTGGCACAGATTGCGCCTGCGTCCTAAGCTTGTTGTTGAAAGCGCGGCGCCAAGCGATTCGAGCGGGTGGGACATCCCCACAGGCATGGTGCAGTGATCCGATCATGCGGTGGGTGATTCTGGCTGCAGGATCCAATTGCCTGTAGTGCAATTTGCCTGATGAGCAAGGTCACCTGCATGGCGGCCAGCGGCTACTGCAGGCACTCCTGCCCATGCACGAATATGTCACGTTGCTGCACTAATGGCGCTGCATACGCCCGTCTAAGCCTCCAAGATGTGGTGCTAAGCAGCAGCAAGGTGTGGTGCTCTGCACAGCAAGTGAATTAACACTAAGTGTTCTCACTTGCGTGGCGGCCAGCGCCTGCTGCAGCCCCTCCTCCCCATGCAAAAGCGGGCTTCTGCCAGCCGCCCCACTGTTCTTGAAGCCCCAGACAGGAACAGGAACTCGATGTGTCCACGCGCTTGAATGCTCTGCCCAACATGGCAGACACCACCAAAGTGTCCTCACCTGCGTGGCAGCCAGCGCCTGCTGCAGCCCCTCCTTGCCGTGCACGAAGCGGGTGACTTCCTCCGCCAGCCGCCGCTGCGCTGCGCCGGCGCCATCGGGGCCTCCCGCCTCCGCCTCAATCGCCGCGATCTCCTCCAGCGGCAGGAAGGTCAGCATGCGCAGGAACTTGCCGGCCTCAGCGTCCGCCACGTTGGTCAGCAGGTGCTGGTAGAACTTGAAGGGCGACAGCTTGTCTGCACGCAAGGGGAGCGTGACATTCAGAGGAAGCTTGAATGTTGCGGAGTTTTCCGCGCTGGAACACAGCCTCCGCATCCGCCACGTTGGACAGCAGGCGCCGGTAGAGCTTGAAGGGCGACAGCTCGTCTGCATGCAAGAGTTATGGTACTTTGGGTTGCAGCTTCAAAACTTTGAAAAGGATTCAAGTTCTGAAGCGAGTTTGAGGGCCACACCTTGCTTGCGGTAGGACAAGCGCAGCAGAACCACGACGTGCATCGCGGGCGCGACAATATTTTGCTAACGCAGCAGCTTGTCTACGTTGGGCAGCAGTGCTGCAGATGGACAGCCTAACGCGCCAGGTGAGGGAGGAATGCGAGCATTGCGGGGCAAGAGCAACTTCAAGATCGCATCAAGAGCCTGCACACCTGCGGACAGCCAGACGGCGCCGTCCTCGGACTTGCCGAACTTGCGGCCATCCGCCTTGGTCAGCAGCGGGAAGGTCAGCCCGAAACACACCTCCTTCTCCTCTTTGCCCTCCACCTTTCGCAGCAGCTCCGTGCCTGTAAACTTAAATGTAACCAACATAATATCAGCGGCAAGGTTGGCTGAGGCATGCCTCCTTCTCCTCGCATCTCTCCACCTTCCGCAGCAGCTCGGTGCCTGCATCACAACAGCAGAGCAAATTTGCAGCACAGCAATGCATTCAATGAGGTATGGTACCTGCGCGGCCAACATCATCGTTGAGAAAGTTCCATACAGATCTTCAGGCTGAGCACCATCCTAGGGCACAGAGGTGGGCTTTTAGTGAAGCAGCAGCCCAGCAGCCGCGGTGCTGGTGTGATTTAGGGGAGGTGTGGCTGAGGTGAGCTCGCAAACCCTAGAGATTGGGCGTGCCTGCAGTGATGTTGCCCCACTGGTCGCTGCCACCGGTCTGCACGCGCACGCCATGCCGCCGGTAGAGGTGCACAAAGTCGGCGCCCTGCCTGCGGGCGTGGCGCCGCATCGACAATGAGCAGGAGACCCTTGCTTGGATCAACCGCGCGCTTCAACAAGCGGTGGCAGTCGCCCTTGCAAGGCAGCTCGCTTGCCGAATTAGGTGGTCAGGCAGGACATCACCGGGTGCAGATGAGACTAGGTGCAGCACACACAAGCATGGCAGTACTCTTAAGTGAAGCCAGGCTCCAGAAAGGGCGCACAGTAGCTGGTAGCAGAACTCGGTGAAGGAGATGCCCTGCGGCGACTCCAGTCGCGTCTTCACGGAATCCTTGGCCAGCATGGTGCCCACACGCGCAAAGCGCCCCGTGTCCCGCAGGAACGTCATCAGATTCATGTCGCCGTACCAGTCCTGCGCATCGTGTGCAAGCACTGTCGATGGACAGGCTGCCACTTGCACGCATGTGAGCCCTGGTACCCCATGAGAAAGCATGCCAGCCTCATTAAGCTCAGCCACCGGCTCGGGCAACATTCTCATGCCATCGCACAGACCAACTCCCAGACCAATTCAATGTGGAAAGAATGCACAGCCGAGGTAGCAACAGCATTTGACATCATCACACGTACCAGGTTGTTGACCAGGGTGACAGGGGTGGCATCGGCACCGGGCGCCCGCGCCGCCGGCTGCGACAGCAGGCGCTCGAGGATCGCGCGTATGCCTTCCACGTTGGCTGCAACCTGGCAAAGACAGACTTCCGGCATTAGATTCAAGTGTTTATCCATTTCAGTCTCTGTGTGGTCACACGCTGAACACCTAGTCAAGTCATAAACAGTACAGAGCTTTATGCCATTGTATATGCTATGGAATGAGACTTGCGCTCTGGGTGATTTACCTCTGTCTCTGACAGCGCCGGCCGCTCAGCGGACTTGCCGGACGGGTCGCCAACCAGCCCTGTAGCGCCACCGACCAGCGCCACCGGCTGGTGCCCGCACCTACGCAGCATTCCACCGCATTGTTCTGTACAAAGACGAAAACCAGCACTCTCGCTGCTGGAAGCCGCCATCACCCACCTCCAGATCGACGCAGGGATTGATGCAGTTTCCTGCGGTTGACTGCAGCTCAACAGCAACAGCATGGGCGGCTCACAACGCAGCACTCACCGCTGGAACCAGGCGAGGACGAGGATGCCCAGCAGGTTGCCCAGGTGCAGGCTGTCGGCAGTGGGGTCGAAGCCGCAGTAGATCTTGAGGCTGGCGCGCCCCGCCAGCTCCTCCAGCTCCGGGCTGGTCACATCCGCCACCAGGCCCCGCTCCCGCAGCAGCGCCACCACATTGTGCTCAATGTTTGCGCCTACAACAACAAATAAATCTCACTAGTATCATTTATTGTGGTAACGCCTGCTCCTCCAGCTCCGGGGCTGGTCACATCTGCCACAAGGCCCCGCTCCCGCAGCAGCGCCACCACAATGTGTTCAATGTTTACACCTGAGGCCAAGAGAAGAAAAGTAATGCACCAGTTGTGATGCAGGCGGCAGTCAGTGTAAGTGGGAAGTGTTGCAGAATCATTGGCCGCATTTGCCTCCAGGCCAAGACCCCGCAGCAGCGCCATGTTTCAATAGAGGCTGCCGGCAGATGCAGCACACTGCGGCGGAAGAGTTACGAGCATGCCAACACGCGCGTTTGGCGTAGAGTATCAGCCAGGTTTCGCATGGCTGTGCTGCTCACCCAGCGCACCGCTGGCGGCTGGGGCTTGTTCTGTGGCGGCAGCGGCTGCTAATGCGCTGTGGCACCGCTGCCACCTGCTGCCGCCGGCTGCCCTGCCGCTGTGTGCTGCCGTCGGCGGGCTGATGCCAGCACCGGGCACGCCGCGACATGCCTGTGGCTGGCGCGCAGGCTGAAGCGCGTGTGTTTGTGGCGACGTGGCTGCTGCGGCGCTGACCTGCCGGCAAGCGCGCCATGGCTGCCGGCGCGGCAGCGACGACGCAAGCCAGCGGCACACGTGTGCGGCGCCGCCATGCAGCAGCGTCAGTCGCTGGGCTGGGATCATCGAGGCAAGTTTCTAACACAGTGCAAATCTGCAGAGCCGACGGCGTGGCGGCGGTCGGCCCGTTGATGCCTTTCCGAGACGGTCTATACCAGTGACGATCGGAAACCGGAGCCAGATAACAGTAAAGAAGCAGATAAGTTACAAGCTGCAAAGTGTGGTCGTTCAGGAAATGTAATGCGTTTCGAGACCAGGTGCCACCGAGAGCGATCTGAACGTGAAAGGTGCGCAGAGTGACGGGTCACAGCATGCACGGTTTTCAGAGCAACAGAAGTTGTTTGCAGATTCAAGGCTGCAAATGTGCAAATGCATCAGCTTTGCAGCTCATCCTTTCTCTCTCTTCACCGCCTCCGCCTGCCACAGGTTCTCAGCGGACGAGGATCTTTCGGAGAGGAAAGCATCCGTAGCAATGGGGCCGCTCCCCTCGCACCAGGACTACAAGGCTGACGCAGTGCGGGCTGCCGTGCCCACGGCAAAGCTGACACCGAGGGGGTAATCTCGTTCACCGGCGAGCCCAGCTTCGCCAACCTGCTGACCTTCCAGGTAGGTTGCCGCACCAAGTGTGTAGCTGTGCAGTGTGTAACAATGCTGCCAGGCCATAGTGCTTTTACCCCGGAGCGCCATGGGCGGCGTCTGTCGCATGTGGGAGGGGGCTCTCGATGCCATGGGCTGGTTTCTGCTTTGGAACCGCAGTTCGACAACGCCGGTCCAGTCCGAACCGCCTCTGCCGTGCAGCGGGATGCGATCAAGGGCACGACCTTCAAGTTCACCGTCGCCGACGCGACGATCCGCAACATCAAGACCGCCCGCGGCATGTAGTGTCCAGAAAGCGCACAGACGGTGCGTCTCGACTCATGCCAGATCTGCTGACATCGGTAGTTTCTGAGCAACCAACCACGCGCGATCACACCGGTAGCAAGTGCAGCTGGTGCTCCAGGACATGATCTGGCGCTCTGCCGTGCTCGCACTCATTCCAGCTGAAACGTCATGCCTGAGGCGCCTGAACTTTCACCCCAGGGTGGCTGACGACGGAGGTGGCGCACGACTTCGGCAGCAACGAATGCCAGCATGCCGGGAGCGGCGTCGCAGCAGGCGGCGCAGGATGACGCGGCTGCCGTTGGCGGGCGGCAGCAGGCGCCGCAGCGAGCGCCGCAGGATGACTCGGCCGCCGCTAGCCGGGAGCGGCGCCGCAGCGGGCGCCGCAGAATGACGCGTCCGCCGTTGGCGGGCTGCAGCAGGCGCCGCAGCGGGCGCCACAGGATGCCGCGGCCGCCGCCAGCACGCCGGGAGCGGCGCCGCAGCGGGCGCCGCAGACTGACGCGGCCGCCGTTGGCGGGCGGCAGCAGGCGCCGCAGCGAGCGCCGCAGGATGACACGGCCGCCGCCAGCACGCCGGGAGCGGCGCCGCAGCGGGCGCCGCAGACTGACGCGGCCGCCGCAAGCGGAGAGGGCGCCGGGCGTGGCCACGCGCCGCCACCACTCTCGCCGCAGGTGCTGATGCTGCCCCTTTCGCTTGGAAATGTCTGGTTTGTGACGATGCCCAAGCACGCGCCATCCTCCTTCACGGATCCACCTGAATCCTGACGATGACTACGCATCGAGCTATTCGCATCGAGCTCTTCAACACCAAGCTTGCCCAGTTCTTGATCAAGATTCACGCTCCCTCTGCAGCACCTGGCGACGGTGCAGCCTCTGTCCCGCCCAACAGGCGCAGCAGCTGCGGCGGCAGCAGTAGCGGCAGCAGGAAGCAGAGGCGGCAGCAGAGGCCGAGCAGCAGCAGTGGCAGCAGCAGCGGCCGCAGCAGCTGCGGCAGAGGCGGCCGAGGCTAAGCAGGTTGCATTGGCCGAGCATTCCGCACAGCAGCAGGCAGCTGAAGTGCAGGCAGCCGCGCAGGATACGGCAGCGCAACAGCAGGGTGCCGGGCTTGGGAAGCAATATGCCAGGCAGCAGGGTCAAGGCCAGACGCCGCCGCCGCTGCTGCCGCTGCCACTCCGGCAGCTGGTGCCCATTCGGCGCACAAAACACTCGCCTTGCAGTGCATGTGTGCAGTCGAAATGCACGGCCAAGTACATGCCATTCAACCATGCGCCTAAACCTTGAACCCTGACCACGCGCATGTCTGTGCTGCAGAACTGGTTATCGAGCTCTCTTCCCATCGTGTCTCAAGCAACCTCTGCGATCTGCTGCAGCATGTGGCGGCTGCTCACCTGCTGCACCGGCAGCAAGCGGCGGCCCAGCAGCAGCAGCAAATTTCCGGATCTTCGTGTTTGGACACGCAATCGCAGCTGAGCTGTGACTCAATGACAACAACCAGGCTGGAGCCCACGGCAGGATGTGTGATTGTCGGGACCATAATAACCGGCGCGTCGACACCCGACAGATAGCTCAACCGTCCCGCCGTTTGAGCATGGCAGCCGTGCTGTGTTCGTGAGCAAGGGACACACGATCTGATTGATCGGCAATGCAGGCTCAGCATATACAACTAACAGGGGTCATCGAAATAGCTGTCCGCGAAGCCTAGCGGCCAGCGGCGGTGCCCGTTATAGTAGGCCCAACGAGCAACGAATAAGTATGTAGCTGACGCAACCGCTATGAGTGAAGAGTGACGCTGAAGATGAGCAAGAGCCTGCACAGGCGTCAAGGAAATCGCAGCTCCCAATATTCTGCGAGAGCATGTATCAAAGTGGACTTGCCGCTGTGTCTACCGCCAACTCTGGAAGCGGATAATCGCGGGAGAACTTTGATGGTAATCTTGGCGGGAACCGATCGGTCTTGAATTACGCGGGAAACGTAACTTGGCTGGATAAAGCGAGGGCGAGCACCACACGCGACCTCCTCCGCACGCGCCCGATCACCACAGCTTCACCGTCTGCTGCTCGTAGCAGCTTCTCTTGTCGTCCATCAGCCGGCGGCAGCATGAACAGCGTCACGAGCAGCCGCATGTCAGCCCGGTGCTCATCTGAGCGCCTGGCTCGTCCCGCCTTCCAGGGATCAGCCCTACGCGCAGCAGCCCCAGCCACCTGCAGGCGGCAACAGCAGCGGAAGCAGACAGTGATGACGGTCCGTTTCTCATTCTGGTGCCGATGAAAGCTTTGCAGCTGGGTGATGCTCGCCGCCTGGCCACATGAAGGGCACAGGCCGCTGCCGGCAGCCGCAGCAGTGGACCAGCTTCAGCTGTTATGGCAGCGTGGATCAGGCGGCTGCTGCGGCGTGGATCTGACACCAGTGGGCTGCCGGAGGCCAGCTTGTGGAGGATTGACAATTTCAGCTTGTGGGTGCTGCGTATCGCGTACATTAGATGGGCGTGGCTGAGTTTGCCACTATCACGTCTCAAAATGTGGGTGATGCGGCTGGGACGGGCTTCTGTCTGCCGATCAGCCAGACACCACCTCTGTATCAGATCACCAGCGTGAAGAACTTGCAGCGGCAGTGTGGGGGCCAGGGCGACGTCAGCCTGACAAGACCCAAGCAGGGGCCTGGGGAGTGCGCTGCACGGGATTGTTCAGCCCGCAGCCTTGCTCCTCGTATCAATCAACACGCCAAAGCCAACGTTCCCGCCCTGCGGGACATGCCGCTGACATACTTGCGACACTGCACCGCGCAGGCCGGCGCAGACGTGCTCGGCGCCTCGTACGCCAACGCGTTGGTGGAGCTGGCGTCGGAGGCGGACGAGCTGGAGAAGGTGCACCAGGACATGGACGCGCTCGCCAGCGTGCTCGCCGAGAACTCCGACGTAAGATCTTGGCTGGCTTATATCAGCCCACTGCACTAACCGTACCCTTGAGATGAGGCTGGCCCAGACTCTCTGGGACTGCTGGGGTCCATGGGCCTTCCTGCGCCAGCGTGTCACTCTTATGCATTCCGGGTTGGCCTGGCGCAGGCTAATGTGCACTGGCATCGGGCGTCGGGCAGGTCACGACCTGTGGTCAAAGGTTCAGGCAATGTGCTCATCCTGGAGATGTGGGCAGCGTGCATAGTATAACAGTCGGCGTCTGACCATACCTGCGATTTTTGCCGCCACTGTTATCACCAGCACTGCCCGGTGCCGCAATCACGGACATCCTACCCGCGCAGGCTGTAATGCACAAGGTGCTGAACGAGAGGATCATTCACATCCGAAACATAGATTGCTGAAATGCTGAGCTTCTGCTCTCGTGTGCAGGTACAGGGTCGCTTCCCCTGCTCGGTGGTGCCGGGAATGAGGGTCAGTGGGAAGTTCTGAAACAAGGGTGGTTTCAACAAACCCTCTCCACCTGGCTTCTGCAGGTGAAGGACTATTTCGCCAACCCGGTGGTGCCGGACGAGGACAAGCGCGAGCTGCTGGCCAAGCTGTCCAAGGACACCGGCTTCAGCGAGAACACGCAGAACTTCCTGGGCCTGCTGGTCCAGGCACGCCGCTTCGACGTCGTCGATGAAATCGTCACCGCCTTCGAGAACGAGTACTGCAAAATCACAGACACCCAGGTGCGGGTCGGCGGTCCTTTTCTGTTGGGTCTCGTTCGTAATGCTAGAAGGGCCCACACCTCCGCCTCGCCATTGCGCAAAGCCGCAGCCGGTGACGACTCGGTCAGTCTTGCCGTTGTGCATTTGCCCTGCAGCCTTTGGCGGGTCGGCGGGGCACAAGGTGCACGCAGCTTGTGCATGGCTTTGCCCACCAGCAGACACAAAATTAGCAGTTAGGGGGAATCTGGAATGTCACACCTCAATGAACGCATGTCCAAAGTATGGAAATCTGTTGGCGCAGGTGGCCACCCTCACCTCGGCGGTCAAGCTGGAGCAGGAGCAGCAGTTCCTAATCGCCAAGAAGCTGCAGGTGGACCTTCTTCCTTGCTTAGTCGCGCTGCCTGTGACGTGTCCAGCATTGTCAGGCGCCTTGTGCCTGTGGGTTCTTCCCGACTGTGACAGTAATGGGATTTTCATTGCAAACATTGCAGCGACACCGTTGGTTCATGTGTTCTGGCACGCGCAGCATCTTGGACTGCACCCTGCTGATGATTTCCCGGAAATGAAAGCATCCACGATCCCGCAGGAGCTCACCGGCAGCAAGAACATCAAGCTGAAGCCGCAGATCGACGAGAGCCTCATCGCCGGCTTCGTTGTCGAGTACGGCTCCAGCCAGATCGACCTCAGCGTTAAGGGCCAGCTCAACAAGATCTCCAACGAGCTTGTGGAGGCCGCCTAAGCGGACTCACCGCTCAAATGCGCTGAGCGTTGTCGCTCATACCGGCGCAGCCTGTAGGAGTGCCAGCTGTCGGCCAATGCGAGACGCTCGTTGGGTGCAGCCGGGGCGCTCGCAGCAGCTCACATCCAGTTGGCAATGGGGCATCCTGCTCGTCCATGCAAACAACATGGGTGCTGTTTGCGCATGCACCCAAGCCTGGAGAGACAGTGTCTGTCCGAGGTTCAACAAAGGGAGTGCGACAGACCTTGCGCGACAGCCAGCCGGCCTTGACGGGCGAGGCGCCCGGGCGGCCGCCCGCGGCGACGCACTCCGGCGGCTCCTTCGGTCACAGTCCCCTTCAGGATCGCCGCGGCGAAACAAAACGGCGGAGAATGGCGCAGCCCCTGTTTGCAGCTGCATGTGAACCGCCGCTCGGTTGGTTGAGCAATGCTTAAGAATTTGTTAGCTGTTTACTGACGCTGTGCTCCGAGCACTTCTAGAGTTGAGAGACGTTGGTCATTGTAACACACAGACGTTCAAGTTGTTCCACTTCAAATACCCTTGGCCCAGTCAGCACCAGCTACCGCGAGTGACTCATGAATGGGGTCGAGGGTCCACCGAAAATCTTGTCTCTGCAGTTCTTCTCTTGGCGTTGCCTGATGGCAGCATTGCTGTCAATCGAGCCTGGGGACTTTGGAGTGTTCGCTCTGCGCGCCTGAGATTTGTGGCGCCAGTGGCGTTCGGTCCTTTCCCGAAAGGCACGGAGTTGGAGAGCGTGCATCCGCTTTGAGGGTGCGCAAGTTCGCGGGCAGCCCAATACGGTGAGTCGAATTCAGTTAGAAACATCGAGAAAGCGCACTGGACAGCTTGCACGTTTCGCAGTGGCATATAGTGCAGAACACGTGCATATCATACGGCCGCCAGCGAGAGACCGTCTGGCCGCTCCGCGCAGCAGCTCCAGCTCTCATCGCGCCGCATGAAACGCGCTGCATCCCTGTGGCATGTGAAAAGAGTCCCCAAGTTCGACCCAGTGACACCTCGCTGGGCAGGACTGGTCTAGCACCACAGCTCAAGGATGCCTCTCTGACTTACTTCATTGTCGGACTCAGATTACGTTGGCTGTGCGGGTGGTCATCTCGTCGGCTGTGCTTTCGCCGCCACATCTGCCGCGGCGCAGCTGCCGCTGACCAGGCAGCGGGCAGGTCTTTCACGCTTTCGCGCTGGAGGTCCTGGAGATCGACGGCCGCCGCTTCTGGCTGCTGCACCAACAGAACCGCACCATGCACTTCCGCTCGCAGCTGGAGGATGACGCGCAGCCGGGGGCGTGCAGCTTCCGCGGCGACGCCCACTTTGGCACGCTGGGCTGCACCTACGAACGCCCCAGCACCATACAGCACTGGCAGGTGCGAGCGGTATTGCGTCTTGGCGAGTACACGTAGAGTCCTCAGCATGGTGCACCCACCCTGCTAACATTGTGTACACAGTGTGGCATTGCTCATTTTCTCGGCATGCACGAGAAGGCTGATATGAACCTTGCTGACTGTTCCTGCAGCTGAGGGACCTGGTCCAGTGTGTGGAGGACAACGCAGGCGGGCACCAGCTGTTCACGGTGTGTGGGCGCCGCACCTACCGATTCGACGTCCAGACCGAGCAGGTGACACTGCAGGCCGATGGTGCAGTTTCGTGTCCAACAGTTGGTGCCAGCGCTCTGCAGCTGATGACGAGCTGGCAGGAGTCACGTGTCCCCGAGCAGCCTGCTGGACCGTGATGGACATGCAGCCAATCTGCTACGCTGGTGTGACTGTCACCCCACCTGCAGGACGGCACCTGAATGGCGTCGCCAATCATGAAGAAACGGTGTCATGCTTTTCAACAATATTCTTTCAGGAAAGGGTGATATGGACTACGATGTGTTGCGTGCTCGCAGGCGTCCGTGGTGCAGGAGCTCATGTTCTCGCCGTCGTCCATGGCTGTGGGCGAGGGTTTCATCGCCGCTGGGGGCACGAGCAGCCAGGTGCTCTTTCTCTAATATCATGCTTGCACATGCAGCCTTGCGCTTTGGAAACGCCACAGCAGCGCTCGTGCACCTCAGCAAGCCTTCCCCATGATGCTGTCAGCGCTTGCAATGTATGGACTGCGGTCTTACCAGTGCATCCGGAGTCCCAAGCTGTCATTTCTACGGAAACAGCAATGGAGACGGCAGGGACCGGTGGGTGCCGCGTCTTTGTGTGTGTCGTGTCACGGCATGCAACTGGAAGTGCGCAGCCTGGACGGCCTGTCCTCCTTCAAGGGCAGCGTCGGCAGAAGTCGTCACCTTGTCGAAGATTGCATGATCTGTGGTTACCAAAGACTTGTGTCTTGGTGTTCGCAGCTGGATGTGCGCAGCCTGGACGGCCCGTTCTCCTTCAAGGGCAGCGTCGGTGGCAGCGTCAACAATGCGATGCACGTCGCCAAGGACCAGACTGGTGCGCCACAGCATGCTGTCCTGTCTTCCAACCCTTGCTGGAGGTGCATCATCCGGTCGTGGTGCAACCCGTTGCCCTGTCTCTTGATCTTGGTGCGTTCACCCGGCTGTCTGGCAGCTGCTGACAGTTGGTTTACATGCTTACACCGCTGTCTTGCGCAGCAATGCGTCCTGTACTGTGGTCTTGCAGGCAAGGTGCAGCTATTCTGTTGCAACAACGACCGCACCATCAAGGTGAGGGCCGACAGGGCCACCACCTCTGTGACATGTCGTGGAGCTTCTGCGCGCTCATGCGCTGCTGCTATTGACAGTGTGCACCCTGCAGAAGGCGTCCGCTTGTCAGTGGTTCATCATAGACACAAAGCTAGCTGGCCAATAGCTGCCACAATATATTTGCATGTCTTGATGGATTTTCATCGTTGCAGATCTACAGCCTGCCGGCCATGGAGCGGGCGGCGGTCATCCCCACCGACACACCCATCAACTACACCGCCCTCAGCCCGGACGCCAAGCAGCTGGCAGCCGTGGGCGACCACCCCCAGCTGTGAGCCCCCCGCTGCGCCTGCATCTTGCACGTGTGCATGTACTCATGCTCCCCAGGCGCTGCCTGCGGCGACCACTCCCAGCCGTGAGCCCCCTGCGTCTGACGTTTGCATCTGTGCCTGGGATTGTACTCCCCGGGCGCCGCCTGCTCTTTTATGCTCTGCACCTCATGTGGGGCAAGATGTATGCCCTACACCTCAAGACGCGCAGCACTGGCCCGTCTGCAAGCTGCGTGCAAGTGCTCGCAAAGTAGTGTAGCTGTAGTTCAAGTGCCTGCAGAAGCGTGTACCTGTAACAGAACTCAAGTGTATCTTGAGCAGCAAGAAAGCAGCGCAGCAACAAAGCACCTGCAAGTACCCTTTTCGAACCTTGCAGATACTTCTTCCGTGCGGCGCCGGCGGGGTGGGTCGCGCACGGCACCCTGCGCGCGGGGCGCGACGCCGGCATGTGCTGCTCCTGGTCCCCGGGGGGCGACCTGCTGGCCGGCGTCTTCCAGGACGGCCTCGCCGCGCTGTGGGACGTCCGCTCCGGCGACGTGAGTGCCCCTGTACTGCAGATCATGCAGACCGTGCAGATCATCTGTGCGCCAGATCCTTGTCACGAATCTCGCAGGTCTTTTGCACGTCTGTGCAAATCTTCGAACCTGTTCAATCAACGACTGAAGGATTCCACCTTCCGGCAGCAGTGCATGTGTCGGGGGAATCAGCGCGCATAAGCCTGTGATGTGTCACTCCTGTCGGTCTTAGCTTAAACACTTCTGAAGCGCCAATAGCTGAAAGGCTCATCACCCGTCTCTTTGAATGGCGTCAACTCAGCGCCAAGCCGCCTCCTGATCTTCTCGCCCCTGAAACCCTGATTCTTCTATCAACAATCTGGCGCAGGTGGTGGCGTCTGCGCTGCGCTGTTGCCTGTCAATGTTGTGAATCTGGCCTTCTTGATCTTCTTTCTCTTCTTGATCTTCTCTCTTGGTCATACACATCATATGCTTGATATTATGAGTCATCTGGCGCAGGTGGTGGCGTCGCTGCGCACGTCCATGGCGGCGCGCTGCGTCAAATTCGCGCCCGGCTCCTCACACCTTCTGGCCATCGCCGAGCACCAGGGCACCGCCCACCTGGTGAACTACGCCACATCATGGCATTCGTGTCGTTACTGGTTCAGGATTGATTTTGTGTATCTGGGGTTGCTGGAATTCTCAATTTTGGTGTGAGCTGAACCTCCAATGGGCGCCGCTTACTGGGTGGCCAACTGCAAACCTACAACGCCATAGACTCGTTTTGCAATCCCAACCGTTGAGTACTGACAACTGCTGGGGAGACTGGATGTGCCTGGAAACACCAACTGAGCCAAGCCGCTGTGCAGGTGGACCTGCGGGCGGTGGAGTCGGTGCAGAGCATCCAGCTGGACCCGCCCGGCGGCCAGCAGCACAATATATCCGGCCTCGCCTTCAGCACCCGGGTGCGCCTCGAATTGCAGGGCCATGCATGCTGCTGAGTGCATCGTGAGGTGTGCACTCGAAAACTCAGCACTGCTCCTGCGGCGGCTTGTCAATGTGTGCTCTTCATGATTTCTCATGTAAAGCAACCGTTCTGGGAAGCTGCACCCAAATGACACCAATCCAATCCTGTGTGTTGCGTGAGCGCAGGGCAAGGAGCTGTACATCGGGAAGGAGGATGGCGGCATCGCACGCTTCGACATTGACGTGCGCGCCCGCCGCACCTTTGGCGGCGGCGGCCTCTGCTGACCGCCGGGGATGCCGCGCCCTGCGGCGCTCCAGGGTGCACAAAAAGCATGCCACACTGGCTGGGCAGATGCCCGGGCAGTCTCCGTCTGCCGCCTGCCCGCAGCACGGCGCCGCGGGATTGAAAGGGACCAGCAGCCTGTGGGCGCCGGCTGCACCCGTCGTCATCGCTGCCCCAGTCGAAGGCTGCGGACACTGCCACCGCTGCAGCACGCAGCAGCCGGCGGCCGCGGACATCGCCGGCGCCACAGCAGCTGGCGACTCGCCTGCAGAGCGGGATCAGCCTATTACGAGACGACAATACGGACTTCCGGAGTTGACCGGGGTTCAGGCGGGTGCCAGAGCAATCTTCTGAAGTGAGGGGTTCAGGCAGACGAAGGCGCAGCATTGGCGCGAGTAACGAAGTATTGCAGGAACAGACAGAGTCGTCAGATGTGCAGGGAACCGCAGCTAATGAGCCCGAGGAACCCTCCAACACTGGGCGTAGCAGAGAACATTTGAGCATGGTAGCGTAGCGTGCATGGCAGTGAGCAAGACAGAGCAGTGGCAGTTGCGAGTTCGAGATGCCGTTTTTCGCTTGTGTGAGGACAGTACCTGGAGGAAGTGAGCTGCGCTATCACTGGCGGAATGTCCTTCGGTCGGTGTCCGGGCAGGCTCAGTAATGTGATGGCTACCAGACAGCTGAGACATCGCATCCGGGAACCATTGTAATAATGCTGTGAGACAGGGCCAGCTCCTGTCCCGCAAATGGAAGACACCGCATCAACATGTAAAAATGGGCTGCTGGGCTGTTGGCATGTGCGCAGCAGCATGGCATGAAACTCACACGCTGCCGGCAACGGACGAGTGTGCCATCACAGCCGCGGCGGCTGCCGCGGCCGCGCTGGAGCAGCAGGAGTTTGTGGACATGAACCCGAGGACAGCGCCGTCAGGCGGCGTAAAGCAGACGACATACGCAGCATGGTTTTCGCGCCCTGGCTGGGCACTTGCCAGGTCTTGGGACGAGTTTGACAGCCTGCCGCGCTGAAGCAGCTGGACTGCCAGAACCTGCCGGCCGTGCCACGGCAGTGCCCGCCAGCGTGTCGCGCCTGACCGCCTTGTTGGTGAGTACAGCCTCTCATAATGTGACAGCAGGGGTTGGAATGCCGTAATGCATGCGTTGCGCAATTGCGTACTGTGGGAGGTTCGTTGACGATGCGCCGTGCGGAGACTGTGCTAGCGCTGCAACAGTGCTGTGGCTGTGTGGTACGAAGGTTTACAAGCGATATAGGAGGTGGAGTTGTGAGTGAGGAAGCTTGCAAGTGGAAATGTGGAAAGGGGGCCTTCATCCTCGACTTGGGCGAAGAAGCCACGGAGCGGAAGCGGCGTTACATCGGTGCGGTGAACGGCAAGAGCGTGAAGGTGTTCACCATCGGCGGGAGCACGGCCCTCTCCAGGAGCGAGGAAGTCGCCAACCACATCCGTACCTACAACAACGAGGAGCGCTGCACGGCTTTTGGCAAGGGAGTGGTACTAGGCCGCGAGGCCGCGGACCTGCGGCAACGCTGGAGATGGCGTGGCGCTCGTCCGACTGCTCGCGGCCTAATACCACTCCCTTGCCAAAAGCCGTGCAGCGCTCCTCGTTGTTGTAGGTACGGATGTGGTTGGCGACTTCCTCGCTCCTGATAAGGGCCGTGCTCCCGCCGATGGTGAACACTTTCACGCTCTTGCCGTTCACCGCACCGATGTAACGCCGCTCCCGCTCCGTGGCTTCTTCGCCCAAGTCGAGGATGAAGGCCCCTTCCCGTTGTCATCGACGTCGTCATGATTAGTAATTATAGCCACGTTGGTTACGTAGAAAGGGGACCGGTGACGAGGCTGCCTCGCGCCGATTCGGATGCCAAGCGGTTCGAACCCGTCCGCGTCTCTCCGCGCGCCAAGCTTCGGAGAGCGTCCGTAGCAGCTTGAAAACGATGATAAATTGTCGGAGGGTCAATTGTAGCCGGCTGCCGTCCGGCGAAGTCGAACGGAATCGTTCAATCAGTAAATCCAAATGCGCAAAGCGTGGCGCGGCCCAATCTGCAGGCCGTACGATCGAAAGAAGGCACCGCAACCAAATGAATCAAATGCCCGTGACAGGCAAGAGCTAGGGGAGTTGGCGATGAATGGGATGCGTACTGTGGGAGGGGTACTGTGGGAGTTGACGATGCGCCGTGCGGAGACTGTGCTAGCGCTGCAACAGTGCTGTGGCTGTGTGGTACGAAGGCGATATAGGAGGTGGAGTTGTGAGTGAGGAAGCTTGCAAGTGGAAATGTGTCAGCGTTCAACGCTCTGCGCGCGCAATCGTCAAAGCTGAGACTCAGAACATGAATGCGGGAATCCATATCAGTGCAAGGGAGAGAGATAGATTTTACACCGTGTCGCAAGCCCTGAAGGGCTAAAAGGGTTGGAACCCCCTCACTGCTAAGCTAATCAGTCTGAATGAAACTGTCGAAACAGGCAACGATAATGTTCTTTGCTGAAGTGCTGGGCATCAGCTTGTACTGTTCAGCCATGATTGATTGGCTTTAAGGCACGTTGGCTCCTCAGTGGGAACCAAGACCTCACCCTAACGTAAGACCCGGGGACTCTGACCCCACAGGTACCGGGTCGCACCCAGGCACACGACCGGCGAGGTGCAGCGCCGACGCCGACCCCCAGGTGGGGCGCCCACCACATCGATCGGTTACATTGCCGTGCCT
>JAABUM010001917.1_pt1 | contig 29537 bp, 31 predicted proteins | sample 5559161 | NCBI WGS metagenome assembly JAABUM01 (sample SAMN10711868, study PRJNA513369) | rock metagenome | isolation source: Antarctica rocks | place: Antarctica: Victoria Land, Siegfried Peak nord
CGCCTCCCAGACCTCGTCGCGGACCTCGAACACCGTCGCCATCGGCCACCTCCACGCCCAGGGTTATGTCGTCCTGAGCAGAGAGTTCGCCGCGAGCACCACGACCCCTTCTGAAACAGCCTCTTAGGAGGAAGCTGCAACATGCGCCCAGACAATACAGATGTATTGCCCGCCCGTCGAGGCTCGCGCCAGCCCGGCGGCTGTCTAGAAACTCTGACCAGCTCGCATCTAGCCGACGACTTAGTGATCCTGCAGCGACATGAGCAGACCACCGGCCGAGCGCAACGCGTACAGCAGCATTCGCAACGCCGCGCTCGAAAGCTTCGCGCGAGACGGCGTGGCCGCTACCTCGATAAGGAGCGTCGCGGCTGACGCAGGCGTCTCCCCCGGGCTGGTCCAGCACCACTTTCCCAGCAAGGCGGCGCTGCGCGCCGCCGTCAACGAGCACGTCGTGGCGCTCGCCACAGATTGGTTCGCCGAGCCGCCACCCTCGGGACCACCTAGAGACGTGCAGCGCACGCAAGGCGACCGGCTCACCGAGTTCGTGCGCGAGCACCCCAACGCACTGCGCTACGTAGCGCGCGCGGCCGCCGACCGCGACGAGGGCGCACTCGCCATCTTCGACGCCTTCGTCGCCATCGCCCACAGACAGTGGGAGACGCTCGCCGACGCCAGACAGCTCCGCCGCAACACGGACCTGAAGTGGGCCGCTCTGCACGTCGTCGTGCTCAATCTCGGCACGATCCTCCTCCACGACGCGATCGAACGCCACCTCGACGCGCCCCTTCTCACCGCCGAGGAACTCGAGCGATGGAATCACGCGACCAACGAGCTCTTCGAGCGCGGGATGTACCGCCTCCCCACCTCCGACGCCGCAAGTTCGCGCTGAGGACCGCTCACGCCCCCTCGCCTGCGAGGCCTACGCGGCCAGGACTCCCACGGCAACGTCTGGCGCCGTGCGGCTAGCTTCATGGGCCAGAGGCCGCCCGTTGCAAACCCTTCTCCCTCCGGTGTCTCGGCCGACTCGATGCGCAGTTCTGCGCCGCTGCCCTCGGTGGGCCACGCGCCCAAGCGCCGCGAAGGCGTCCCGGGCGCGGCGAAGGCGACCTTTCTCCTCCCGAACCGTCGGTCGCCAAGAGATCGCCTTTGCTAAGCGGATGGTTGCTCGCGGTCGGTAGCCTCGGTAGGGTCATTCACGATGGCGAGAGGCGCGCAGATGCCGGTCGACGCGCCGCTCGAGGATGGCTGGCACCCGGCCCGCCTGCTTCCCACCGTCGGCCTACGCAGCGAGCAGGAGAAGGAAGCTCGCGCCACGTCGTCGCTGCTCGCCGTCGTGCGCGCGGTCCCGGAGTTCGGCCGTGCGCTCGTCGGCGAACTCGGTGCCCCGCGCGGGCGAATCGGCACGTACACGGAGATCCAGCTCAAGGATTCGGCTGGGAAGGTACACATCCCGGACGGCGCAATCGTTGCCGAGCGCGGCAAGTCGCTGTGGCGCTGCCTAGTGGAGGTGAAGACCGGCACGTCAATGCTCACCAACGAGCAAGTCAACCGCTATGTCGATATTGCGCGCTTGCACGGCTTCGACGCGGTGCTCACGATCTCGAACCAGATCACGTCCTCTGCGACGGAGAGCCCGGTCACCGTCGACGGCCGGAAGCTCTCGAGTCGGTTGGCGCTCTATCACCTGTCGTGGTGGCGGATCATCACCGAGGCAATCATCCAGCATCGCTACCGCGGGATCTCCGACCCTGACCAGGCGTGGATCCTCGGCGAGCTGATCGCCTACCTTGACGATGAGCATTCAGGCGCGAGCGGGTTTCAGGACATGGGCGACCAGTGGGTGCCCGTTCGCAACGGCGCCGCTAACGACACGCTGCGAGCCGGACACGCGAACGTGCGAACAGTTGCTGGGCGGTGGGACCAGTTCGTGGACTACCTGTGCCTCGGTCTGGGACAGGATCTCGGCCGCGACGTGCGCCCGGTGCGCCCGCGCAAGCAGACCGCGGAGGAGCGCTTGGAAGCGTCGGTCAAGACGCTGGCCACCGAGGGCAGGCTCGAGGCCGCCGTCCGCGTGCCTGACACCGTTGGACCGATTTCGCTTGAGGCCAACTTGCGAACGCGTCGCGTCAACACGAGCGTGACTATCGATGCCCCTCGAACCGGGCGGCCGGTCACGCGCATCAACTGGATGCTCCGACAGCTAAAGGATGCGCCCGAGGACCTACGGGTGGAAGTAAGCTTTGCAAATGCCAGAGAGACCTCCGTAGCGCTCCTTGCCGATGCGCGGGAGCGGCCCGATAGACTTCTCTCGTCGGCTGATGCTAAGCGGAGCCCGCGGACGTTCCTCTTAGTTCTTTCTCGTCCGCTCGGCACGAAACGGGGCAAAGGTGAGAAGTCCTTCGTCCGCGATACCCGCCAACAGGCCGTCGACTTCTACCGCGAACCAGTCCAAAATCTTCGGGCATGGCACGCCCCTCCTCCCAAGCTGCCGGTCGAACCGGACGAGGCGGAACCCGCGGCTCACCCCGATCCACCCCCGTTCAGCGCGGAAGAGCGAGAGGCCGGAGAAGGACGCCCCCCACCGGAGAGTGAATCCGAAACGCCAGCCGAGAAGCGTCCGCGACTGTAACACTTATCCGGCACGCTCGATTAGGTGATTCACGCGAAAAGAATATCCACAAAGGAGGTCAAGCCATGAAGTTCGTCATCTACAGCGACAGCGGCGGCCACTACCGATGGCGGCTAGTCAGTAGCAACGGCCAAACGATTGCCAGCTCAGGCGAGAGCTTTGCTTCGCACAGCAACGCCAAACGCGCCGCTGAAAACGTCAAGGCGCACGCCGGATCAGCGCTCATAGAAGACGCTTAAGGTGCGGCGCGTCGTGACTCAACGCGGGTACGCTGCAACGGCAGGCGAGCGGCCGCCACGTTGATCGGCTGATGTCGAGCCGGTGACGGCGCAGGGCGGGAGCTAGGGCACTTGGAGCATTCATCCAGTTGCCGGTGCTGAGTCGCCGGCGGCTCGTGAAGACGCTTTGTTCGCGTCGAGCGTGGCGATTCATCGTTGCCGCCCAACTTGGCTACGAGCGGACTGGGCGGCAGTGGTCCGTTCGCACCGGGAGGAGCGGGCGCTGCGACAATTGGACGCGCTCTGCCACGAGCGCGTAACCGGGTTCGCCGGGGCGCCTCAAGGTCCGGACGGACGTTTCTGAGAACTTCCGGATGCCTTTGGCGACGGTAGGGCGCGCCACGGGACATCCGACTTTTCGACTCGTGCTAGAAGCCGACTTCGCCGACAGCGAGCACGCAGGCAGCCCCGTCCGGGCTGGTTGCCACCCTATGCTCATGCCTGCATCACCCGACCAGAGGCAGCGCGTGCTGATCGCCTTCGGAGAGGTGATGTCGATTGTCCAAGCGTGGGAGGAGGCGCTTGAGGTGGTGTGGTGGCGCACGCGGCGCAAGCGCCCGAACCGGCCGTCCGGTGACTTCGACACACCGAGGTCGCAACGCGAGGTCGTCCGACTCGAACGCGCCTTGCAGCAGAAGCCGATTCACGAAATCAAGGAGTCGATCAAGTCGTTCCTAGAGCCTGAGACAGCCGAGGAGCTTCGCGATCTGATCGCCGCGCGCAACAGACTCACGCATCGATTCCTACGTGAGCAGGCCGTCCAGGACGCTGGCGGCAGCTTTAAGCCCGGGACGGTCGATCTCCTCGACGACCTCGGCAGTCGGTTCATGCGGTCGTACAGATCGGTGATGCACACGATCATGAGCTTCCCCGAGTACGACGGGCCGGTCCTCAGCCATTGGCCCGCGATCGCGGATCGCATCGTCGAGCTCGCGTTCAGCGGCGACTCGATCCCGCGCGATCCGAACGCCCAGTAGGGCCAGGGCAGGCGCCGGGCCTGCGGCTCCTAAGCGGCCGCGGCGCCTGAGCCCCACTGCCGCCGGATGTAGGCCTCGCCGTTCTGCGTCCGGACCGGGCCATTGCGGAGAAAGCGGCTCTCGGTTCGGCGCGTCAGAACCTTCGGGAGCCCCGCTCGCGCGGTAGGGCCTGTCCGCTGCCGCGCCCAGGTCACGTACTGGAAAAGTCGTGCTCGGGTCAGCGCGACGTACAGGAGCCGGCGTTCTTCATCGATGTCCGCATCCGGCCGCGGGATCACTCCCTCCTCAGCGGCCACCACGATCGCCGCTTCGACCGTCAGGCCCTTGCTGCCGATCATGTGGCTTAGCGCGAACTGCACGACATAGCGATCATTTACGGGCGAACTGCGTCCACCTTGACTTCGCGTCAGGAACTCTATTGAGCAGTGGTGATATCGCTGCCAGTCACGGCGCTGGACACGGCGACGCGTTTCCCATAGACACCGCGAAGCCCCCGTCAGCAACGGAGGCGTGTCTCGGCTCGAAACCGTTCAGCGAAGAGACGGAACTCCTGTGCCGCCAGGTCTCTCGGATCGGTACGGTGCGCTAGCTTCGCGATCTCGGCCGCTACAAAGGCTTCGGCCTCGGTGGGACGCCCGGAAAGCAGTAGTGCCACAGGTATGCGCTGATGACTGTATTCCCACGGTCCGTTGACCTTTAGCGTCTCAATTATCGCGTCAAGAGTCTGATGCGCGAGCATGTACGGTCGCCCATACTGACCAACGGCGGCCGCTAGGTCGGCGGCCTGCGCTGCTACGTCAGTGCCGTGATCGAACCGCCACACCAGGTTCGCTGACTGTTGTGGCATCAGATAGCCGAGGCTCTTGGAGACCGTTGGCTCGTGATGAGATTGCCGACCCAGTAGGGAATCCACCATACGATGAATAGGCTCGTGTCTGACACCGACCCGCGGCGAGACCTCGATTGCCCCATCGGCTCGAGTCGTCGTCTGGCTTGCCCAGCCCAACACGTCTTGGTCGAGTCTCGCGACGAAGATGCCCTCTCCGGGTAGCTTTTCAAAGCCAACGAATCGGGTCATGGCGTCGGACATCGCCTTAGTCACGGACGGACGGTGCACTGAGTTCATATCCATGCCTACGGCTAGCTCCGGATGTCCGTCCCCAGCGTCATACTGATCGACTCGCCGGATAGTGACACCAGTCTACTCACCTAGCCCACGCCTGCCACCGAATAGCACCAGCTCCGGTCCCGGTTCTCGCGATCGCCGCGCCAGCGCTTTCATGCTCACATCCGTCGAGTTGGTCTCGTCGGGCTCTTGGGTGCTCAGGTTCTGGGAGAGTCCGACGCAGGAGTAGTCGGTCTGCGCGCCGGTCAGGCAGCAGCCGAGTCCTCGCCCTTGCACTATCACGTGTTTCCGTACGCGCGTTCGCGTGCAAGCTCAAGGATGCGTCGGCTCGGAATGGCGATGAAGTCGAAGTGCCGACTCGACGGGGGTAAGCTATGCCACTCCTCACCAAGCGCTCGTCCTAACGCGAGCACAGCTATTTCGCGAGTACGGCGCGTGTTGGACTCGTCGGTAGCCTCGTTGAGTAGCTCGAGGAAGACTTCGGGGTCGGGATGGGTCAAAAGGTGTTCCCCGGCTATCGACATCCCACCCTGGCGCACATCATCATCTTTGTCCCAGCTGACACCCTGGATAAACCAACGACTTCAGACCAGTAGCGTTCGGTATTGTGCCAGTACTTACATAAGGTCTGAAGGGCGACGCGGGCGAGCATCGGATCGCGCGGACAGACGAGATACCGTTCGACCGTGTCGCGAAGTTCCGTTGCGCCCGCTCGTCCGATCGCATGCAGAACCGTATACGGGTCAACCGATGCGTCGCGGTCGACAGACGCAGCGAGCTCTCGGAGCTCTGTCCGCGTAAGGTCGCCATGTTTGGCTTTCTGCAGTAGTCGGTTTACACGGCGCATTCCAGTGATTCTAACGTGGTGGAGCCTTTCGCTATGTCGTAGTAGGCGACTAGCCGCAAAAGCTCTGCCCGCCTCGCCTCAGGGTCACGCACGCTCTGTAAAGACGAAAGTGAGCGCTTCAGGCTGATCGATGCGGTTCAGCAAACCCCGCTGAGCGCCTCACAATCTCTCCTGAACATGGTTGAAGGGTTCTCCTGTGCCCTTTCGTGCTACTGCTTCTCCGTTAGCCTCTCGCTGAGCAGGCGCCTGGCAGGTCCAGGCGCTGCGACAACGATTCCGAGCACGACGTGAACGTGGAGCACGCCGCGCTTCTGCATCTCCCGCACGCGCCCGAGCATCCATGACGGCACCCTTAGTTAGCGCCGGATCGCCATGACGCGTTCGGTGTGCGCTTGCTTGTGGTCGGCGCTGCGCGCGTCGACGGTGACGCGTACGGAGGTGGGGTGGGAGGTGAGTGTGAGCGTCTCAAGGGCGATGTCGCCGGCTCGCACGCGAAAGCGCCGAGTGGCAAGGAGCCTCCCGCCGCGGGTTTTCAGCCTTACCGTCGCGGCGCAGAGCGTGCGCGTGGTCGCCGGGCACAAGAGCGGTACTGTGACGCGGCTGCTGTGGCGGCGCAACGTGGCGGCTGCGGGTGAGATCTCTACTCGCGGTGGGGCGTTCTGGTCGAAGATGTCGACCTCGCCGCTGCCGCCGCGGCCGGAGGCCTCGCTGGCGATGATGAGGTCGTCGCTTCGCTTCCCAGAGAGCGCGGCGTGCTCGAGCCCGTTTGAGCCAAAGGCGCCGAACCCGCGGTCACCCGCGATCCGAAAACCCTTGCCGCGTAGGAGCCCGACTTGAACGGGCGCCGTGGTCCTCTTTCCGTACACGAGGTAAACCGCGCCGGTGTCGGGACGACCGTAGGGGCTAGCTCCGGTGTCACTCACGAGGACATCAGCGCGACCGTCGTGGTTGAAGTCTCCGGCCGACCCGACGGTCTCAACGCCGCCTCGACTGCGGATGGAGAAGCCGTGCCGGCCGGGTCGCGTGAGGCTGTAGCGCGCGCCGCCCTGGTGACGGCTGCCGAAGAACACGGTGGCGAGGTTGCCGCCGATGATCACGTCGTCGATGCCATCCCCATTGACGTCCCCCGCGGCCGAAACCGACTCTCCGGCGAGGTGAGCTTCGACCGTGAAGCCTCGGCGCCCGAGGTAGTTGACGTCGACATCGCGCGACGAGCGCCGCCCATAGACCACATAGGCCGCTCCCCCACCCGACGGCCCCCCGGCGCTATCAGAACCGATGATCAGGTCGGGGATCCCGTCGCCGTTGACATCGCCGGCCCGGGAGACCTTGACGCCACCAGCCTGCGTATCGACCGACACGCCGCACACGCAATAACCGCGGGGGCCGAGATGGTTGAGCTCAAGCGGACCGCTGTAGGAGCCGCCGTAGATCACATACGCCCCCGGGCCCTTCCCGCCGTTATCACCCAGCGTGCTCACCAGAATATCGGCGCGTCCATCCCCGTTGAGATCGCCTATCCCGGCAACGCTCTCCCCCGCGAAATCTCCCGTCGGGCCTCCCGTCGGCACACCGTCGGTGCTATCACCGGGCGGATCTCCCGGCGTGCCATCGACCCGGAACCCCTGCGCCGGAGTCAGAGACCGGAGATCCACGTCACCGCCTTGCGGACGCCCGTAGACCACGTACGCCGCACCGCCGTTGTTCCGGGCGCTCGAGGCGCCAATAAGCACGTCGGGCACGCCGTCCCCATTGACATCGCCCGCAGCCGCGACCGCCCCGCCCACGGCGTCCCCGGGCGCTCCCCAAATCCGGTAGCCAACTCCCCGCGAGCCCGCCACGTCAACCACCCGGCCGCGCCGCGCGCCAAAGACGACAAACACCGAACCGCCGCTATCCACGCCCGGCCCGTCGCGCCCGGGATCGCCCACCGCGTAATCAGGCACGCCATCCCCGTTGACATCACCCAACACCGCCACCGCGCCGCCCACCGCCGAATCCGACCGCGGATGACTATCGATCACCCGAAGATCGGCCTGAGCCAACACATCGACCGTCGGCTCAGCAGTTATCCCTCGAGCGTTCACTGCCTGCGTCGTGAACGCCGCCGTCGAGCACCAGCACGCAAGGGTGACGGCAAACCAGCGAAGTCCGTCGCGAGACAAGAGGCGGCGTGGCCACGTAGGAAGGAAGCCTGCTCGAACGGCGATTGCAGCTGACTCGTTGGTCGGACGCCGCATCATGCGACTAGCTGTAGTGGCCAGCTGCGGGTGGTGGATCCGGCGTGGTTGTGCGACCGGGCGGTGAGCTGAGCCGTGAGGTGATGCTGGCGGCGAAGCTGTGCGAGCGCATGTGGGGTGAGGGTGAGTCGTATGGTGGCCGGGAGCCCGGCGGGAAGCAGGCGGCTGGCGTGGGCGATGAGCCGGCCGTTGCGGCTGCGGAGGAGCAGGCGGGTGCGGCAGCCGCCGGGGGCCGTGGCGGGGCAGAGCAGGGTGAGGTTCAGTCGACCGTTTTGGTTGACGTGCGGTCGTTGGGAGCTTTGGAGCTCGAGCTGCGGCGGCCCGGCACCGTAGAGGAGATAGTCGCTTACGCGCCGGTCATCGCCGGAGGAGCCGAGCAGTAGATCGGGGGTGCCATCGCGGTTGACGTCGCCGGGAAAGGCCACTCCGGCGCCCAGCCCGTCTCCCGAGCCGGTGCCCACGATCCGGTAGCCACGCGAGCCGACGTGGCGAAGGTTGACCGTTCGCGTCGAGCGACCCCCGTAGATGAGAAACGCGGAGCCGTGGGCGCCGATCGTCGTTGAGCCGATGAGCACGTCTGAGCTCCCGTCGTGGTTGACGTCGCTGCCGCCCGCCACCGCATCGGCGGTAAGCGCATCCGCCCCGTGGCCGGTGATGATCCGAAAACCGCGCGCACCCAGCCGATCGAGACGCACGTCGCGAGAGTGGCGTCCGCCGAAGATCACATCCGCGCCCGTGTCATCGCTGGTGATGATGTCGGCGAACCCGTCGTGATTGACGTCCCCGGCGCCCGCGATATGAGTCCCCGCCTCGCGGCCGAGGATGCGAAACCCCCGGCCAGCCAAGTGCCGGTCATCGACCGCGGTGGAGCTCGACTTGCCGTAGATCACATCCACCTCGCCGATCCGGCTCGACGGCACAGCACCATTGTTGAAGTTCGCCGTATCAGAGGAAACAATGACATCGGGGCGACCGTCCCCGTTCACATCACCGGCGCCGGCAACATGAATGTCAAGGTCTCCTAAACTCTCAGCATCGAAGTCGATGTTGTCGATCCGAAAGCCTGCCCACCCTGGCTCGCCGAGATTCACGTCCCCCGGGCCGCGGTGCAGGAAGAGCACGTCGACCGTCGCCCCCGAGGAACCGGGCGGCTCGTTGCCTCCCACCACGGCAAGATCCGGTATCCCATCGCCGTTGACATCCCCGAGCCCCGCCACCGAAGAGCCGATGCCCCTCCCCGCCGGCGGGTTGATCCGATACCCATGCGCGCCCAGATGACCCAGGTCGATGTCCCCGGTCGAGCGCTGCCCGAAGACCACCCACACGTGATTGCCGGACAGCTCGCCGATCGCCACGTCGCCCAGCCCATCGCCGTTCACATCACCCAACGCCGTGATCCCGGTCCCCGTACCAATGCTGCCGGGCTCGCCGAGAATGCGATACCCCTGGTTGCCCAACCGATCGAGATTGACCCGCCGCGCGTGCCGCGAACCGAACACCACGAACACGTTGCCCGTCGACTGTCCCCCATGGGATCCTTTCTCGGCCGAGACCAGCAGGTCGGGAATCCCGTCCCCGTTGACATCCCCGGCGCGAGCCACACCGCCCAAACCAGCCGACGGCGAGCTCCCCGTCGGCCCTCCCACCAACCGCACGTTCGCCTGAGAGAGCACATCCACCCGACGATCCCTCGCCCCCGCCGGCGCCGCGACCACCAAAAACGCTGCACCAACCAACGCCACCGCGACTATCCAAAATCGCGGCCGCCGACCGGTCTGCCCACGTGATCGCACCTGCGCGCCAAACAACGCCCACGCCGCAGCGCACCACACCACGGCGAACACCACAACGCAAACAAGAACCCTCGCCACGCGCATACCGCGCCCTCTCCGTATCAACGGTTCTAGCGTTAACCGCGCGGCGGAGGTGTAAGTTGCGCCGGGCCCCGGCGACGCTCGCTCGCGGCGCTTACTCAAGCGAGCGCCGCTACCGACCGGGAACGGTGAAGTTGGCTAGCGCTTGGGCGCCGGCGCGTCGGTCGGCGTGGTGGGCGTCACGCTCACCTGGTAGATGCCGGGCTTCAGGCGGCGCTTGATCTGGAAGGTGTTGCGCCCGCGCGCCGCGCGGCGGTGCGTGACGAGAAACGGCCGGTAGAAGAACGGCTGTTGCGGATCGCTGGAGAGATTGCGAGTCAGCGAGATCTGCACGCTCGCCCGCTCTGACAGGGGGATGGCCCCGAGCACCCGGCTCCGGTGGCGCTCGTAGCGCGCCCGCAGGCGATGGACGCGCGGGGCGACGTAGCACCCCGTCCGGACTTGCCCACGACACCGCCGGAAACAGAAGCGGGACGAGAACCGCCAACCCTGTCCGCATCACACGAACCCAAACTCTTACCGGCGGCGAGAGACGCGAGCGCGAAACCGTCGCGTGTTCCCGGCGCGGTCGCTCGCCGTCACGGCGACCGTATGGCGCCCGACTCGCCAACCGCCGCGCGGCCGGTAGGCGATCCGCGTGCTGCGCGCCCGCAACCGAGCCACGCGGTGTCCGTCGACGTTGAGCACCGCCGCCTTGACGCCCGTGCCCCGATCGAGCACGCTGAGCGCTATCGGCGTGCCCTGTCCCACGACGTCCGTCGACACCAGCGCAACCGTCGGAGCGAGGTGATCGACGCCAAAGCGACGAGAGAAGTCGTCGGCGACGCCGTCGCTATCGCGATAGCGGATGGAAAGGCTGTAGATGCCGTCAGGCAGCGGCTGTCCCGCATCGTCCAGGCCATCCCAACGGATCGCGTGCAGCCCTGGTTCGAAGTGCTCATCTCGCAGAATCGTGCGGACGCTCTCGCCCCGCGAAGGCACCCGCAAGACCACGGCCGTGACCGTCGCGGGCCCGTCGAAGGAGAACTTCTGCGTGATCGACTGCCCCGGCTGGACCGCCGAGCGGTCGCGCCCGAGATCGTAGAGCTGCAGCGGTGCGCGGACCAGCCGCAGGTGATAGCGCGCTTGGGGGCCGGGTTCGGGCGCCACCGTCAACAGCGTCGTTCCAGGCGACAGGGTCCCGAGGGCGAAGTTGCGGTTCTCGGTGAACGTCTCAGACCGCCGCCCCGAGGACGACTCGCTGGTCACGGTGATCGCGCCCTGGTCCACGCTGACTTCGACCATGTACGGATTTGTCGTCGGTACCGCGACGCGGAACGCGTCGGACTGTCCGGCCCCGGTGAACGTGCGAGCGCCGTTGAGGTACTTTCCAACGCCCGGGATGTCGAAGAAGCCAACATCGAACGGCGTGCTGCCCGCCGGGCACGTCACGGTTCCGCTTCCCGTCCCTCCTGCAGCCACACCACCGGCGTACGGGCGCCACACCGTGTCGCCGGCCGCGAAAGTCTGGGTGTCGCCAGCGGCGGTGATCGAACCCGCCGCGCCGCGGGTCTGCGTCCTGATCATCACGTCGGGATGATCCTCGGCCGGCATCGTCGACGCGAAGAACGCCTCACCCGGCGGAGCGGTACACGTCCCCGAGGCCGATGCGAACGGCATCAGGTACGGCCAATCCGGCGGAGAAGAGTCGGCCCCAGCGCTCGCCGGGCAGGCCGCCAGCAAGAACGTCGCCACCGCGAGCGCTGCCCGGTGACACCGAACGTGGCGGAATCCCACACCGAACACACGCCACAACGTATCAGCAACAACTAGCTGCCCGAGGCGACTCCGGCAACGAGGGGTGGGGGGTTGGCAGCCCGTCGCATCCAGGGCGATCAGCCCGTCGAAGATGGGGATCGCGATCCTCATGCCGCCCGCACCCCACGAACCGCTCGCGGTAGGCCGCCGGGGCGACGCCGAAGCGGCGGTGAGAGGCCGGCGCATCGTCTCGACCGTCCCCAAGCCGCACTCGGGCGCCAATCACCTCGACCGGCGCGGCACCGGCCTCGAGGGCCGATCCGCGAGCTCCGAGACCAAGCCGCACTAAGGAGGTTCGGCCGACCGCTCGCCTACGCCCACTACGAGGACGCGGAGCTCTTTGTTCAACTGCGGTTGCGGCGTGTGCGCTCACGCTCGCGGCGACGCCGGTTGACAACTTGCCGCGCAAGGAAACTCAGCCGCGCATTCCACCAGAGACGCGCCAGGCCGATGACAATGAGCGCAGCGACGACGCCGATTACTCCCACCCACCACGGTGCCCCGTACAGCGAGAAGCCCCCGCCGGAGGGGTCACGAATCATGCGGTGCACTTGCCCGGGTGGCCTCGAGAGGAATCCTCGTCGGCCGACACCTACGCCCTCTGGGGACTCAAGTATCCGGCCTGCTATCCGCTTTGTCTCCGACCCTTGGCCCGAGCCCGCAAAAGTATGGTCAACCGAGAGCACCTGACCGCCGGTGCTGGGGACCCGGTTCTCAGCAGTGGCGCCGATGGAGCGCAAAGAAGGTTCTGCCCTCGATGAAGCCGTCGTCAATGTCTGGCTCTTCGACTTCGTTCGCGGCAGAGGGGGCGCTGATGATGGCCGCCACGCGTGCTCGCCGCGCGGCGTGCTCAGTGCCGAATTGCCGCCGTACCGCCTTGAAGTGCGGACGTAACGTTGGGCGGTTCGAGTACTCGTGTCCCGCTGGCCAGTCACCGCGGCCAGCATCGATCTCCGTCATGTGTCCCAACGACGTACCCAATCCGGTGACGCTTCGAAAGCCCGTCTCGTGAACGACGTCCGCGTTGCTGGGTAGCGCCTTGAGCTGCGCGGACAGCTCCGCCGCTGGTCGTCCCCGACCCTCCTTCCGTTCGAGCACGAAATCCAACATCAGGATTAGTTCGTCCGGACTGAAATTGCGCTGGGAAATGGCGGGGAAGCATCTCAGGTACTTCGTCACCGGCCGCCGCTGGACGCGTAGCTACGTGCTGATCCGTGAGGCCAGCCGTGGGCACAGCTGCTCCCGTCACGGGCGCGACCGGCGTGACCGGCCGGCGCCGCGAAAGGCGCCAACGGCTCGCGCCCAGGACGGTTCGCGCGTTGCGCGCCACGGACTCGCGTGTTGAGCGGGCACCGGCGCGTATATACTGGTGGCTATGAGAGTCGTGAAGGTGCGCCGGGTCGGCAACAGCAACGTGGTGACGCTTCCACGCGAGCTCGAAGCTCGGGGCTATGAGCCCGGAACGTCGGTACTCGTCGAGGAACTCGAAGACGGCGAGCTGCGGATCATCCCGACGGATCAGGTCCGAGAGCGGATCCGCGGCATCGGACGCCGCATCGTCTCCGAGCACGGCGAGGCACTGAAGACCCTCGCCGAGCACGACCCGGACGCAGAGCGCGCGAAGCGGTAGATGCCGGCCGCGCCGACGGACGGCGAGCCGGTCTACCTCGACCTCACCGACGCGCTCGAGCTCTACGCGGCGATCATCGACCGGACGACAGCGCAAGCCGCCGCACACCTTCGGGATCAAGCCGCGCTCGAAGGAGCGCTCAGCCGTCCGCTTGCCTACGCCCAGTACGAGGACGCGGACGTTTTCCTCCAAGCCGCCGTTCTCGCCCACGGCATCGCCGAGACCCAGCCGTTCGTCGACGGCAACAAACGCCTCGCCCTCGTGGCCATGCTCACCTTCCTCGAACTTGCCGGCTACCGGATCGACGCGTCCGACGCAGAACTCGCGGCGTGGATCGTGAGCCTCAGCGCCCGCACCGCGCCCGCGGCGCTCGCCGAGCACCTCCGCAGAACCGCACGGCGCCGAACCCACGGCCTATGAGCGTTCAGTCTGGCGCTAAACGTCTCGAGGGCACCGGCTGACCCACGGCAGAACTTTGTCCCCAACTTTGTCCCGAACCCCGCAGAAGTGTGGTCAACTGAGAGCACGTGACCGCCAGTCAGAGCCCGAAAATGCCTGCAATGTGAGCGTTTAGACGCCAATCATAATCCGCGTGTCGGGGGTTCGAGTCCCTCCTCCGGCATGGACGTTTTTCCTGCACCTCAGCGATAACGGTCGAAGACGCATTACGCGGCGTCGCGTCACGACGGTGACGTGGTCGTCCAGCGCAATTCCCCCCTGTCATCCTGGCTTCCGTGATGTTTTACACGACCGTTGAGCGAGGCGGAAAGACCGCGACCGGCCTTCAGGTTCCCGATGATGTCGTCGCCGCGCTTGCCTCTGGCAAGCGCCCGCCGGTTCAGGTGACGCTCGGGGGTCATACCTACCGAACGACGGTGGCGTCGATGGGTGGCCGGTTCCTCGTGCCGCTCAGCGCCGAGAACCGCGCCGCCGCCGAAGTGGCGGCCGGTGACGAGGTAACCGTCGACATCGATCTCGATCTGGCTGCGCGCGAGGTCGCCGTGCCGGAGGATCTCGCGGACGCCCTCGCCCAGGAAGATCAGGCGCGCGGCTTCTTCGACGGGCTCGCCTACAGCCACCGCAAGGAGTGGGTGCGGTGGGTCGAGGAGGCCAAGAAGGCCGAGACCCGCAGCACACGCATCAGCAAGGCCGTCGAGTCGTTGCGCGTCGGCAAGCGCACGCGCTGACAGAGCCCTAGCCTTACCCCGGCGCCCTCGCCCGCGTGGGCTGAGCGCGTCGCCGCGAGCCCCGCAACCCGCGTTTACGCTACGCCGGTGACGCGCAACGCAGACCCGTCCAGTCCGGCGCCCGAGCAGGCGAACGGCCATCATGGCGCCGCCGAGCCCGCACGCGGCTTCGCCACGGAGGCCTTCGCTCCGGTGGAGCGTGCGTTTGCCAAGCTCGTCGGCCGCGGCGCGGGCGGCGGGGCGCTCGTCGTGCGCATGGGCGGCGAGACGGTGGTCGACCTGTGCACGGGCAGCGCCGACGCGCGCGGGCGGCGGCCGTGGACCCCGCACACGCTCGCCCTGTCGTTCTCGACGACGAAGGGCGTCGCCTCCACGGTCATCCACCGGCTGGCCGACCGCGGGCTGATCGACTACGACGAGCCCGTCGCCACCTACTGGCCCGAGTTCGCGGCCGGCGGGAAGGGCCGGGTGACCGTGCGCGACGTCCTCACCCACCGCGCCGGGCTGCAGAACGTGCGGGCGGTGGCCGAGCGTGCGGAGGACCTGCTCGACCACGTCGGCATGGAGGAGCGGCTCGCGGCCCGCAGCGTGCGCGCGCCCACGGAGCGCTCGGCCTACCACGCGATCACCTACGGCTGGCTCGTGGCCGGCATCGCCCGGCGGGTGAGCGGCGGGCGCGGGCTCGCCGAGCTCGTCCAGACGGAGATCGCCGAGCCGCTCGGCGTCGAGGCGCTGCACATCGGCGTGCGCGACGCGGCGCGCGAGCAGGTGGCCGAGCCCGTCGGCGGCGCGCTGCGCCACCTCGGCGCGGCCGCCCGCCTCTTCGCTCCCGTCTGGAGCCGCTCCCGGGCCAGCCGCGGTGCGCTCAACGCGCTGCTCGTGCCGGGGTTCCACCGGCTCTTCGAGGGCCCCGAGCCGCCGATCTGGAACACCGAGATGCCGGCGGTCAACGGCGCCTTCAGCGCGGACGCGCTCGCGCAGCTCTACGCGGCGCTCGCCAACGGCGGGCGCGACGGCGACGTTCAGCTCCTCTCGTCCGGAACCGTGCGCACGCTCGGCCGCGTGCAGGTGCGCAGCCCCGACGCGATCCTCGGCCTGCGGATGCGCTGGCGCCTGGGCTATCACCAGGCGTTCGGAACCGGCACGGACGCGTCCCGCGCGTTCGGCCACTACGGATACGGCGGCTCGGGCGGCTGGGGCAACCCCGACCTCGGCCTCTCGCTCGGGTTCGTGACCAACCGGATCGGGTCGCTCACCACGCCGATGGGCGATCTCACGCTGTACCGGCTCAGCGGCATCGTGCGGCGTTGCGCGCTGCGCGCGGCCGCACCTACAGCCGCCTGAGTGCGCCGCCGCGCGCTGCGCGCGGCGAACCCGCCGCCTACTTCGCGTAGAGCCGGTCGAAGATCTCTGCGTAGCGGTCGTAGACGACGTTGCGCTTGACCTTGAGCGTCGGCGTCAGCTCGCCCGACTCGAGCGAGAGGTCGTGGTCGAGGATCTGGAACTTCTTGATCTGCTCGACCTGCGCGTACTTGGCGTTGGCCGCGTCGAGCACCTCCTGGATGAGCTCGTGGACCTCGGGTGCCCCGGCGAGCTCGCCCGGGTCATCGGGCAGGCCCCGCTCCTTGGCCCACGGCCCGATCTCCTCGGGGTCGAGGGTGACGAGCGCGACCGGGAACGGGCGGCGGTCGCCGTACATCACCGCCTGTGAGATCCAGCGCGACTGCTTCAAGTCGTTCTCGAGGTTGGCCGGCGCGAGGTTCTTGCCGCCCGCGGTGATGATGATGTCCTTCTTGCGGCCCGTGATCGAGAGGTAGCCGTCCTCGTCGAGCGACCCTAGGTCGCCCGTGTGCAGCCAGCCGTCCTCGTCGAGGATCTCGCGCGTGGCCTCGTCGTTCTGCCAGTAGCCCTTGAAGACGTGCGGGCCGCGGGTGAGGATCTCGCCGTCCTCGCCAATCGATACCTCGGCGCCGGGCATCGCGCACCCGACGGTGCCGAAGCGGTGGTTCTCGCGCGTGGAGGTGGTCATGACCCCCATCGTCTCGGTCATGCCGTAGCCCTCGAGCACCGGGCAACCCGCCGCGTAGAAGAACTCGAGGATCTCTTGGGCGATGGGCGCCGCGCCCGTGGTCGCCTCGCGCATCTTTCCGCCGAAGAGCGCGCGGACGCCCTTGAAGATCGCCTCGTCGGCCTGCGCGAAGGGCGCTCGGAGCTCGTCGAGAACGGGCTGGCCGTGGTGCTCGAGGTCGCGTACCTTGACGCCCAGCTTGATCGCCTGGCGGAACTGCTCGCGCTGCTCGGGCGAGGCCTGCTCGAGCTGCGCGGTGGCGAGGCCGTAGATCTTCTCGAAGATCCGTGGCACCGAGGGGATGTAGTCCGGGTGGGACTCCTGGATCTCGGGCACGATCTGGCGGGAGTCGCCGCCGAAATAGGCCAGCGTGCCGCCCAGGTAGAGCGAGGCGATCTCGATGAGCTGCGCGAAGACGTGCGCGAGCGGGAGGTAGAGGTAGACGACGTCGCCCTCGGTCGTGATCTCGAGCTCGACCAGCATGTCGAGCAGCGCGCGGCCGTTTGAGTGCGTCAGCACGCACCCCTTGGGCGGCCCGGTCGTCCCCGAGGTGTAGATGAAGAGCATCGGGTCCGCGGGCTTGACCCCCGCGACACGGCGCTCGAGCTCAGCGGCGTCCGCACCGCGTCCGCGGAGACCCTCGAGCGAGACGGCGCCATCGGCCTCTCCGTCGATCAGGATCACGTGCTCGAGCTCCGGGAGCCGCTCGCGCACGGCGCGGATCTTCTCGAGCTGTGTCTCGTCCTCGCAGAACACCGCCACGGCGCCCGAGTTGCCGGCCACCCACTCGCACTCCTCGGGGGAGTTCGTCTGGTAGATCGGCACGACGACCCCGGCCGCCATCCAGATCGCGAGCTCGGCGTCCGTCCACTCCGGGCGGGTGTTGGCGAGGATGCACACGCGATCGCCGGGCGCGATCCCGAGGTCGACGAGCCCCAGCGCGAGCTCCCGCGCGCGCTCGGCGAGCTGGGCGTAGGAGCGCTCCTCCCACTCCCCGCCGCGCTTGAAGCGCTGCGCGGGGCGGTCTCCGAACTTCTGGGCGCCGAAGCTCGCGAGCGCTCCCATCGTGTGCAGGTCGGTTCCGACGCTCGTCTCCATGCTCAACCCCTTCTCCTCGACTCGTCCGCGTGAGTGCCCTCATGCCCCGCTAGCGGACTTTCGACGCGAGTCCGTGCGCGCGCGTTCAACCGGATCCTCGAGGTCCGCGTCGAGCCCGACGCGAGATAGCATGCCCCCGATGATCACCAAGCTCGACTTCGTCGCCATCCCCTCGCGTGACGCCGAGCGCTCGCGCGCCTTCTACGTCGAGACTCTCGGCCTGCGCCCCGACGAGCACGGGCGCTTCGAGTGCTGGGTCGGCGAGACCTGCTTCGGCATCTGGGAGCCCGAGCGGATGGGCATGACGTTCGCGCCGCAGAAGAACGCCCAGCCCGCGCTGCACGTCGACGACGTTGCGGCGGCCCGGGCCGAGCTCGAGGCCAAGGGCGTCGAGTTCGCCGGGGAGACGCTCGACACCGGCGTCTGCCACATGGCGTTCTTCACCGATCCCGACGGCAACGAGCTCATGCTCCACCACCGCTACGCGCCCACGAGCTAGAGGTGTGATCCGCAGCGGTGCCGGGCGGGGCCGGCGTCGCCCGCGAGTGGATATGCGCCGTGCGGCCGAACGGGCACCCGCTTGCCCGAAGGGCTCCCCCGGGGGTACCCCATGCGCTACCCGGGGGTAGCCCACCCGGCAAACACCTCCTCCCCGAACCTGACGCTCTCCCGGTAAGGTGATCCGAATCGTCTTTGCCACATCCGAAGGAGCCCGATGACCGACGTCGCCAGCCAGCCGCCCGCCCCCGACGACGACCGCGCGGAGCTCACCAACCGCCAGGGTCACGCGGTCTACGACAACCAGAACCAGCGCACGGTCGGCGCCCGCGGGCCGGCGACGCTCGAGAACTACCAGTTCCTCGAGAAGATCTCCCACTTCGACCGCGAGCGCATCCCCGAGCGCGTGGTTCACGCGCGCGGCACTACCGCCTTCGGCTTCTTCGAGGCCACGGGCCGCTGCGGCGAGGAGCCGATCTCCAGGTTCACGCGCGCCCGGCTCTTCCAGGAGGCCGGCAAGCGCACCGACGTCGCCGTGCGCTTCTCGACGGTGGCGGGCGGCCGCGATTCCTCCGAGGCGGCGCGCGACCCGCGCGGCTTCGCGGTCAAGTTCTACACCGAGGAGGGCAACTGGGACCTCGTCGGCAACAACCTCGCGGTCTTCTTCATCCGCGACGCGGTCAAGTTCCCCGACTTCATCCACTCCCAGAAGCCCGACCCGGTGAGCTTCCGCCAGGAGCCCAACCGGATCTTCGATTTCATCTCGCAGACTCCCGAGTCGATGCACATGGTGACGATGGTATTCGGCCCGCGCGGGATTCCGGCGAGCTACCGGACCATGCAGGGCTTCGGGGTGAACACGTACAAGTGGGTCAACGAGCAGGGCGAGACGGTGCTCGTCAAGTACCACTGGCTGCCCAAGCAGGGCGTGAAGAGCTGGACGGCGGCCGACGCCTCCGCGGTGCAGGCCGAGGATCTCGGGCCCCACACCAAGGATCTGTACGAGGCGATCGAGCGCGGCGAGCACCCCGAGTGGGAGCTCCACGTTCAGATCATGAGCGACGAGGAGCATCCCGAGCTCGACTTCGACCCGCTCGACGACACCAAGGTCTGGCCCGAGGAGGCCTTCCCGCTCCACCTCGTGGGCCGGATGGTGCTCGACCGCAACGTCTCCAACGCCTTCGCGGATAACGAACAGATCGCCTTCGGGACGGGCGTCCTCGTCGATGGCCTCGACTTCTCCGACGACAAGATGCTCGTCGGCCGGACGTTCTCCTACTCCGACACCCAGCGCTACCGGGTGGGGCCGAACTACCTCCAGCTCCCGGTCAACCGCCCCAAGGCGCCCGTGCGCACCAACCAGCGCGACGGGCAGATGACCTACGGGGTGGACTCGGGCGGCGAGAGCCCGCACGTCAACTACGAGCCGTCGATCACCGGCGGGCTGCGCGAGGCGCAGTACTCCACCCACGACGAGCAGGGGCCGGAGATCCGCGGGCAGGTCACGCGCAAGCGCATTCCGCGCACGAACGACTACGCCCAGGCGGGCGAGCGCTACCTCCTCTCCGAGCAGTGGGAGAAGGACGACCTCGTCTCCAACCTCGTCACGCTGCTCGGCCAGTGCGAGCGCCCGATCCAGGAGCGGATGGTCTGGCACCTGCTCATGTGCGAGGACGAGCTCGGGCTGCGGGTCGGCGAGGGGCTCGGCATCGGCGTCGATGACGTCAAGGGGCTGCCGCCGCTCCAGAGCCAGACGCTCTCCGAGGACGAGCTCGGGCGCGCGGAGAACCTCGGCCGCAACGGCTCCCGCGACGTCGCGGGGCACCTCATGACCCACTGCGTTTCCAACGACCGGGTCGCGGTGAGCGAGGATCGCGAGCCCGTCGGGGCCTGAGGCGCTGAGCCGACTGCTTTGGATCGTTCGCTACGCGCTGCCCGCGGTCATCATGCTCGCCGGCCTGGCGCTCGTCGCGGTCGACCCGCACGAGCACGGGATCGAAGGAGCGGCCATGCTCGTCGGGGCGGGACTCTCGGTCGCCCTGCTCAACCTTCTCTACAGGGTCGGCGTCCAGGGCGACCGCGAACGCGAGTCCGAAGACGAGGCACGCCGCTACTTCGACCGTCACGGCCGCTGGCCCGAGGAGCGCGAGCGCCGCTGAGCGCCGCGCCCGTCGTGCGCGCAACCGACGCGCGACTCTGTACGCTGCGCGTCATGGCCGAGCCGCTCACCCTCTACACCTGCCACCTCGACCGCGGGGGACCGAAGCTCCATCCCTGCCGCCAGGTGCACGAGGCGCTCGAGGCCGCCGGCCACGAGTACGAGACCGTGGTGTTCGACAAGAACAAGCCGATGGGCTTCTTCACCAAGGGCAAGCGTCCCGCGCTCAAGGAGATGAGCGGCCAGGAGAAGCTTCCCGTGCTCAAGGTCGGCGAGAGCACGACGATCTCGGGCTCGGGCAAGATCAAGGCATGGGCGCGCGAGAACGCGCCCACCGCTGCCTGAGCGAGCTCGGCAATCAGCGGACCGGTCGCGCCGCGCGCGCGATGGCGATCATCTCCCGGTTGCTCAAGCTGTCGGTCAGCGTGTTGGAGAGCCAGTAGACCGCGTGCGGCGAGCGCCACGCGATCAGGCGCAGGTGGCGCCCGGAGTAGAAGTACTCGAGCACGCGGTTGCCGTAGTTGTGGAGCTCGCTGGGCTGCTTGAGGATCGGCGGGTTGGTCCAGTCGATCCCCTCGACGCCGTAGTACTCGCCGGCGAGGCCCTTGGAGACCACCACGCGGTAGGCGGTGTGGCGGTGGCCCTGCCGATCGCGGATGCCGTAGATCCGGAGCGCGTCGGGCATCCCGCCGCTCTGCACCCGGCCGGCCGGGTAGTAGAGCCCGAAGCCGAGCCTGCCGCGCTGCGTGGCGGCGGCGGAGAGCTCGGAGGAGCTCGCCGGCGAGAGCGAGACCCCCGCGGTGCTGCCGCCACCCGCGCCCTTGCGCCGGCCCGGGCCGGCGGCGGTGGCGCGCGGCGGACGCGCGTCGGAGCGCAGAAACTCCCGCACGCCGCGCCGGATCTGCTCGCGCGTGGCGGTCACGTAAGACGGTCCGAGCGAGACCTCGAAGCGCACCTGGCGCACGGATCCGGCGAAGGAGTCGACCAGCAGCTTGAGGATCTGCAGGATCTGGCGGCTCGAATGCACGTCGGTCGAGACGTCGGCGCCGAACACGTGCTCGAGCGCGAGGCGCTTGTCGAGCAGCCCCTGGACCCCGAGCTGATCCTTGACCTGGCGCAGGAAGTCCTGCTGGCGCGCCTCGCGCACGATGTCGGTGTCGTCGTGGCGGAAGCGGACGTAGTCGAGCGCGTCCTGGCCGCACAGCTTCTGGTAGCCGGGTTGGATGTCGATGTCGGCGAAGTTCGTCTCGGGGGTGCCGATGTTGTGGTTGAAGTAGCGGCGGTCCACGTCGGCGTAGACGCATCCGAGCACGTCCACCGCGCGCTTGAAGCCGGCGAAGTGCATGTCGACGACATGGTTGATCGCCAGCCCCGTGAGGCGCTCGACGGTCTTGACCGCGAGCTTGGCGCCCCCGTCGGCAAAGGCCTGGTTGACCTTGGCCACCACCGGTCCCCGGCGCTCGGGGATCGTGACCTTGAGGTCACGCGGGATCGAGAGCACGGAGATCGCTCCCGACCCCGGGTCGAGCCGGACGAGCAGCATGGTGTCGGAGTGCGGTTGATCGCGCGCCCCCGAGCGCGCGCCCACGCTGCGCTTGTCCGAGCCGATGACCATGATCGTCTCCGGCGCGCCCTCCTTGACCCCGGCGAGCACCCCGCCGAGCTTCAGCGGCTTGCTCTGGTGGAGCGCGTCGACGACGTTCTGCACCTCGAGCAGAGCCGCCGTCGCGGTGGTGGCGGCGGTCAGCGCGACGATGAGAAAGCCCCCGAGCAGGAAGCGCTTCCACATCCACCACGCCTCGGAGGGTCCGGAGCGACGCGCACGACCCGGGGTCACGATCGACGGGAGACTAGCGAGCCGGTCGGCCCGGCCCGCGGACAAGGAGTCTGGGCGACGGCGGCGAACCGACTCCCATGCCCTCTCGATCCATTGAGCTCGCGCGCCGCCCGATCGACGGGGTGGTAGCGCATCTGAACCGGCCGGCCTTCGACGAAGAGCCCGGTCCGCCACGCGATCCCCACGACGTCGCTCGAACCGACTTCCCCCTCGGGGTGCGCGGGTATGACCGCGTTGCGGTCGACGCCCACCTCGAGGAGGTTCAACGCCTCGTCGATGAGCTGCGCGCCGGCGCCACTCCCTCCCACGCCGTGCGCCAAGCGCTCGACGAGGTCGGCGAGGAGACGAGCGCGATCCTCCGCCGCGCCCACGACGCGGCCGACGAGATCACCTCGCGCTCGCGCGCCGAGGCCGACCGCCGCGACGAGGAGAGCAAGCGCTCGGAGACCGCGACGCTCGCCGCCGCCGAGGCTCGCGCGCAGCAGCTCGACGAGGAGGCCGCGCGTCGCGTCGAGGAGGCCCGGCAGTCGGCCGTGGAGATCCGTGCCGCCGCCGAGGCCCAGGTGATCGAGCTCGACAAGGACACCGACCGGATCTGGGCCGAGCGTCAGCGTCTGCTCGACGACGTCGAGCAGACATCGCGTCAGCTGCTCGAGATCAGCCGGGCCGCCGCCCACCGCTTCCCCGGGGAGGACGAGGTCGCTCCTGAGGCGCCGGCCCCGTGGGAGACCATCGCGTTCGACCCGCTGGCCGAGCCCGACGAGCCCTCTCCGAGCGAGCCGCAGGCTCCTCAGTAGAGTCGGGGGCATGGTCGTGCCCCCCGATCTCGTGCCTGACCTCGCGCCGAGCGCTCGTCGCTGATGGGTCGTTGGCGCCGCTCGCCGCCGCCCTCCTCACGGCAGCTGCGAATCCGCGCTTTGAAGCTCCTCGCGGCGGCGCTGCTGTTCGCGAGCGTCGGGCCGGCCGCGGGATTGCACGCGGCCTTGCTGTTCGGACCGCTGGCCGTCGCCTGTGGCGTGCTCGCGGTGCGCGCCAACGACCGCGCGCGACGGCAGACGCGCCAACTTCGAGCCGACCGCGGCGGCGCGAGCTGAGCGCGCGCCGCTAGATTTGCTTCCATGGCTGACATGAAAGCTCAACAAATCGCTCCCGGCGTGCATCGCGTCGCCGACGGACTCGTGAACTGGTACCTGATCGAGGACGGCGGGGAGCTCGCGCTCGTCGACGCCGGCTGGCCGCGAAGCTTCTCCCACGTCGAGTCCGCGATCGCGTCGCTCGGCCGCTCCATGGCCGACCTGCACACCGTGCTGCTCACGCACGGGCACCCCGACCACCTCGGCGCCGCCGAGCGCGTGCGCCAGGCCACCGGGGCGACGGTCTGGGCCTACCGCGACGAGGTCGAGCGCGTTCGCGGCAAGGCCAAGGGTGCCTCTCCGTTCACCTTGGTGCCCGGGCTGGCGCCGACGCTCTGGCGTCCGTCGGCGCTCGGGTTCGTCCTGCACGCGACGGCGCGCGGCTTCATGACGCCGACGTGGCTGAGCGAGGTGCGCTCCTTCGGGGCCGACGAGCCGCTGGACGCCCCGGGTCGCCCCACGGTGATCCCGACTCCGGGCCACACCTCCGGGCACGTCTCGCTGCTGCTCGCCGACCGCGGGGTCCTGTTCACGGGCGACGCGTTCGCCATGCTCGACGTCCTCACCCGCGAGACGGGCCCGCGGCTGCTTCCCGACGCGCTCAACGGCGACCCGACCGGCACCCGCCGTTCGCTCGGCGTCCTCGAGGGCGTGAGCGCCGACACGCTCCTTCCCGGCCACGGCGAGCCGTGGACGGGAAGCGCTGCCGATGCCGTGGCCCGCGCGCGGGAGGCCTCCGGCGGCTGAGGCAGGACCGAGCTCACGCTTCCGGGGACCCAGCGGTCCGGGAGCGCGGCGCTCGACGCGATCGTTCCCATGATGTCGACCGAGCTCGTCCTCTTCCTCGTGGTCGGCGTCGGAGTGGGCCTCGTGCTGCTCGCTCCGCGCATCGCCGTCCCCTACCCCGTGCTCGTGCTCGCCGGCGGTGTCGCGCTCGGCTTCCTTCCCGGCATGCCGACGGTGAGCGTCTCGCCCGACGTCGTCCTGCTCGTCCTCCTTCCGCCCCTGCTCTACTCGGCGGCGTTCTTCATCCCGCTCGGCGAACTGCGCGCGAACCTGCGCCCGATCGGGGTGCTCGCGGTGCTGGTGGTGATCCTCACGACCGTCGCGGTGGCCGCCGCCGCCCACCTCGCGCTCGGGCTCGCGTGGCCGGTGGCCTTCGTGCTCGGCGCGATCGTCTCTCCCACCGACCCCACGGCGGTCGAGGCGATCGGTCAGCGGCTGGCGGTGCCGCGGCGGCTGATCTCGATCATCCAGGGCGAGAGCCTCGTCAACGACGGCATGGCGCTGACGATCTACGCCTCCGCCGTCACGGCGGTCGTGGGAGGCGCGGCCTCGGCGCCCGCCGTGCTCGGGCGCTTTGCCTTCAGCGTGGTGGCCGGGGTGGCGATCGGCCTGGGGGTCGGGTGGCTGCTGGCCCACGTCCGGGCACGCGTCGACAGCCCGCCCGAGGAGCTCGCGCTCTCGCTGCTCGGCGCCTACGCCGCCTACCTCCCGGCTCAGTACGTGGGGGCGTCGGGGATCCTCGCGGTGGTGGCGATCGGGGCCTACCACGGCCGCCGCCAGCACGACCTCATCTCGGCCGGCACGCGCATCCAGACCTTCTCGTTCTTCGAGATCCTCGTCTTCCTCATCAACGCCGGGCTGTTCATCCTCATCGGGCTGCGGCTTCCGAGCATCCTCGAGGACCTGCACGGCTACTCCGCCGGAGAGCTGCTCGCCGACGCGGCGCTCATCGTCGGCGTGGTCGTGGTCGTCCGCGTCCTCTGGGTCCTCGGCGCGAGCGCGCTGCTGCGCCGGGTCGACCGCGAGCGGCGCGGGATCCGCGCCCTGCCGCGCCGCTACTCGCTGGTGGTGGCTCTCACGGGCATGCGGGGCGCGGTCTCTCTCGCCGCCGCTCTGTCACTTCCGCTCACCGGAGTGCACGGCGCGTTTCCGGAGCGCGACCTGCTCGTCTTCCTCGCCTTTGCGGTGATCGTCGCCACGCTCGTGCCTCAGGGGCTCGGTCTGCCCCTGCTGCTCCGCCGCCTCGGACTGGAGGGCGACGCCGACGTCGAGCGGGAGGAGAACGAAGCGCGCCTCGAGGTCGCCCGCGCGGCGGGCGAGCGCCTCGGCGAGCTGCGCGGGGAGCCGTGGGTGCGCGATAACACGGCCGAGCGCCTCGCCGGCGTCTACGCGTTCCGCGAGCGCCGCTTCGCCGCCCGGCTCCAGGAGGGCGATGGCGACGGCGTCGAGGAGCGCTCGGCCGACTACCAGCGGCTGCGGCGCGAGCTGCTCGGCGCCGAGCGCGACACGCTCGTGCGCTTGCGCGACGACGGCCACATCGACGGCGACGTCATGCGCCGCATCGAGCGCGACATCGACCTCGAGGACAACCGGCTCGATCCCGAGCCCTGACGGGCCGCTCCGCTACGGCTGGGGCTCGGCGACGAAGCGGTACTCGGCGGGGTCGAGCTCTCGGGTCTGCTCGAGGTACTCGCGCATGTAGCCCGGCCAGTTGGCCACGATCCTGCCCTGCTCGTCGCGGTACCACGAATCGCACTGCGTCCACGCGGTACCGGCGAACCGCGCCTGGACTTCGCGGTCGCTGGCGGCCTCCACCTCGGCGCGCACGTCGACGGCCCTCGCTCTCCGGCCGCGCATCAGCTGCAGGGCCTGGCGGACGTAGGCGGCCTGGGCCTCGTGGTAGACGATGATCGAGCCGCCCGAGGTGTTCGTGTTCGGTCCGTAGAGGATGAACATCGACGGGAAGCCGGGCACCGTCATGCCCAGATGGGCGTGGGCCCCATCCGACCACGCCTCCCGTAGGTCACGACCCCCGGCGCCGGCGATCCGCATGGGGAACATGAACTCGGAGGCCTGGAACCCGGTGGCCCAGATGATGCAGTCCGCCTCGTGCAGCGTGCCGTCGGCGCTCACCACGCCCTCGGGCACCACCCGCGCGACCGCCTCGGCGACGAGCTCCACGTTGGGGCGCTGCAGGGCGGGCAGGAATGCCGAGCTGAACAGCACGCGCTTGCAGCCGAAGGTGTAGTCCGGCCAGGCCTTCTTGCGCAGATCGGGGTCCTTGAGCTGCCAGCGCATGAACGCCGCCGAGCGAGCGTGCAGCAGGCGCCCCATCGTCTTGGGGTGCCGGATGGCGACGGTGATCGCCTCGCAGTACTGGAACATGAAGCCCCGACGAAACGCCTGTACCCCGGGGATTCGCTTGATCGCCTGCTTGATCGGCGCCGGGTAGGGCCGGTTCCGGCGCGGCAGGAACCAGTTGCCCGTGCGCTGGAAGACGGTCAGCCGCGCGGCCTGCTCGGCGACCTCGGGGACGAACTGCACTGCGCTGGCTCCGCTGCCCACGACGGCCACGCGCTTGCCGCGCAGATCGTAGTCGTGGTCCCACCGCGCGGAGTGAAAGGAGTGGCCGGCGAAGTCCTCGAGCCCCTCGATCCGGGGATAGGCGGGAGTGTTCAGCTGTCCGGTGGCGAGGATGAGCGCATCGGCGGTGTAGGTGCGCCCCGCGTCGGTCTCGACGCTCCAGCGGCAGCTCGCCTCCTCCCAGGAGCAGGACGTGACCGTGGTGCTCGCATGCACGAGGTCGGCTACGCCCTGCGCGCTGGCCACGCCGCGCAGGTAGCTCAGGATCTCCGGCTGGTGGGAGCACAGGCGCGACCAGTCGCGGCGCTGGGCGAAGGAGAACGAGTAGAGGTGGCTGGGAACGTCGCACGCGGCGGCGGGGTAGGAGTTCAGAAGCCACGTGCCCCCGAGCTCCGGCGCCTTCTCGAGGATCGTGATGTCGCTGATCCCGTGCCGGCGCAGCTCGATGGCGGCGGCGATCCCCCCGAAGCCGGCGCCGACGATGACCACCCGCAAGGCGGGCGGCGACGAGGTACCGGTGGGTACGGCGTCGGAGGTCGATAGGGACACGCGCTTCTCCTCCTCGATGGTCCTTGTCCTTTGGGCTTCGCCACGTTACCGGGTGCTCGGTTGCCCTTCGACCGCCTGGCCTGGGAGGACCCGCAAGCGGGTCCCGAGGCCTACGAGCGCCAGGAGTGCGTGTACTCGCCGTGCGGCTCGTCGGCCAGGCCGGCGTCCTTGCGCAGGCGCGCGGCGATCTCGACGATCTCCTCCGGCTCGTAGCTCGGGGCGAACACCGCGCTCTGGGGCGGCAGGTCGTTCGGCGCCACGCCCTCGGGGGCCTCGTCGACGACCTCGAGCTCCTCGCCCGTCTCCGGGTGCGGGCCGTTGAAGACCGCGACGAGCTCGCGGTAGTCGTCCGGCGAGAACCGGTAGAGCTTGAGGTGCAGGCCCTGCTCGATGTGCGGCCGGCACTCGGGGATCTTCTCGGTGGGGATGCGCGGCGAGGGAAAGAGCTTGGAGAGGTCGGCCCCGGTCAGCTTCTCGACCGCGCGGGCGTAGGCGACCTGGTGCACGCCGCCGCGCACGAGCAGATAGCCGGTGAGCGCCCGGGCCGCCGGGTGATCGACGCTCTCGTAGACCTTGAGCTTGTTGTTGCGCGCGCCGCACTCGAGGAAGAAGTTGTGCGTCAGGTCCTGGACGAGATCCCCGGAGGAGAAGACGTTGTCTCCCGTCCACGGATTGCCGCGTGAGTCCTGGGGCAGCGCGCCGAGGCCGCCGGCGATGTAGTGGTGAGGGTTGCCGACGCCCTTGAGGGCGGCGAGCGGGGTCGAGCTCGCGTCAGGCGCGCCCTCCGACGGCGAGGAGCCGGTGAGCATGGTGTTGATCGCCGCAGCGACGAGCTCGATGTGTCCGAACTCCTCGGCCGCGATGTTGGCGATGAGGTCGTAGAACGGCCGCGCCCCCTGCTTATCGCGGAAGTTGAACGACTGGAAGGTGTAGTTCATGAGCGTCGACATCTCGCCGAAGCGGCCGCCCATGAGCTCCTGGACGTCGCGGGCGCCCTGCGGATCCGGGTCGCTGGGAGGCGGCATCTCGGTACCCCACCGGTCGATGCGCAGAATCATTGAAGCTCCTTCTCGTCGGGACGGTTGTTCCTTACGGGTCTCCCGTTCCGAGGCGCGGCAAACGACCGATCTCGGGCGAGAACGAGAGCTCGGGAGCGCTCAGAGGGCGGTGATCAGCGAGTGCGCGAGGCGCTCCACGACCCGTCCGCCCGGACCGGAGAGCAGCGGGGCGCTCAGGTGGGGCACGTGCCAGAGCCCATCGAGCATCTCGTGCGTCACGGGCACCCCCGCCACCCGCGCGCGGGCGGCGAGCTCCACGCCGTCGGCGCGGATCAGGTCGTCTTCGCCGGTCTGCACCACGAGCGGGGGCAGCCCCCGCAGATCGGCATGGATCGGCGACACGAGGGGATCCCGCGGGTCGGCGCCGGCGGCCAGGTAGGCGCGGGCAAACCGGCGCAGGACGCCCTCGGAGAGCACCGGATCGCGCGGAGCGGGGCCGCGGGAGGCGGCGGCGTCCGGCGTCAGGTCGAGCCACGGGCACACCAGGCCGAGCGCGGCGGGTTGGGGGCGACCGGCGTCGCGCAGCGTCAGCGCGAGGGCGACGGCGAGCCCGCCTCCCGCGGAGTCACCCGCGACCACTACCCCCCTCGGATCCACTCCTCCGCCTTCGGTCAGGCTCGTCCAGACGGCGAGCGCGTCCTCGAGCGCGGCGGGATACGGGTGCTCGGGGCCGAGCCGGTAGTCGGCGAGCACCACGCGCCAGCCGAGGGCGGCGCCGAGGCGCGCGGCCATCGGGCGGTACGTTCGCGCCGAGCCGACGGTGTAGCCGCCGCCGTGCAGGTAGATCAGGGCGTGCTGCTCGTCGGAAGGGCGCGCGGGCCGCAGCACCTCGCACGGCACGCCGCCGAGCTCTAGGTGCTCGACCCGCGTGCCGCGCGGAGGCCCGGGAAAGCGCAAACCGAGCTCCAGCCGCTTGCGCGACTCGGGCCAGGAGACGCGCGGCGAGAAGGCCCAGCGCGAGAAGAGGCGGAGTTGCGGACGCACGAGCGCGGAAGGAAGGCCGGGCATGTTCGGGGCTCTTCCCCGGATTGCCCCGCGCGAACCGGAGCGCCACGCGGCGCCAGCCGGACGCCCACGAAGCGAGCTTGCCCCCCGCGCCCCGCTCTGGGAGGATCGACGGCATGTCAACCGCTGATTACGTCATCGTCGGCGCCGGCTCCGCCGGCTGCGTCCTCGCGAACCGC
>JAABUM010001918.1_pt1 | contig 29514 bp, 25 predicted proteins | sample 5559161 | NCBI WGS metagenome assembly JAABUM01 (sample SAMN10711868, study PRJNA513369) | rock metagenome | isolation source: Antarctica rocks | place: Antarctica: Victoria Land, Siegfried Peak nord
CCGCCCTCTGCGTCGAGCTCACCGACACCGTCACCCGCTACCCCAGTACCGACCTGACCATCGCCTACAGCGTCAAAGACCACTCCGCCCATGCATGATCCAACTCACCATGTCAGGAGTTCTGGAATCGAGCAGGCGGCGGTCTTCGGCGTACCCGACAAGATCGCCCACGAGGCGGTCGCCTGCTACATCACGGCCACAGCAGGCGAAACTGTGACCGCGGTCGTGGTGCGGACTTTCGTGCACGAGCGGATGGCCGACTACGCCGTACCACGGCACGTGCGGATAGTGGACGAGACCCCCCGCAACAAGACGGGGAAGATCGAGAAGGACCTGCTCAGAGGTCTGCTCACCGCCGAGCTGCAGGCTCAGCAGCACTAGATGGACAGCGGACGCCCCCTCGTTCGGGAGGGCAAAACCCCCCTCCCCCAGCCCCAAATCGCTCCGCCGATAATTTATATTATGTCAACAACAAGGCTCTGACCTGCTTTTTTCAGCCGCTGATGACCACCAGCTTGTGGCGCGTGCCATGTCCGAGCGCCTTCTAGATGCCTTCGAGTTCGAGGACATGCGCTCGGTCTGCCCACAGTCAGACAGACCAGTCTGACCAACTGCGCCAGCCTGAGTCCAACGCAGCGCGCGGTGCACGACCTCGCTGCTCGGCGTGGTGATCGTGCAGACCCTGCTGCCCGCCGCCAGCGGCTGTAGGCCCCGCCCCGGCTACTCGCCGGTGTCGCCCATCACCAGGCCCTCGATGGTGTGTTTCTGGACGATGGGCTGGAGCTGGTCGACCACGGGGCAGACCATGTGGTCGCGGGCGACCTGCGGCAGCGAGGCCAGGTAGGCCGGCGTCACGGCCATAGCGTGGTGCGCCGTGTTGCCTGCGCCGGGGACGTCCAGGCCGAAGACCAGCACCGGCCGGGCGAGCTGGCTCTGGTTGGCGGTGCCCCGGTGGATGGTCAGTGCCGAGCGGATCGAGACGTCCCCCCGCCGCGGGTACTTCCGCACCGCCCGCTCGAGGTAGCGGCCGTAGTGCGAGCGTGGCGGGAACATCTCCTGGTCGAACTCGGGGCTGTCGTCCCACTGCGTGCCGGGGGCGATCTCGAAGGGCCCCATGTCCTCGGCCGTGTCCACCGTGGTGACGTTGATGGCCAGCGAGGTCAGCCGGCGCTCGGTCCGGGTCGTCTTGGGTATCGGGAAGTCGCGGTGCCAGGGCTGGTCCACTGCACCGGCGAACGGGATGTCGAAGCCCAGCTCGACGATCTCGTAGTCCGGGCCGAGCACCTCGGTCGCGACCTGCACGACCCACGGGTGGGAGGCCAGGTCGGCGAAGCCACGAATCTGCTCCGGGTGCACCTCGACGTACCACCGTTGCGGGCCGCGGCTCACCGCACCTCCCGGGCGCGCACGGGCCTCCTCGAACGCGGCGCGGACGTCCTCGTCGAGCCGGTCCGCCCACGCCGGGTCGAACGCACCCTTCAGGCCGACGATCCCGTCGGTCTGCAGGGTGGTGACGAGCTCCTCGCGCCGCTCGGCGCTCAGCGGCTCCCGGCCGGACGGGCTGGGCCTCGGCTCGACCTCCGGGCCGGTCAGGGCGCCTACCGGCTGTACCGCGGTCGCTGAGGTGGTCACAGGTCTTCCTCCGTTCGCTCCCGGCCGACGATGCCCGCGCCGCCGGACCTTATGGTGCCGCAAATGTTGCAACGTTGCAATAGGCTGTCGACTCTGATTGGGAGGAGGGTGCGCTGGTGGGCAGCAGCACTCTCTCCGACGTGGCCCGCCGGGCCGGCGTGTCCGTGCGCACCGTGTCGAATGTCGTGAACGACGCGGTGCCCGTCGCGCCCGCCACCCGGGCCCGGGTGCAGCAGGCGCTGACCGAGCTCGACTACCGGCCGAACCTCGCCGCCCGCACTCTGCGACAGGGCCGCTCCGGGCTGCTGGGCCTGGTCGTGCCCGAGATCGACTCCCCCTACTTCGCCGAGCTGGCAGGGCTGCTGGCCGACGAGGCGGAGCGCCGCGGGTTCACGCTCGTCGTCGACCAGACCCGGGGCGACCCCGACCGCGAGCGACGCCTGCTGACCGGCCCGTCCGGGCAGCTCGTGGACGGACTGCTGCTCAGCCCGTGGTTACTGTCGCCCGAGGAGGTCGCCGCGCGGCCGAGCCCGCTGCCGCTGGTGATGCTCGGCGAGCGGTACGGCGATGAGGTGGACCACGTCGGGGTGGACAGCGTCACCGCCGCCCGCGAGGCCACCACCCACCTGGCCGCCTTGGGGCGGCGGCGCGTTGCCGCCATCGGCCTGCAGCCGGGCCTGGCCAACCAGACGGCCGCGCAGCGGGCAGCCGGCTACCGGCAGGCGCTCGAGGCCGCGGGGCTGGCGCTTGACCACCGCCTCGAGGTGGCCGTGCGGTCACTGCACCGGACGGACGGGGCACGAGGGATGCGCACGCTGCTCGACCGCGCGGACCCGCCGGACGCGGTCTTCTGCTTCACCGACGAGCTCGCCCTCGGCGCGCTGCGGGTCGCCCTGGAGCAGGGCCGGCGCGTCCCGGACGACCTCGCCCTGGTCGGGTTCGACGACATCGAGGACGGCCGGTGGGCCACCCCCTCGCTGAGCACGGTGTCACCGGACAAGGCCGAGCTGGCCCGGCAGGCCGTCGGCCGGCTGCTCGAGCTCCTGCAGGGGTCGGGCAGGCCGGGTCCGGGCCGGCCGACGGGTCAGGACGCGGACTGGGACGTGCCCACGCTGCACCGCCTGCTGGTGCGCGAGTCCAGCACCGGCGGGCAGCTCACCACTCGGTGAACGAGCCGACCGGCCGCCGCCAGACCGAGGAACGCCACCGTGCCCAGCTGTCCGGCAGCTTGGCCGACTGCGATCAGGACCGAGCCGGTGACGGTGGTGGCGATCCCGACCTGGTCCAGCGCGGCCCTGATGAAGATCACAAAGAAGACGTTCTACGCGGAGCTCGACGCGGTCGACCTGTACCACAGCCGGCCGACACCAGCACCGGCCGGCCCGCCGGCTGACCTCAACACCGGCCGGCCCGCCGGCTGACCCCACCAAGGCCGTTCGCTATGAAACCGAAACCGGCGTGATCACCCACGCCCGCGTAGTGAGTGACCCCAGCGCATCGGCCGGGGCGAAGGTGGGTGGCATGGACTTCTCGGACAGCTCGGTGACGATGACGATCAACGCCGCAAAGTCCGGTCCCGCGACACTCGGGATTCGTTACGGGAACGGCTCTCTGGACCGCAGCGGCTGCCCGGTCGAGTCGACCGACTCGGTCAGGGTCAACGGCGCTGACGCAGGCACCGCCACCTTCCGCAACACCACCTGGGAGAACTGGGCGACGCTCGGGTACCAGGTGAACCTGCACAAGGGCACCAACACGGTCACGTTTACGAGGAAGACGTTCTACGCGGAGCTCGACGCGGTCGATGTCTACTGATCAGACGATGGACAACGATGAGCCCCCCATCGAGCGGTACGTCGCTCGGTGGGGGGCCTGTCATCGCGACGCGCGGCAGCGCATCTTGCTCCAGGGTGAGCGGCCACGGTGACGGGCGGTAGTTCCGAGCAGTTCTGCGCGCAGCCCGAGGTGGCCGGCAAGGACCGCGGCCGCAGGGGCGCTGGTGGGTTACTCAGTTCGAGGAGTCGTCGTGTCCGCTCCGCTGGGCGGTCGCCTGCTTGCTTGTGGCCGGGCTTGGGCGGCAGGACCGGTGCACCGTGATGGCGTACGCGACTGTCGTCACCAGCGTCAGGGGGAGCAGCAGCCGCGCCGGCACCGGCGGACGCCACGCACCGGGCGTGTCGCGCAGGGGGTTGAGGGGTCCGGCGAGCCCGACGGCGTACCGGTGGAAGATCCAGTAGTAGGAGGCCAAGAGTCCCAGGCACGCGGTCGCGGGGGCCAGTACTGCGGCGGCTTGTGCCACCGGCGCTGCCCGCTGAGCGATCAGTGTCGCGGCGACGATCGGGATGCCGATGGCCAACGGGTACTCATAGCGTCCCTGCCACACCACGCCGTGGCTGCGTGCGGTGAGCGCATCGGCGGCGAGCGGCAGAACTACCAGGAACGCGGCGGTGAGCCCGGTGAGCACGGCCGCGTCGTAGCGGCGTGCCAGGACGAGCGCGACGCCGACCAGCACCGTCAGGGCGAGTCCCCAGGTCAGGACCACGACAAGGGGGGCGGTGGTGTCCGGTGAGCCGTACGCGCCGAACAGGTCGCTCAGGTATCCCGGCACGGCGAGGATCACCAGCCGGGTGATCTGGGCTGTCGTCGTGCCTGGCGGTAGCGGGAAGCTCTCCACTTCGTAGCTGCGTTCAGCCAGGACGTAGGCGCCGGACAGCGCCAGCCCCATGGCGATGACGGTGAGGCCCCAACGTGCGCAGCTGAATGTCAGGAGTCGTCTTGCGGCGCTGGGGCGAAGGACCACCAGGGACGCCAGGATCGTCACTACCCAGACCGGCGACAAGGGCCGGGTGAAGGTGAGTAGCAGCGCCGAGACGACCGCGACGGCGACCAGCGCTGGCGGCGGGTCGTGGCTCTGCTCGCACAGCAGGATCGTCGCCGAGGTCCACAGGGCCGCCGCTGCCACGATCTCGAAGCCGTTCGGGTTGAGCACCGACAACAGGTAAATCGCTTCAGGGGTCACCGCCAAGGACAGAGCCGGGAGCAGGAACCTGCTGCGCGACCAGCGCACGGCGGTCGCGAACGCCAAGCCCAGCACCAGCGAGCCGATCAGGGCGCTGACCGCGCGCATCGCATGCAGCGACAAACGGCCCGCGCTGACCAAGCTCGGCAGCCCCGTCAGGGCGTAGTACAACGGCGGGTACCGACCGACATAGGTGACGGCCAAAGCCGTCCCCGGCGGCCCGAACTGTCGGGGGGCGCAACCCGCCCCGACATCGGGGTGGCCGTAGTAGCAGTCGGTGCCGGCTGGGAGCTGCACCACCGCCGCGGGTACCTGCACCTGGGTGTCGAACCGCGGACTGCCCGCCGGGTGGGTGCCGGTCACCTGCCCCCCAGCCACGGCCGCGCTCTTCACGTACTGAGTGGGTTCATCCGGACCCGACGGAACAGGTGTAGCCAGGCTCCACAGGACCGTCAGCACGGTGAGCAACAGGCTGAACGCCGCCCAGGTCCGAACGAAAGATGCCTCCCGGAGGGACAAGCCCCGCCTGGAGCCGGCAAGCACAGGCACGAACCCCTGACCGCGGTGGACCAGCCCACCCGCCTGTCGTGGCCACCTGGGCCAGGCCGTCATCACTTCACGCCGTGGGCAAGGGCTCGGCTTGGTGCCAGTGCTCGCGCGGCAGCTCAACGCGTCCTTGATCTTGGTGGTCACCCCGCCACCGGTGCCGCCAACTACCGCGCAACCTGACGTGAGTCACCGGGCAGCCTCTTTCATCGAGGGCTCGAACCCATCGGACAGCCCGGTCATCGCGGCGGGTCGCAGCAGGTCCATGCCATCGAGGCTGTGGCGCCATCGACCATCTGACGACCAGGGCAGGGAGCCTTCAGGTACGCGGTCACCCCTGCCAGCACGGTCAGCGTGAGCTTGCCGGCGACCAGGTCGGCAGGCCCCACCGCTTGGCCCGGGCAACCCGCTGGCGCCAGGCCCGCGCAGGTCACCGGCTGCCGATCGTCGAACACCACCAAAGACCAGGGCTGGGTTGTGAGATCTTCGCATCTCGCGGACGCTCCTTCTGGGTGGCATGATGTGTCCTGCGCAAGCCGCATTCTCTCCGCGCAGCAGGGCATCCGTGGTCTCCGCCATGCCAAACCGCCTAGTCGATGGTGTCCGGCAGAGCGAGGTCGGCCCCCGGCTCGCCCGCTACGCGAGAGTGGAACCAGACCTGCTCCACGAAAGTGGCGTGCTTGACCACCCCAACATCGTCGTAAGCGACGGGACAAGCCGCGTGCGGGCTTGGGGTCGTCCACCTCGGACAGCAGCCGCCTCAGCTCCTCCGCTGGACGTCGAGCATGTGCTCGAGCATCGCTCGCTCACCGGCCACCAAAGGACTCCACAGGCATCACGCTAGCCACACCGTCTCCGCGCGTGGTCGGGCGTGCAGCGCGCCTGCCCGCTGCCCGTGTACGTCCGCCCTCCCCCGGCGTGTACCCGGTCGCTGACAGATCTACTTGTGACAGAGCCAGCCGGGCGATTATGTGTCAAGGCAGGGTCGGGCTCGTCGGACAGGGGCGCTCTACCTCCCGGCGGTGGCCAGTCCGGGTTCGTCGACAGGGCTGGTGCTGGGGGCGGGCAGGCTGGGTGGGGGGCTGCCGGGCATCCCGTAGCCCCGCCGTTGTGCTGGTTGCGGAACGTTTGGTGTTGCTGGGTGCGCCCGGCCCGCTGGGCCGTCCGCGAAGCCCTCGAGGAGGTTCTTGGTGATGGCCCGGATCGCCTGCTGGGCGGCGGCGTCTCCTTGGCCGGCGGGGCAGAACTGGATCTCCAGCGCGCACTCCCAGGAGGTGGTCGCTGCGTCGAAGACGCCTGCTCCACTGGGCACGGTGTAGTACGTGGTGTCAGCGTGTCCGCGCCGGCCGGAGCAGGTCAGCGGGGAATGGAACAGCACCTGGATCGGGGCCGGGGCGAGGTCCTGCGGCTGGTAGGAGTCGTACTCGTCCCCGACGAGTTGATGCAGTGCCTGGCCGTTGTGTAGCCCTGTGCCGGTCATCGGCCAGTGGTTGGCGTCGGCGACGAGCATGTCGGTCTTGACGCCGTTGCACTCATACATGGCGCCGGTGAGGGCGCTTTCCGGCCGCGGGTGCGGAGGGTCGGGCCACTGAACGGTCACTTCATCGGGGTTGACCAGGCGCTCCGGGTCGGGTTCGTAGACTTTGTAGTCGATCTCGAACCGATCCGGGCCCAGCGCGGTCGGGGCCAGGCGGATATGCCGAAAGACCGAGTTGGCGGCCAGGAAGGCGATGTTGGTGCCGCGGTCCCGGGCGACGGTCAGCGCCGCCCGCATCCGAGTGGAGTAGTACTCATCGTGGCCGGGGCTGATCACGGCGCGGGCCCCGTCGAGCAGGTGCGGGTCCTGGTCGAGGTCGACGTCGGCGACGAAAGCAAGTGGCAGGGCCAAGCTGTCCGCGAAGCTGACCAGCGGGCGTTCGTTGCTCAGGAAGTCCGCGGCCCCCTGGCCGAGCCGGTAGGGGCGGTCGAAGCTGACTGCGTAGGCCCGGGTCGCCCTTCCTCCGTCCGGGCCTTGGTAGAGACTACGGCCACCCCAGGTGTTGTAGGCCTGCCAGTCAGTCACGGAGTTCACGATCACTACTCGACCCGCGGTGCTTGCCGAGCGCACCGTGAGCGGTACATAGCTCTGCTGACCGCCCGCCGCCATCTGCAGCTTCAGCAGGTAGTCCCCCGGCTCCCACCCGCCGGTCGGGACCTGCATCGAGCGCTGCCACGGCGCGTACGGAGTGCGCGTGCTGGCTACCTCACGGGCTGCCGCCTGCTCACGGCCCGGCTCACTCCCGGAGGTCCACACCAGCTTGGCGGCCGAGCCGCGGTAGGCCCCGAACCGGAAGGCCTGCACGGTGTAGGCGCTCGCCCTGGTCGACACGAACAACCCCACCGACACCCCCGGCCGGATGCTCGCCTGGTCAGCGAACGCCTCGATCTGGCGCCCGTTCGCCGGCCGGTCCAGCTGCCAGCCCGGCGTGCCCTGCTGAGTGGCGTCCGGGGTGACCGGCACACCGGCAGCAGACTGCCGTGCCCCTGCAGGAACCGCTCGTGCGGACCCGCCCGTATCCGCCGAGCAAGCCCCAGCCAGCAGCAGCACGACGAGACCGACAAGCCCAGCCCGCGACGACACCGCGGCATCATGCCACGCTGACGCTGACTGGCCGTGGAGAACATGATCTCCTGTAGGCGTGGTGACGATGTCGCTCGCCACGAGCATGGGACCAGGCTGAGCGGTTTCTTGCCACGGCCATGGACACCACCCGGGTTGCCAGTCATGGGACCACCGGCGTGTCGTGCGCGGTGGTTCTTCAGGCCAGCCACTAACGATCTGTTCATGTCCAGCGACGTGGAGGCATCGGGTGGCGTTCCGGAGGTACGTGTGATCGAAGTACGCGAGGTGCTGCAGGCCTGGCTCGCAGGTGCAGGCCGGAAACTGAGTTGGCAAGGCACCGGCTGGGCCGAGCGCGGCGGAGGCCGCCCCGCGACCGCCGCCGGCCCCGACAGGACCGCCGACACCTGTCCTCCCCATCCGCCAGGGCCACCTCGGACGGCAACGGCGCCGCAGCAGCGGCACCGACGCCACGACAGCCAGCGGCGCCCGCGGCGGGAAGGCATGAACAAGGCCAGCGGTGACCGACTCGTCTATGGCATGTTGCAGACCAGATCTGTCTGAGCCGTCCGACCCCAGGAGCCCGCCGTGGCCGTAGCCGCTGACCTGTCCAAGTACCTCGACAAGGCCTACGAGGACAAGACGCTCGAGGAGGTTCTGGCGGCCCCGGTCAGCGTCCTGGCCGGCGTCACCGACGCCGACGGCGAGCTCCTCCAAAAGGCGTTCAACATCAAGACCGTCGGGGACCTGGGCAAGAACAAGTATTTCGCCTGGGCACACGCCATGGTGGCCTTGAGCAGCTGACCGCCCTACCAGCCCACTGCACCCGAGCCCCGCGGCACCAGCCCGGGCTCCGTAGCAGTGCAGCAGGGTACGGGCAGTCCTACAGCTGTCCCGCCCGGGTGAGCGCAGGCTGCCCAGCCGCCAGCAGGCCGCCGCAGCATTGGATCTGCTTCTCAGCAACACCGCCGCGACCGGAGCTGGCACTGGGTTCGGCCGCCGTCCCCGGGGTGATGTGTCTGGGAGGACGCCCACGCGCCGGCCGACCAGAGCCGGCGCCGAGGTGAAATGTGCGGAACGATGCGGTCTCGGGTGCTGCTGTCGGTGTCCACTACTGGAGATGCCATGGGTGCTGCGTTAGTGCTTCTCGGGCTGTTCGTGCTCGTCGTTGCGCTGGTGGCCCTGGTCCGAGGCCACCTCTCGGGGGCTGGACTCCGCAACCGCAACGGGGTGGTGGGCGCCGCGATCGCGGGCGCTGTCGTGTTGGGCATCGGTGGTGCGGTCAGCGGCCAGCACCGGTCGGTCCCCGCCACCGGCCGGGTGAGCTCCGGTACGTCGCCGGCGCCGTCAGCGACGGTCGCGACGGTGCCGGCGCCGGCGCCGGCAGCCGGCCCGAGCAGCAGTGCGGTGCTGGTTGATGCCGGCGTGTGCGATTTCCTGGCGCACTGCGAGTCGGGCGGGAACTGGGCCAGCAACACCGGTAACGGCTTGTACGGCGGCGTGCAGCTTGACCGGGGTGGGTGGCTGCGCAACGGCGGCGCGCAGTACGCGCCATTGCCCAGCGGTGCTACCCGAGAGCAACAGATCATTGTGGCTGCGAAGGTGCGTGCGGGCCGCGGCGGGTTCTCCGCGTGGTCCTCCTGCGCGCGCAGGCTCGGCCTACGGTGACCGGACGCCAGCACGCCGCGCAGATGAAGCTGGAAGTCGTCGCTGTCACCTACCGGCCGGTCACCGGCTGACTCTCAGCGGGGTGGCAGCGTGGGCGCCGCCGGCCGTGGCCCGGTGAGGTGCGCCAGGCCGCAGTGATTACCCGGTTCACTACCGCCGCCTGGTGCCCGGGGCACGCGGACCGGGTGACTCACCCGGAGCCAGGGTCCGTGGCGGCTGGTACCGCAGTCGGTGCACTGACGGCGGCGGTGCGGGCTGTCGTGCCCGCAGTTCTCACAGCGCTACGTCTCAGCCGTCAGCGCCGGACCGGTGAGGGTGCGCACCGGCGCTACTGCCACGTCGTTGCGCGGGGCAGTTGGGTACCGGTCGGGCTGGCCAGGCCAGTCATACCCAAGCGCCGTGTCAGCAGGGCGCTTTGCCACGGCCAGCTGTCGCAGGGCGGCCGCGCAGAGCTGGCTGACCTGAGCTGGGGTCAGCCCGGTTCGGTCGGCGGCTTGTTGGTAGGTAACCGGCCCGAACAGCACCAGGCCCAACAGCAGCCGCTGGCTCGCGGACAGCCCATCGGCGGGCATCCACGGTGGGCACGTCCGGGCCCAGGTCAGGTCCGCCCAGGTCGTCCACGCGGTGACGTGCCCGGCCCTGGGCGCCCCGGGTTGATCGGTTGAGGTGTGCTCGGCGGTGTTCGGCGGGGTCATTGCGTCTGCCCGACCATGCCCCAGCTCCTTAGTCGTCCAGGCATCGGTCGTGCCTGGCTGGTGCTGGTCGCTCATTGCAGTGCCGTTAGCAGGTGGGCGGCGACGGACGCCAGTCCAGCAACACCGACCGACAGGCCGAGGAGCAGGCCGCTCTGGAGCAACTCCGGCAGCAGCGGGTGAGCGCCGGTGGCCAGCGGCGCACCGGCTGAAGGCGAGGGAGAGGACGAGGACGAGGACGAGGACGAAGGTGGCACGTTGGCTCTGTCGGCAGCTTTGCTGTTGGACTTGAGCGCCCATTCGGCTTACGGAACCGGCGGGCGCTGAGTGCGTAGCCCGATCACCGCACCCCAGCGGTGAGACGTCGCTGACGGCTGAGCTGCCTGCGCCGGCAGCACCAGGGTCAGCCAGGGGTTTGTGGAGTTCCGGCCGATCGGGGCCGGATGCGGTGGGCGCGGGCGGCCGGCGCACCTGCGGGCGAGTGCTGGGTTCGGCCGGCACAGCCATTGACAATCGCCCGGCTGGGACGCGGTGAGGTGACCGCGTGGGCAGGTCGTGGCGACCGGTGGGTGATGATGAGGGCCCACTGGGTGGCGTTGAGGTCGGAGTTCGGTGGGTGGGGACCGGGGCAGGGTTGAGGGGCAGATGTCAGCTGGTGAGCGGTCGGGTCGGTGGCGGGTTTCCGGTCGGGGTGTGTGGCGGGTGCTGCTGGCGTTGGCTTTGGGGAGCTTGCTGGCGACGGTGCTGGCTGCGCCGGTGGTGTTGGGCGGGGGCTTGGCGGTGCAGAGTTTGGCCGACCGGTCCCGGGCGCTGCCTAGTGATGTGACGGCGGTGCGGTTGCCGCAGCGCAGTGTGCTGACCGATGCGACTGGCCGGATGTTGGTGGAGTTGCACGGCCCGGAGGACCGGGTCGTGGTGGCGTTGCCGGCGATCGCGCCGGTGATGCAGCAGGCGATCGTGGCGGTGGAGGACGCCCGCTTCTACGCCCACCACGGGCTGGACTACCGGGGGCTGCTGCGGGCTGTGGTCCATAACGGCCAGGGCGGCAGCACCCAAGGCGCGTCGACGTTGACCCAGCAGTACGTGAAGCTGTCGCTGTTGGAGCGGGCCGGTACCCCGGCGCAGCGAGCGGCGGTGACGAGCCGGTCGAGTTACCTGCGCAAGCTCCGGGAGGCCCGGCTGGCGTTGATCTTGGAGCGGCACCAGTCCAAGCAGCAGATCCTGGCCGGTTACCTCAACATCGCCTACTTCGGTGAGGGGGCCTACGGGGTGGACACTGCCGCTGCCCGCTACTTCGGGGTCCCGGCCAGTGCGCTGAGCCTGCCGCAGGCGGCGCTGCTCGCTGGCCTGGTGAACTCACCCACCTTGTACGACCCGCTGCGCCATCCGCAGGCGGCGCGGGGGCGCCGTGACCTGGTGCTGCGCCGGATGCTGACCGAGCACATGATCACGCAGGCCGAGTTCGGTTCGGCTACCGCCAGCGCGCTTGGCGCGAACACCTACCGGCGACCGGCGTTGGCCGATGAGTGCGAGAACGCCACCGCGGCGTTCTACTGCGACTGGATCCGCACCCAGCTACGGGCCGATGTGCGGCTGGGCGGCAGCCAGGCCGCCCGGGACGACACACTGTTCAACGGTGGTCTGCACATCCGCACCACCTTGGACCCGGCGGTGCAGGCCGCCACCCAGGCGGCGGTCGATGCCGCCGTGCCCCGCAGCGACCGGATCACCGCGGTCGCGGTGGTGGTGCAGCCCGGGACCGGTCGGGTGCTGGCGATGGCGGCGAACCGCACCTACAGCTCCAAGCCCGGGGTCGGGCACACCAAGCTGGGCTACCTGGGCTACCGGCCGATCTTCCAGGGCGGCAGCACCTTCAAGGCGTTCACGCTGCTGGCGGCGTTGCAGCAGGGCCTACCGTTGAGCACCAGCTTTTCCGCCCCGGCCTGCTACCGACCGGACCCGGTGAGCTGGGACGTCCCGGGTCTGTTGGGGGCCTGCCCCGGTGGCTACCAGAACAGCGACCCGACCGAGGCCGGTGTCTACGACGCGGTCAAAGCGACCTGGAACTCGGTGAACACCTACTACATCCAACTCGAGCAGCAGGTCGGGATCGCCCCGATCATCAAAACGGCCACCGACCTGGGGATCCGGCCAGCGACGTTCACCGGCGTCGGCGCCCGCTCACTGTCGGTTACCCTCGGCGCCGTGGAAGGCGTCAGCCCGCTGGAGGAGGCGTCCGCCTACGCCACCCTGGCCGCGCACGGCCGGGCCTGCGACCCGGTCGGGATCCTGCGCGCCACCGACGCTCAAGGCCATGACCTGCCCCCCAGCACCGGCCGGGGTTGCCGGCAGCTCATCGACCCGCACCTAGCCGACACCGTCACCGGTGTCTTCCAAGGCGTCCTGACCCAGCCCGGGGCCACCGCCTACGGCAAAACCCTGCCCGGGCGACCCGCGGCCGGTAAGACCGGCACCGTGGACAACCAGTCCGCCGCCTGGTTCGTCGGCTACACCCCCCAGCTCAGCACCGCAGTCGTGCTGGGCGACCCCGCCGCCCCGTCCCAGCCCATGGGCACCGTGCAAGGCATCAACCCGGTCTACGGCGGGACGCTGCCCGCCCTGATCTGGCAACAAGCCATGACCAACGCCTCCGCCCCACTACCGGTCCAACCCCTGCCCCCAGCCATCCCGGACGCCGTCAGCCCACAACCCCCCACCCCGGGCACCGGCCCCACCCCGGGGACGTTCACGTTCGTCGCACCGCCCTCAACCGGCCCGTAACCCCTCCGCCAGCTCCCGACGGCAGCTGGCTGTCCGGACGGTTCAGTGTGGTCGGGGGACGGTTTGGGTGGCGGCGTCGGCGAGGTCTTGGCGGAGCAGCTGCGGGCTGATGATGGCAGGTTGTGGTTGGCGGCTGGCGTCGCTGAGGCGGGCTAGGAGGCCGATGAGCGCCCAGTTCGACAGGACGCTGGACCCGCCGTAGGACAGCCATGGCAGGGTCACGCCGGTCAGCGGGATCAGCCCGGTGACACCACCGACGATGAAGAACACCTGTAGGGCCAGTACGGTGCTCAGCCCGGCGGCCAGGAGCTTGCCGTAGCTGTCCCGGCAGCTCAGGGCAGTCACGAAGCCGCGTTCCACCAGCACGGCGAACAGCACCACGATGGCCATCAACCCGACCAGGCCGAGTTCCTCACCCAGGCTGCTGACCATGAAGTCGGTGTTGGCGAACGGCACCAGCCCGGGGGAGCCTTGGCCCAGGCCGGTCCCGCCCAGCCCACCGGTACCCAGGGCGAACTTGGCTTGCAGCGGTTGGTAGCCGGCGCCCAGCGCGTCGCGCATCGGGTGCAGCCACACCTCGATGCGGTTGTGCACGTTGTGCACGAGCTGGAAGGAGGCCAGCAGGCCGGCCACGGCCAGCAGCAGCGCGGTCAACACCCACCCGATCCGGCCGGTGGCCAGGTAGAGCATCGCGACGAACGCACCGAAGAACAGCACCGACAGGCCCAGGTCGTGCTCGACGGTCAGGACCGCCAGGCTGCCGCCCCAGGCCAGCAGCAGCGGCCCCAGGTCCCGGCCGCGGGGTAGGTCCAGCGGCCCAAGTCGCCGCCCGGCCAAACTCAGCACGTCGCGGGTACGGGCCAGGTAGGAAGCGAAGAACACGATTAGCACGATCTTGGCCAGTTCGGCGGGTTGGACGGTGAACGGCCCGACCCGCAACCACAACCGGGCACCGTTGATCGTGGTGCCGATAACCGGCAGCGCCGGCATGATCAGCAGGAACAGCCCGACCGCGGCGGCGGTGAAGGTGTAGCGGGAGGTGCGGGTGTGGTCCCGCACGAGCAGCACGACGGCCAGGAAGCACCCGACACCCAACGCGGTCCAGATCAGCTGCAGCGGGGCGTCGGGCCGCGGAACGGCCCGGCCCACGACCCGGGCCCTGCTGGCTGCTTCGGCGTCCAGCCGCTCGATCATCACCAGCCCAAGACCGTTGAGCACCACCACGATCGGCAGCAGCAACGGATCCGCGGCCCTGGCCACCCGACGCAGCACCAGGTGCACCACCAGCGCTAAGCCAGCCAACCCGATCCAGGTCCGCAGGCTCGTGGCCTGCGCTACCCCAGCACCGCTGCCCTGCAACGCAAACAACGCCAACCCAACCACCGCCAGCGCCACCACCAGCAACGCCAACTCCACCGACCTCGGGCCCCACCACGGCGCTCGCACAAACCCAGCATCGCACCGCACCCCCACCCCTGGTGGAGCAGCAGTTCGACTCCGCGCAGCGTCCCGGGTCGGGCGCTTCAGCCACCCCCGGTCGTGCGGGTCGAGTGGAGCTGGTCGTTGTCGGCCCACCGCGTGACTGTTCTGGCCGTCACCCGAAACAGCGCCGCGACCTGACCGCAGGACAGCAGGGCGTCGCTGTTGGCGTCGGGGTGGTTCAGGGCGCCTTCCATTGTCGTCGGGCAGAGCCTGCGGGCTACCTACGGCACGACAAGGCGCTGAGGACGCGGACGCGGACGCGGACCAGCACCTGGTCGTAAGCATTGCCGCGGCTGGGCACGGCCGGGGTCTCGGTTCGGCCCCGGCCCTGCCTCCGGTCCGGTCAGCTCAGGGGGTGAGGTAGCCCATGACGTCCAGGACGACGTCTGTCCGTCCGTTGCTGGCGCTGAGGCTGACCGCGCCCCCGCCGAGCGGCATCATGACCAGGTCCGCCACCGACATCGCGTCCTGCTGGTTGAGCACCGAGGTACGCGGAGAGGGCTTGGAACCAGTCGGGTACACCTCCAGGTTCAGGGTCTGGCTGGCGTTGACGCCGGTGGTGTTGACCACCACCCCAGTCGCGGCCGACGGGACGCCGTTGAGCCCGGCGATCGGGACGTTGCGGTCGCTGGCACTGGACACCGGGGAGCTCATGCGGGTGTCCAGGACCCGGCGGGGCGCCAGCGGGACGTACCGGCTGCCGGCGGAGCTGTAGTAGCCCAGCACGTCGGCGACGAGGTCCACGCTGCCCTGGTTCACCAGCAGCTGCACGCTGCCGTTGGAGCCCAGTGGGCTGGTCACCAGCGCCGCGACGACCTGACCGGGCACAAGGTCGGTGTTGCTGGTGGGGCGGGCTGGCCGACTGCCGGTCGGGTAGACCTCGACGTAGGCCGGCGCCGTGGCGTTCACCGCTGTCAGGGTCATCACCACCGAACTCACCCCAGCGGCCGGGACCCCGCCGTTACCGGCGACGACCAGGGTGCGCTCCCTGGCGGCGGTGACCGGGCCGCCGCCGCCAGCGGTGCGGGTGTCCAGGATCCGGGCCGGGGTCGACGGGTGGTAGAAGTCGCCGGTGTGGTCGGTGGCGTCGCCGTACCAGCCCACCACGTCCAGGGCGACGTCAGCCTTACCGACGTCGACCATCAGGCCGATCTTGCCGCCGGGGCCGACCGCGACGGTCACCGCGTTGGCCTGGGTGCGGCCCGGTCGCCAGTTCACGTTGCTGGTGGCCACGGCCGGCTTGGCGCCCAGCGGGTAGACCTGCAGGTGGCCCTTGAGCGCCGGGGAGGGCACGGTGGCGTTGAGCACCACCGCAGACACCCCCGAGGCGGGCACCCCGCCGACGCCGGTCACGGCGACCTGCCGGTCAGCGCCGGCGGTGACCGGGGTGGACGTGGTGCGGGTGTCCAGGATCCGGGCCGGGGTGAGTGGGTGGAAGCGCCCGGGAGCGGCCGGCGGAACGAACAGCAACGGGCCGGTGATCTGCCGGCCGATGACACCGGCGGAGGTCTGCTTGTTGTCGGTCACCTTGGTGCTGGTCACGCAGGCGGCGGTGCAGCCGTCGGAGTAGGCGATGACGGCGTGGCCGGTCTTGTCCACGGTGATGTCGTTGAAGTCCAGCAGGTTGCGCCCGGCGCTGCACGTGGTGCCGTTGGTGCAGATCTGGCCGCGCCGCACCGGGTCGGTGAGGGTGATGTCCTGGGTGTGCCAGCTCACCCCGCCATCCACCGTGGTGGAGGTGTACAGGTCGAAGGTGCCGCCGGTGTAGGTGCTGCCGTCAGCGGACTTGCCGTAGGGGGCGAGGTTACGGTCCCCGGGGGTGGTCGAGCCGACAAAGGCAACCGTTGCCCGGCCGGCGTCCCCGGCGATGACCTCCGGGTACACCGACTTGGCGATGTTCAGGCTGTCGCCGATGTTGATCGGGGCCTTCCAGGTGCTGCCCTTGTCACCCGAGACCGAGACCTGGGGCTTGCCGGCGGAACTGACCGACGCGAAGTACACCGTGCCGGCCCGGTCCGCGGCCACCGACGGGTCGCTGCCGTCACTTTTGGTCGTGCCGGTGACCGGCTTGAGCGTCCAGGACTGCGCGGCGGTGGTCGACACCGCCAGCCCCTGGGTGGCGCCGCAGCTCTTGTTCGGCAGGTAGACGTTGCCCTCCGGGCCGACTCGGACGTGGCCGTGCAGCCCGCCGCAGCCATCGGCGGTGGTGTACGGGGGGGCGCCGGTCACGAAGCTGGTGCCGCCGTTGTCGCTGCGGGAGCAGAACGCGGCCACGATGGCCTGCGAGCAGTAGTAGAACGCGTGCTTGTAGGCGCCGGTCGGGCCGACCCCGGCCGGCAGCGCCTTGGGGTACACCCCGCCGCCAAGGGTCTGGTGGTCCGGGCCGCTGAGCTCACCGCCGCCCTGGCTCGGCTGGCACACGGTCTGCGGTCCGCTCGGGCTGGTCGATGTGGTGTCGAAGAACTGGGTGATGCTGTTCGCGACCAGCGGGTTGAACAACAGCTGGCTGACCCCGGTCCGCCCGGTCTGGGAATCGGTGAACATGATCGGGTCCAGCGTCTTCTTCGCCGTCGCGGCGCAGCTGACGTCGGTCAAGGTCGGGTTCGCGCCGTAGGAGGGGAACTGGGCCTTGACGGTGGTCAGGTTGGCCTGGAAGTACACGTTGCCGGTGCCCCACTCCACCCCGATCGAAGGCTCCCCGGACTTGGCGTCCCCGGGATAGCGGCCAGCGGGTAGTTCCCGTACGCCGACGGGCCGGCCGTCGTGGAGCTCCCGCCAACCGACGGCGTCAATACCCCGGAGTGCGCTGGTGTGCTTGCCAGGGCAGGCACAACCCGACCGCGGTCACCGCAGCGGTCGACAACACCAACAGAGGACGGCGCAGACGCATGAGCACTCATCTCGCAGCAGCAAGCCAGGACGGCAGGACACCACCACAGGCCACAGACACAGCAGCCCGAGGGGATGACCCGAAGATAGGCGCTTTGTCACGGTTATGCCGTCAAACGACCCAAACGGGTTGCGGGATGTCAACCGGCCCCGCACCTCGAAGGCCGCAACCCAGTCTCAGGACGCTTTCGTATTGGGTGACCTCGGGGTTTTACGTCTCCGCAGTGGGCCTGCTGTTTTGGCCGTGGAGCAGGAGCGAGGGCACCTTGTCGATCCACAGCATCGCGACCGCTCGCCGCGAGGAGTTCTACTGGGCTACCGTCCTGACCACTCTCGCTGTCGGCACCGCCGTGGGCGACCTCACGGGGCTGACGCTGCACGGTGACGGTGTCGTGACCATCGTGCTCATCGTCGTGATTGCTGTACTCGTTGGTCGAGCGACAGCCCAGCGGCCGTCACGGGCTGAGGCCAGTGCCGTTGCGTGACCGACCGTGCCGTGAGCAGCAAGTTGCAGGTCGGGCCCTGGGGCCGGCTGGGGTTCCGTCTGGTGCTCAGGTGCTCAGGTGCTCAACGAACTACTGCGTAGCTTAAAGCTGCACGGCGAGCGGCCGGTCCCCGGCGCGTCCAACGCCGGCTCGGCCAACCGATGAAGTACGGCGCCTCCTCGCGTGGTCAGGTGCGCAGCCGGCCTGCCCGCTGCCCGTGACCTGGAGTACGAGCGCCGTGTTCAGGCCAGGCGCTCCCTCAGCGGGTAACGGCAACCTAGCCAGCTGCTCGCCGACCCGACTCATTGTCTCGTCGGAACTACCAGGCCATGCGTGAGCAGACCGCGGGGACCCTGTGTCGGCAGTTCAGTGATTCGCGTGGCCTCGCTGGGCAGTAGCCACCGGCTCCGGTGGTGTGTCCAAGGCCGTGCTTTCAAGCCGGGCCAGGGCAAAGGCGGAGCAGGCCAGTGCGGTGAGGGTAGCGACGTCCAGCAGCGTGGCAAGCGGGCGCGGGCCCTGAACGATCAGCTGGGCGGCCGCGGTTCCAGCGAGAAGCGGGAGATCCTGCGCCAGGCAGCAGCGGCGGGGACCTACGTCGACGGGTTCGTGCTCGAGCAGGAGCAGTGGACGGCGGAGCAGATCAGCGAGCGGACCCGGCGGATTGGCCGACACGGCCTATACCCGCGTGTAGTCGCTCAGGGCGCTGTAGCCGGGGGCACCGACGTGCAGACAAGCGCCGGGTGCCGCCAACCAACCTCTCGTGTCAGTACATGCAGCAACCCGGTTCTTGCCAGCCGCTTCCAGTCGCTCAGTAGGCCCGGTTCGGCCTATGAGCCGGGCGTAGGGGCTTTACCCGCGTCGAAGACAGCCGCCCGCGCGATCGCCTTGGCCTGCTGGCAGCGCGAAGCTACCCAGTCCTTCAATTGGCGGCGAAGCGCGAAGATGGCGGGGCATCCCGCGGTACTGCCAGGCGGATGGGCAGGTGATCCACGGCGTTGGCCGGCCGCTCTCGTCATGCGCTGTTCTGCGGGCTGCAGGAGGGGTATCGCCGCGTGCATACGGCCGCCTCGGTAAGCGGAGGACCTCGAACTATACGGCTCGCCGTTTGGCGTCCTTGAGCACCGTCGCGACGGGCTCAAGAAACAAGCGGTTCGGGGGCTGCTGGCCGCCTTCGCCGGGCCTACCAGGCCAAGGTATGTGACCTGGGCGGGCGGCGTGCCCCGCAACCGACCTGAGGTCCGTCGCGAACGTCGCGTCCTGTGTCTTACGCCGGGGCACCGACTGAACGAGCAGCGGTGAGAACTAGGCTCCGGGTACGGCCGACGAAAGGCGCCCCCCGTTCCTGCTCCCCCCACCCCGGGTGCTCGCCGCAGCCGGCCAAGGTCGGGCTGGTTCAGGCACCCCGCGGCGTGACGATCCGGGCCGGTGCCGACTGGGCTTTGGTCACCGACTGTCTGCGCAGGCAGGGCCGGCCGGGGTGGTGAGCTGCGCGCAGTCGATGTCGGGGCCAGCCCAGCCGTCGGCCAACGAGGGTGAGCAGCAGCAGGACCGGCCGGATGGCTTGGGTCAGGGTGACGCAGGTGGCTCTTGCCCGTGTCAGCTGCAGCGCCGGGGTCGACAACCGCCCGCGCCGAGAACGACGCTGCGCTGAGCAGGAACAGCTCGCGTCGAGTCGGCGGCCGGCGGAGCGCCGGGTACCTGGGGTAGGCGGGAGTGCCGGGCGGGCGGGGTTGGGCGGCCTGAGCGCGCTGGGTGTTGGCGGCCTTCATCTCGCGTTCCAGGGCCGCGTCACAGGTCTCCTTGATAAGTGCATGCGGGGACGATTCGGGGACTCGCCGGCTCAGCCAGCGAGAGCGTCGGCCTCAGCCTGGGCCTTGGCCGCCGCTGCCTCAGCGTCTGCTGCGGTGGCAGTGGCAGTGGCGTGCTCGCGTTGGGCCTTGGTCTGGTCGGCGTCGGTGGAGTAGAGGTCGTGGCGGAGCTCGGCGTCGGCCGCGTCTTTGTGCTGCTTGGCCTGGACTTCAGCGACGGCCCGGTCGCCAGCGACCTGCTGCTCTGCTGCCTGCTCAGCGTGGGCCTGCTCGGTTGCCTTCTCCTGCTCGGCGCGGGCCTTATCGGCGTCGGCCTGGGACGCGGCCACCTGCTTGTGCTGCGCGGCCAGCCGGGCCTTCTCGGCAATCTCCTTTGCGGCTTCGGTCCGCTGCGCCTCCGCAACAACCTCAGCAGTCGCAGCTTCCTGGCGTGCGGTGACCTCGGCCTGCTGGAGGCGACCCTCGGCGGTGAGCGAGTCGTTGCCGGTGACCCGCGCCAGCGACCTCCTTGGCCTTGCCGGAAAGCTTGCCCATCAGACCCTGCCGTGCCTGTTCAGCCGGTCCGTCGCGCTCAGCCACAACTGTTCCTCTCCTGGGTATGCGGGCTCCAGCGCACAGTCCGCGTGGACTACAGGCACTACCCCGCCCGGCGCACCGCTAACAGTTGCAAGCACCAGCACCCGGCCAGGTGGTCGCCTAAGCGCGCGCCGCTTGGGGGTCTCGGTCGGGCCGGGAGGGACGCCAGCGGGGACCGGGTCAGGAGTTGCCGGGCTGGACGAGCAGGTCGTCGCGCTGCGCGTCCTTGCTGGTCGTCAAGGCCGGTTCCTCCGCTGGGCTCTCATTGGGTGCCGTCGCGTTGCTGTCGACCTCGATGTCGACGTTGCCCTGGGCGGTGCGAGGCGCGGTGCGGTGTGGGTGCGGCTCGGTCATGGTGGCTCCGGTAGGTGCGTCGGCGGTGTGGCATCTGGTGGGTCAGCCGCTGATGGCGGGTGCTGCGGGTCGCTGACCGCCGCCGACGGGGCGGGCGGTCCCGTCGGTGTGGACGTCCGCGCCGGCCGCGTTCAGCGCGGCGGTGACGGTGTCGACGAGCTGGGCGTAGGAGTCCTGGAACAACCGGACCGCGGTGTCCTCCAGCTGCCGGGCGACCTGGGCGAGGTCCACGCCCAGCGCCTTGAGTTCACCGGCGACGGCCTCCGGGTCGCGTTGGCCGGCGCTGCCGGGCGGCCCGGGCACGGTCGCCGTTGTAGCGGCCTGCAGGGTGGTGGGGGGCATGGTGTTGACGGTGTCACGCAACGCGAGTTCGGTGACGTACCGGGCGGGTGGGTAGCTGGGGTCCTTCACGCCGGTGGAGGCCCAGAGCAGCCGCTGCGGCCGGGCGCCGGCGTCTTCCAGCCGGGTCCACCGCTCGCTGCCCGTTACCTGCAGGTAGGCCTGGTAGGCCAGCCGGGCGTTCGCGATCGCGGCCTGACCGCGCAGCGCCTGCGCGTCGGGGTGGCTGTTGGGGTCCAGCGCGTCCAGCTGCGGGTCGACGGCACCATCGACCCGGGAGATGAAGAACGACGCGACCGAGGACACCCGGTGCAGGCTCTGACCGGCCGCCCGGCGGTGCTCCAGCCCGGTGAGGTAGGCGTCCTGGACGAGCCGGTACCGCTCGACGGAGAACAGCAGCGTGACGTTGATGCTGATCCCGGCCGCGGTCGCCGCGGTGATCGCGCTCAGCGCCTGCTCGGTCGCGGGGATCTTCACCATCAGGTTCGGGCGGTCCACGATCCACGCCAGGGCTTTGGCTTCGGCCAGGGTCCGGTCCGCGTCGCGGGCCAGCCGCGGATCGACCTCCAGGCAGACCCGGCCGTCGATCCCGTCGGTGCGGTCGTAGGTCGGCCGCAGCACGTCACAGGCGTCCCGGACATCGGCGCAGGTCAGCGCCCGGACGGCCTCGCCGACCGCGACGCCACGGACGGCCAGGTCACGGACCTGGCTGTCGTAGGCCTGCCCGTCCGCCAGCGCGGTCGCGAAGATCGTCGGGTTGCTGGTCACCCCGACGACGCAACGGTCGCGGACCAGGTCGGCGAGCCGGCCGGACCGGACCAGCGAGCGGGACAGCTCATCCAGCCAGATCGACACCCCAAGCCCGGACAGCTGCTGCAGCACTTCCATGCGGTTGGTCCCCTTCTGCCGCACCACGGCGCGGCCGCTCGTTCGATTCGGGGTGCCGGCGCCCCCCGCGCCGTCGGGGCAGGCGGCGGCAGCACCACTCGCGCAGGTCCTCACCCGCGTGCTGTCAGCGCCGACGTACGCCGGTCGACGCCGGGGCCGACTCAGCGCCGGCCCCGGCCCCCGGCTCAGCTAAGGACGTTCTTGACCTTGTCGACCAGGCCGCTGCCGTCGTTGCCCGGCGCTGGGGCGGCGCCCTTGGCGGTGACCGGTCCGAAGTCGACCGACACCTGGGCCATCTCCATCTCGGCGGTCGCCTGCAGCAACGCGAGCAGGTCGGCGTCCAGCCCTGGTGAGAACTCCTCCATCCGCTCAGCCGCGATCGTCAGCGGCACGCCCTGCGGCATCTGCTCCGACGCGGTCAGCACGGTGCCGTCCTTGGACGGGGACACCCCCTGGAAGATCCGGCCGGCCTCGGACAGGTTGTCCAGGCTGAAGCTGTACTGCTTGGACTGCAGTTCAAGCTCGAGCAGCTTCTTGACCTCCGGGAACGCCTCCGCATTGGTCTTGGGGATCGGCAGGAGCCGGCCCCAGTCCACCCCCAGGGTCTCCAACGCCTTGGCGTAGGCGTTCTCGTGCGCCTGGTCCCGCACGATCAGATACGCCACGGTCGACCGGGCGGTCTTGTTCGCTGTCATCTCATAAATCCGGCACTTCTGCAGCCGCCCGGTGGACTCCAACATCAAGTTGTACAGCAGGTCCAGCACCAGGTTGCCGCTGTTGTAGACGTACGCGCCCGACCACGGGTTACCCGCGGAGTCCTTGGGCAACGCACCTTGGGCTCCCACCAGGTAGTGGTGGATGTTGCCGACCGACAGCGCGGACTCAAGGGGCGTCGCCCCGCCGGCCCCGGCCGCGTCCAGCGGGTCGGTGGGCTTGCCCTGGTAGCGCGGCGAGCCGTCCAGCAGCCGGGCAATCGTGGTGCCGATCAGCTCGACGTGGCTGATCTCCTCAGTGCCGATGCCCTGCACCAGGTCCCGGTAGGGCTTGCCCTGCGGGCCGCGGAAGTTCATCGCCTGGAACAGGTACTGCATCATCGTGCGCATCTCACCGAACTGACCGCCCAGGCCCTCCTGCAGGGCGTTCGCGGCGGCCGGGTCCGGCTCGTCGGCCTCGATGTCGTTGATCAGTCTCTGGACGTGCAGGTACATGGCACTGCTCCTTGGGTCGGTGACCGTGCTGTACCAGCCCCCTTCCCGCGACCCGCGTTCCCATGCGCCCGGCCCCGCCGGGCCGGGCCCGGACCCGGTTGCAACAGACCCCCACCCCGACCCGCCGACGACGCCGGCCGCGCCCGCCAGCAGATCCAGGCCAAGTGCGTTACCCGCGTCGACCCGCTCGCCGACCTTGCGGACGTGACCGGCACTGCGCCTGCCGAACTGGGACTGCTCACGTGGCTCTTCTCGCGGAATGTGGGCAGCGGCCCACCAGAAACACCTACGCTCACCTGGCGGCGCCGCGACGCCGCCAGTGATGCGGTTCACCACGTGGAGACACGTGGTGCCGCGGCTTACCGATCGCCTTCGGCGGGTAGTCGCTTGCGAAGGCGTTACGGCGGGAGGAGACACTGATGTTGAAGCGCATCGCAGAGTTTCTGACATTGAAGTGGCTGTGGGACCGGCGGTAGTTTTGCCGCAGGTCGCCTGGCCAGAAATCGTGTGCGGTCCCGACCCCATCTGCAGCCATCTTCGGGTCAGTTGCTTGCCTGACGGGTCGAGCGCACAAGGGACAGGAGATGATCGTGGGGCTGCTCAGGTTGGGATCGAGCTTCGGGTTGGGATACGTGCTGGGAAGCCGGGCCGGCCGGCAGCGCTACGAACAGCTGCTCGATGACGGAAGGCGATTCCTGCAGCACCCGAAGGTGCAGGAGGCCAGCAGCAGGCTGCCGGCCGTCGTGCAGCAGCGGCTCCCCGCCGCCCGAGGGCCTGAGCACGGCGCTTGCGGTAACACAACTGCCCGGCTGCCGGTGCAGGGAGGGGCTGTGGAGGCTGCTGGACCAGCCGGGGACGAGACGCAAGCCCCGCCCCAGCCACGTTTGGCGGAGCCGCTCGCAGCAGCGTTCTCCGAGCCCATCGCAGCGGAGCTGCCGCCCGGGCTTTCGGCAGCGGTGCCGCAGGAGCAGGAGGGCCTGTCCAGCAACCGGCCGTTGATCGACCCGGTGGTCATTCCCGGCCGGGGCCGGCCGCGCTCCACCCGGCGCAAACCCCAGTAGCCCTCCGACGCGGCCCGCACCGGACCGCCCAGCCGTCCGGGCCGGCTAGCAAGGTCGCCATGATGGCGCAGCTGGGTTGCGCAGGCCCCTGCCGGACCTGTGGACCGAGGTCGGGTGCCGCTGCTCCACGAGCATGCGCCTGGCTTGGCGAACCGCTCCGCGCGCACGTCGACGCACCACCGACTACTCGGCCACCTATCAGGCTCGTCGCGAGCCTGATAGGTGGCGGCTGCAGCACAGCGGGCTCTTCGGCCGCGGGCGAGCTGGTCGGCTCCGGTTGGCTTTCCGCATCAACAACGGCTACGTCCAGCCGTGCTAGTGGTCCGTCTGCGAATTGATCTGGCGGGTCGGTGCCGCTCGGCCTTGGTCGTGCCCGTCACGACTGCCTTGCCCTGCCGTTGACCGCGACCCGCGAGCCGAGTCGAGGCACTGCCCGCCTACCCCGCCATCTTGCAGACGGACCACTAGGCGCCACCCCGACCGCAGCCACCCGCGCCCACGGGACCGGCTGCGTGCACCTGCTCGTCGCCGTAGGCGGGGAAGACAGCGCAGGCGGCGTGACGATGTGGGGGTTCCGCGACCGCTGCCTGCCGTCGGTCGATCGGTCAGCGATCCGCCGACCCCAGCTCGTCGGCCGCCCGTAGCGACGGGTTGCGAAGGGTGCTGTTGCTGGGTCTGGGGGTAGTCCGGTGACACCCGTGGGACGCAGTCGGCGCCGGGGCGAGCAGGGAGAGTGCTGTGACGTTGCCGGAGCGGGATGTGGCCAAGGGCTGGCAGGGCCTGGTAGTGCTGGACCAGGACGGTGAGCGGCTGGGGAAGTGCACCGGGATCTTCGCTGACGCAGTCAGCGGGGCGACCGAGTGGCTGGAGGTGGCGGTGGAGGGCCACCGGCGTTGCCTGCTGCCGGCGCTGAACGCCGTCGAGGTTGGTGGGCAGGTGCGGGTGGCGTTCCGACGCGCCGCGGTGCTGTCCGCTCCGCAGGTCGGGGACGACACCGAGTTGTCCAAGCGGGACGACATCGTGCTGTACCGGCACTACGGGGTGCATTACAGCGCCGCGGCGTCGCCGAGCCTGCTCCCGACCGTGGCCGACCTGGGCCAGCCCAAGACCGCGGAACTGCCGGTGACGCCGACCGCGACGACCGACCGGGACACCCCGACCCAGCCCCAGCCCCCGCCGTCGGTGTTCACGCCGCAGCCGCCACTGGCGGAGGCCGACACCAGGCCGCATGTGGTCCAGGCGCCCACCCCGATCCGCAGGCCCGCTCCAGCAGCGCCCAAACCGGTCCGGGCCGTACCGACCTCGCCAGTGTCCCCGGGGCCGACGGCGGGTTCGACCTCGCCGCAGGCCAGCCCGGCGCCCACACCCCCGCCCGGACCCCTGCCCGGATCGCAGGCCGTGGCCGATCACCCGCCGGTAGCTGCACCGGAACCGATGCCGGCCCCGATCCGCCCGCCGGCGCCGATCCATCCACCCGCCCCGGCCCAGGTCGCGAAGCCGGCGCAGCCGGTCCCGGCTGCGCTAAAGGCTCCAGCCCCGAGCACTGCAGCGAGCAGGGCGGGTGAGAGCAGCCCGGGACGGGGTGCAGCCAGCCAGCCGGCGCAGCCGGCCAGTTCCGGTCCCGGTGCTGATGCGCCGGGGTCCGGTGCGGAGCCGCTGGGACCGTTGGCGGGGGCGTGGGCCAGCGGTGCGCCGCTGGCCGCGCTGGCGGCCGCGGTCGCCTTCGGCCTGCGGGCCCGTGACCAACGGGCCGCCGTACGAGGTACCTCGAGCGCTGGTCGCCGACGGCGGCCTGCGCCAAGCCGGACCTGGACCGCGCCGGCGGCCCGACGCTCCAGCAGCAGCTACGCCGGAACTTCCCCGCGTAAGCCCCGGGTCCGTGCCGCTGCCGGATCGGCGAAGCACGGCGGCGGCGTCGGGAGATCGGTTCGTCGGCGGCTGCGGCGTCTGGCCACTGCCGGCAGCTGCGCCGCCGGGTACGTGCTGGGGGCCCGGGCCGGCCGGCAGCGCTACGACCAGCTCCGCGCCCGGGCCGAGCGGCTTGCCCAGCACCGGCAGGTCCAGGCGGCCAGGCAGGCGGTGGCTGACCCGCAGTCCCGTAAGCAGGCGCTGGCCCAGACCCGGGAGCGATACCAGAGCGGCCGAGACCAGTACCGCAGCTTGCGGCGGCAGGCCACCGAGCTGGCCAGGCACCCCCAGGTGCAGCGCTACCGGCAGGCCGTCACCGACCCGCAAGCCCGGCAGCAAGCACTCGCCGAGTTGCGGGCGCACCCCCAGGTGCGGCACTACCAGCGGGCCGTGACCGACCCGCAGGTACGCCAGCAGGTACTGATCGAACTGCGAGGCAAAGCCGACGCCGTCGCCGCAGCACTGAAGAAGCGACTGGGCTGACCGTCACCGCACCCGGCGCGCTGCTCCGCGGCCCCGGGGCGCGGTGGGGTGCGGTGGGGTGCGGTGCTCCTAGCCGACCGGGGCGGGAAGGTGTGCCCGTTCCGCTGGTCGGCGGGGTAGGTGGCGGCGTGGGCGGCCGGGTGGCACTAGGATCGATTGGGTCGACGTGCACGATGTCGATCTCGACGTCGCCGACCTCCGCGTCGCCCAGTCCGACCTCCGCGTCGCCCAATCCGGCCGGGGTGTTCTGGCCCGCCTGCTTGCGCTGTCGGTTGGCCAGCACACCCAGGGCGATCGCCGCGGCCAGCGCGCCGGCCGGTGCCGGGGACACGCGAGCAGGCAGCAGGCGCCGCGCCCGGCCCTGGGCTGCCTGGCTGGCTCGTTGCTGCTGGCTCTGCCAGTCACTCACGGCGATCAGGGCCAGGCCGGCGGCGGGGTTGAGCCACTGCACCAGCTTGAGCTGACGCAGCGTACGAGCCACCTGCGGCGGTGTGCTCAACGCAGCTTCGGTGGCTCCGGCGACCGGGACCGCCCCGGCCTTGGCCATGCTGCGGTTCAACACCGCGCTCCACACCGCGACACCCAACCCAGCACCGGTCGTGACAGCTTTGATCGCGCTGCTCTTCGCGACCTCTTGCTGGCGGCGGACCCTGGGCCAGTCGGTGACCAGCAGACCCGCCGCACCCACCAGATGCGAGCCGACCGCGGCGGCGTTCACCGGCGCCCACCGACTCCAACCCGCTGTCGCCGCCTTCGACCGCTGGGCCGGGTCATCCAGGGCCGCCGCCGCGCCGTTCAAACCGACCGCGCCCATCAAGGACCCACCGGTCCACGCAGCCAACCCCACGTCGTGCAGAGTCCTAAGCACAGGATGGGTAGACATAGCAACCTCCACAGCAGCCAGGGCAGCACGGCCGTCAGGCCAGCGCTCCAGCCGGGACTGTCCCCGCCCCCGAGACAGCCGAACCGTCGCCGTACCACGTGGCCACAACGCAACGTCAGGGCCGCCACACAAGTCGCCGCAGCACCGGGACGCAACCCTCCAACCAGCGTGGAGCCCAGACCGGCCGTCAATGTCGGCAGAGTCCGCCGTGTTGAACTGTCGGATCAGCGGATGACTCCGAGAACGACGAGCAGGACAACGGTCACCACCGCGGACACCAGTAATGAGCCGAGGCAACCCAGGCGGTTGCTGAAGAACAAGAACACGAGTGCCCCGCTCTGGGTGTGTTGTGGTTGGTGCCGCTCAGCGGGTGCTGGTGGCGTTGGTGTTGGCGTCCTTGCGCTTGACCAGGCCGGCCAAGCCGAGCAGCCCGAGCAGGCCCCACAGGCCGGTCTTGTCCGACGGCGCGTTGCTGCTGTCGCCGGCGGCGGCGGACTGGCTGATCTGGTGCGGTGCGGTGCGGTGCGGTGGCGGGCGCGTCAGCGGCCAAGGCCACCGTCGTGGTGCCGCCGGTCAGTGCGGCGGTCAAGGCCAGGACAGTCAGGGTCTTACGCATCAGGTCTCCTTAAGAGCGCGCGCGGATAGGTGAGGTCAGCCGTTCCAGCGGTTGGCCGCAGGGGCGGTGTGCACCGTCACCGCCACCTCGACGGCTGCCGCCGGTGGCGTGCCGGTGGGCTCGGCGGCCAGCCTCAGCGGTGAGCAGGCCGGCAACGCCCGGGTCATCGTGGCCGCCGCCAAGGCCCTGGGGCTGCCGCAGCAGGCCGCAGCCGTGGCGATCATGACCGGGCGGCAGGAGTCGGCGCTGCTGGTGCTGGCCAACCCGGCGGTGCCGGGCAGCGGGGACTACCCGCACCAAGGCAGCGGCAGTGACCGCGACAGCGTCGGGCTGTTCCAGCAGCAACCCAGCCAGGGCTGGGGCAGTGTCGGGCAGCTGATGGACCCCGGCTACGCCGCCAGCACCATCCTGCGCAGCCTGGTGCAGGTCCCGGGCTGGCAGCGCCAGCCGCTGTGGCAGGCCGCCCAGGCGGTGCAGCGCAGCGCCGACGGCACCGCCTACGCCCAATGGGCCGCGCTCGGCACCGCGGTCGCCGGGGCGCTGTGGGACCACACCGGCGGCTCGCTGAGCTGCACCAGCGGGGCCACGGCGGCCAGCCTCACCGGCGGCGGCGGCGGCGCCTTGGGAGCCCAGGGGTGCAGTGTGGTGCCGGACCCGTCCACCGGCACCGGCTGCCTGACCCCGCGGATGGCCGCGCTGTACACCCAGCTCGTCACCGGCGGCTGGCACCCGTCCTGCTACCGGCCCAGCGACCCCGTCGCCTACAGCGACCACCCCCTGGGCAAGGCCTGCGACGCGCCGCCCGGCACCTACGGGACGCTCCCGACCGCGGCCCAAAAGGCCGCCGGCGACGCCCTCGCCGCATCACTGCAGGCCACCGCCGGCCGCACCGGCGTGCACTACCTGATCTGGTACGGCCGGATCTGGAACGCCGACCGCGCCCACGAAGGCTGGCGGCCCTACCACGGCGCCGGCGTCTACAACACCACCCCGACCACCCCGGACGGCATTACCGGCGGCCACACTACGACCACGTTCACATCTCTGCCACCAGAAGCGATACTGCTGCGGGACGTCATTGACGGAAGCCGGGCGGCGCTTTGTTCGACGGCTACGATGTGGTGATGGCGAAGCAGACGAAGGTGACGATGATTGACGACCTCGACGGGGAGAGCGAGGCTGTAGAAACCGTCCGTTTCGGCATGGACAGCATCTCTTACGAGATCGACCTGAGCGATGAGCATGCGGCGGAGCTGCGGACTGTGCTGCAGCACTACACCGATGCGGGTCGCCGGATGGGCGGCGGCCGACGCGCGAGGGGTGTGCGGCCGAAGGGGCAGCCGGCGGCCAAGACCAGTGCCCCGACCCCGGACGAGGTCCGCGCTTGGGCTCGGGAGAACGGGCTGAAGATCAGCGGGAGGGGCCGGATCGGCACCAAGGTGTTGGCGGCGTACGACGCTGCGCACTAGCTACTTCGACCTGAAAAAGTCACCGCGCACCTGATCGGGGGGCCGGGCGACTGGGTCGCCTGGCCGCGGATCTTCGATCGCGGGTCTTTCAGTTGGCCAGGGCGCCGATCTTGACCAGGTTGTGAGCC
>JAABUM010001919.1_pt1 | contig 29507 bp, 27 predicted proteins | sample 5559161 | NCBI WGS metagenome assembly JAABUM01 (sample SAMN10711868, study PRJNA513369) | rock metagenome | isolation source: Antarctica rocks | place: Antarctica: Victoria Land, Siegfried Peak nord
CACCCTGGACCTCGTGTCCTACCAGCAGCAGCGCAAGGCGGCCGCCTATTGCTCCCATCGCAAGCGCCTCTTGCGCCAACTCGGCCTGCTTCATCCGCCGTGATAAAAGTCTCGTTGTAATACTAGTTGCCTGTCGCCCTCCACGATCAAAACTTCATCACCCGCCGCCATCAAATCCAGCAAGTCGGACAGCTGTGGCTGTCCGTCACGAATGTCTATGGTCATTACGACGCCTCCAGCCAATGGGGGCTCTCCCGCACTCTCGATGACACGGGTTGAGCGACAAAACAACACCACAGGCTGAGAAAATTGACCGCTACGCGCCGTTGACGACGTAGTGAGCCGTAAGGATGACGAAAACCTCACGGTGCTGTCCACTTCTCTTGCCCCAATTCGTGCTACAAACGCTCCATTCCGTCGTGCAGGGATATTGACGAGCGACATCGTTTTTTTCGTGCGTGCGGGGCTTGAGTGCCCGCAGAGCCGTTGTCTTACCGCAATGCTTTGTCCTCGCTGCAGATTAGCCCTAAAATGGCGTCATCGGGAGTGCGGGAGAGCCCCAATGGGGATCACTCTCTGTCATTGTACAGCCAAACCTTCAGCCCCATATGGAAGACAAGACGCGATGTCAATGGGAGGCGGCCCTGTTCAGGCGATAGGAGGCGGCAAAACGCGTCGTCACGGAGATCTTTCCCCTGGTGGCTGTGCTACGTGCGCCGTTAAGGCTGGCGTAGGGTAGCCGGCTCACGGATAACAGTGGACGTAGCGCGTCCGATCAGTCGCTCCACGCGCAACAACAATTCATCGGCGTGGCAAGGGTAGGCTAAGTAATCGTTTGCTTGGACATCCGCCGCGCACTCGCGTAGGCGCGACGCCGTGGCGTAAGCGATGGTAGGAATATGGCCGGTCCGCAGGTCGCCGCGTAAACGTCGATGCGCCTCAACCCCACTCATGCCGCCCATCTCGATATTGAGCATGATCAGCAACGGCTGTAGGTGCCGTCCCATAGTTACCGCCTGCGTCCCGTTACTATAGACCGCGATATACCCGACATGCTGTAGCGACTGCGCAATAAAAGGATCGTGCGTATCGTCGACCAGCAGGACATGCGGCGCATCCTCGACCAGAGCCGGCAGGCGGGGCGTGCGACGGGCGTCGAAGAAATAGCCTTGCCCGCGCAATGTGTGCAGGTAAGAGCGACACGCCGCCCCATAGGCCATCTTGCCGCGCAGCCGGCGGATATACACTTCCAGCGCGTTACCGTCGCCATCGTAGTTCTCACCCCAGATCTGATCCAGCAGGTCTTGCCGCCCACGCAGCTGTCCCGGCTCGCTCATGAGTACATACAAGACATCCGTTTCGCGCGCGGTCAGGTGGACGGTCCAGCCGTTCTCATCGCTTAGTTCGCGTGTGTCCATGCGCAACGTCAGGGCGCCGGCGCGAATTACTTTTGGTCTCCGGGGTATTTTGGCCATGGAGCGATCGCCGAGCACCGCGACCAAGCGCGCACGCAGGTCGCTTGGCACGGCGGGCAGCCTGATAACGTCGAGGACGCCAAGGGCGAACGCGCGATGGCGCACCGTATGGTCCGTGGTGCGCGTAAGCAGGAGCGTTGGGATGTAGTACCCCGCCTGGTGGAGCGCGGCGATCGTCCCAACCCCGCCATTGCCGGCGCCGCCCACGCCCGCGACAACGATGACAAGACTGGGTCCACGCGCCTGTAGCAAGGCGAGCAGCACGGCCACCGTCGGCGCATCGGTCACGTCGCATCCATCGGCCTCAAGGAGGAAGCGCAGCATAGTATGCGTCGGCGCATCGCCGCCTATAAGGAAAACGAGGGGGGTATCATTCATCACTATGTCCAATTTCTCGTGGGCACCCTTAAAGGGATCAATGTCACGCTGGGGAGGTTAGGGGAGGGCGCCGCCACCAGCCGTGGAATCCCCTGCCTCTAGAATCATCTCTACGATAAAGGAATACTATGTGTCTGAACGATGCGCAATGGGAGCGAGGCCGCAGCCGCGGGCGCGGTCGCCACCGCATGGAGCCGTGCCTTGGTTGACGTCGTAGCATATGCGCCACGCACTCCAGACGGCGGCGGCAACCCAGGCTATCGGCGACCGTACGGTAGATGCGCAACAGGCGCCGATAGCGCGCGCTGCGCCGTCCATACACGGCGCGCAACAGCGTCAAATTGCGGCGGGCCTCGTGCAGGAACCGCGGGTTGTGATCATCACTTCGGTCATCGGGCTGTTGGTGGGCTTGCTGGGCTGTGTGATACACCATGAGACGGATTCTCCTTGTCGAGGGCCTTGAACTGGTATCCCTGTCCACGCACAGTGACAACGTAACGGGGCTGATCGGGGTTCTGCTCTATCTTACGGCGCACGCGCCGCATATACACGCCAACCGCGTTCGATGCGACCTGTCGGGCTTCCGTGCCGAAGATATGGGTCAATAGTTCGCGCTGATCGACGGTGCGGTTGGCATGGATCATGAGGTAGCGCAGCAAGCGCATCTCGTTGGGCGTGATGCGGATGTGCGGGCGGCCCGGAACCGATATCTCTAGCTCGTTCATATCTAACTGCACGAGCCCGACGCGTACAAGACCTCCATGAGACGCGTGCGCATAACGACCGTGGCGGCGTAGCGCCGCCTTAATGCGCGCCAGCAACTCAGCCGGCTCGTAGGGATACACCAAATAGTCGTCCGCCCCTTCATCCAACGCCTGCACCTTGTCCATAATATCGTTAGAGGGATGTACGACGAGCACAAAGCCCTCGCCGCACTCACGCGCCAGGGCGCGCACCAGCCCCAGCCAATCCCCTTCGAGCGACCCGACGTCGATGACGACAACCTCAACCGGGCGCGTGGACGCCTGGCGATAAGCCTCGGTCGCGGTGTGCGCGACCGCGATTGGCTGGTGAAGCGGGTCCAATAAGCGCGCAACCAGCCCGATGTCGCCATCGCTACCCATCGCCAGGAGAATGCCCATCGTCAGATCGATCCTCTCGTTATCCGGGTCCACCGCCGTTAGGGCTGTCGTGTTACGCCGGGAAGGAACGGAGCGCCTCACAGCGATCCTCTCTTCAGGGGAGATCGTGACCCAGCGTTTGTACGGACATGGACATGCAGCGAGGCGCCGCCTCAAGCCGACGAGACGCGTCGCGATAACTTGACGCGAACGCAGTCGCCAAGGCAAGGAGCATGGCCCGATGTATGGCGCGCCTTACTCTCGACTGTACCCCCCATGTGGGCGGTGTACCTGAAAATTAGGGCCGGCGAACATTACAATTCTTTCAACAGAGACACCGGGACCATCGGGCCAAGGAAAGTGGGCAGTGCGACGATTATGTCATCGTTGCGGCCGCGTTTAGTCAGGTACGGCGCCTCCATCACCTGTATTGTTGTAGCGTATGGCTTGGGTCGACTAACCTTGGCTGGTAGCGTGCCGCGAACAAGCGGAGGTAGGAGGCGCCTGGTGCGCGTGCTGGTGACGGGTGGGGCCGGGTTCATCGGGTCGTGGACGGTCGAAGCGCTGGTCACGGCGGGACATGATGTTAGCGTGTACGATTCGTTTGTGACGGGGAAAGCCACGTACCTGAGCGGGGGCGCTACGGACTGTACGGTGACGCGCGGCGATATCCGCCATCCGCTGGCGCTGCAGCGCGCGGTGCGCCGGTTCAAGCCGGCCACGATCATCCACCTCGCCGCCTGCGTGTCGGTGCCCCTCTCGCTCGGGCGCGCCCTGCGCAGCCACGACGACAACGTGCGCGGGACACTCGCCGTACTAGAGGCCGCGCGCGCCAACGGCGTGGAGCGGGTCGTGCTCGCCTCGTCCGCCGCCGTCTACGGGCGCAACACCGCCGTGCCCCTGGGCGAGGAGACGCCCCTCGCGCCGCTCTCGCCCTACGCGCTGCACAAGCGCGTGGGCGAGGATTACGCCCGCCTCTATAGTGACCTCTATGGGCTGGACACCGTAGCCCTGCGCTATTTCAATGTATTTGGCCCGCATCAGGACCCCGCCTCGCCCTACAGCGGTGTGGTCGCGCGTTTCGCCGACGCGGCGCGCCTAGGCCGCCCTATCACTATCAACGGCGACGGCCGCCAGACGCGCGACTTCGTCTACGTCGGCGATGTCGCGCGCGTCAACGTCGCCGCAGTCGACGCCGGCCTGCATGGGCATCACGCCATCAACGTCGCCACCGGCCGTGAGACCTCACTGCTGGACCTACGCGCCGCCATTATGGATGTGACCGGCTATCCATTGCCATACGAAACGGGGCCGGCGCGGCGGGGTGACGTGACGCGCTCGTGCGCCGATGTCACCCGACTGCGCACGCTCCTGGGCGATGGCTGCGCCACTAACCTGCGCGATGGCTTGGCCGCGTTGCTCGCCGGCGCACGCGCGTTCAGCATGGTCGGCTAGGAAGAAGGGTCTATTCGCCGTGGGGCAGAACCCTCCGCTACGCCTTGGCATCATCTGCTCCGGCATGGGAACGGTATTCCCACGTTGGCAAGCGGAGTGCTTGCGTAGGCTGCTCGTTCTACCCATGGTGGAACTGGCGCTCATTATCGCCGACACACCCGACTCGCCCACACGCTTACCTACGAGACCAGCCACGCGGACCGACGTAGCGCGACAATGCGGCGGCCAGCCCTGGAGACTATATGCGTCGCACTACCTTACAAAGCGTATCCACGCGATCACACCGATCGACCTTGGCGAGGAGTTGACGGATATACCAATCATACACCGGAACCTGACGCAACCGGGAGGGCTAGACGCTCGCGATGCTGACGGCCTGGACGATGATAACCTAGACGCCGTCCTATGCCTCTTACCCGACGCGCCGCCCGGAAACGCCCTGCGCGCGCCGCGTCACGGCGTCTGGGTCTTCCGCCACGGCGCGTTAGGCCCCCGCCGCGACTGCCCCCCCTGTTTCTGGGAAGTCTACCGTGACGAAGCCGTCGTCGTGGCGACGCTTGAGCGAGTCGGCGCGCGTGACGGCGGCGCGGTTCTGCGTGAAGGGGTTTTTAAGACCGTCGGATACTCCTACGCACGGACATGCGATGGGGTGCTGGCGGGCTGTGTGGATTGGCCCGCGCAAGTGTGCCTGGCTATCACGACGACCGGCGCCGTGGCGTACGATCACACATCGTGCGGAACACAGGCTATCCCGTGCCAGAGGGCGCCACGCGGCCGGCATGGGGCGCGGCTCCTGCTCGCGCTCGGTTGGCGCTTCCTCCACGCCGCGTTCCGTCGGGCTTTATATAGCGAAGAGTGGAACATAGGCATCGCCGACGCGCCGATCGAGGACTTCCTTGTCCCCGGCGCGCCGCCGCCGATTCGTTGGCTACCCGAGGATAAGGGCGGTTTCGTGGCCGACCCATTCTGGTTGAGGGAAGCGGATGGTGAGGGCGGCCTGACGATCGTGGCGGAACGGTTCGACCGGCGCGCCGGTCGAGGCCACATCGTGGCCCTGGAAACGTCACCCGCGTCGGCGCGGGGAACACCCCTATCGTGGCGCACGATCATCGCAGCCCCGACGCATTTATCCTACCCCTACGCGTTACGACATGATGGCGCGACGTACTGCGTCCCCGAGAGCGGCGCGGCCCGCGAAGTCGCGCTGTACAAAATGACGGCGTACCCCTATCGTTGGGAACGATGCGCCACCCTCATCACGGACTTCGCGGCCCTGGACGCGACCGTTTTCCACCACGATGGGCGTTGGTGGCTGTTCTGCTCCGAAGCGCGGCACATCCAGAATAACACGCTATTCGCCTGGCACGCCCCGGACATCTTCGGCCCATGGACACCCCACGCGGGCAACCCGCTCAAGGTCGACATACGCTCCAGCCGGCCGGGCGGCACGCCCTTCGTGTACGGTGGCGCCCTCTACCGCCCCGCGCAAGATTGTTCACGTACATACGGAGGGGCCGTCGCCATTAATCGCGTACGCCGGCTCACCCCCACGGACTTCGCCGAAGAGCCGGTGGTTACGGTCTCACCCGACGTGAACGGCCCATATCGTGAGGGACTGCACACGCTCTCCGCCTACGGACGATGTACGCTCGTCGACGGCAAGCGTGCGCGGTTCGATCCCCTGGCGGCGTGGCCGGCGCTCCGCGCCGCCGGTGTCCTAGTCCTCGCGTCCGTGCGATCGCGCCTCGTGCGCCTCGTACGCCTCGCACGCCGCCAAAAGGGACAAAGACGCGCCCTCTAGCCGCTGATTTGAATGTCGTCGATGTAGCCACGGTAAGGACCACCGGCGCCGGGCTGATCGTAGCCGACTAAAAGACGGTCTATTGTTTTGCCGGCGAGTTTGGCCCCGATGTTCGAAACGACGTGGTTCCAGGCATTGACGGCGAGGCGCCCACCGTCGCCCTGGTACTGAGGGTGTAGCCGTATTCCATACTGGTCGACCGCCCCTGAGTCGCGCAGGGTGCTGCCGTCGGTGAAGATTATGTCGATAGCCACATGCGCGCTGTCGCGCCCGTTCGCGCCCACAACACCGTTCTGGGGGTACATCCAGTAAGAGAGTGTCGTGGCCGGCCTGACCGTGATATTCTTACCGCGCAGGTCGAACACCTTGTTGTACGAGTAGGACTGGCTCGTTTTCGCGCCTTTGCCGGAATACAGCAACGCCGCGCCGCCGGTGTGTGCGATCTCCCGTCTGGGGGAGGACTCCATCTGGTTCAACCCGCAGCAGATACCACCAACGTTGCGCGCGAAGTCGGTCGTGTCATTCCAGGTCGGCTGCGGGTCGTTGCCCTCGAACCCCGTCGCGAAACCGGTCTGTCCCGCCTGTGAGATAAGCGCGGGACGGGAAGGGGCCGCCGTCGGGGGAACCGCCGGCGCTGCCGGGGGAACAGGCGTCGCCGTTGGGGGAACAGCCGTCGCGGTCGGCGGGATCGGCGTCGCGGTCGGCGGGATCGACGGCGCCGTCGGCGACGCTTGTGGCGCCGCGATGGGCGAGTCGCCCCCATAGGCGTACGCGCCAATGTCCCATGGCGTCGATCGGCTCACGCCCGCGCGGTCATACGACACGTCAATCGGCTCACCAAAGTAGCCGGTGAATGAGGTGGTAGTCCCGGCCCCGATGGCGGGGCTGCCTGCTTGCAGACGCCAGTCGCCGGAGGGATCGACGAAGTGCGGGTCGGCGTAGACGCCATGCGCCTCCGAGGGCGCGTTCGGGGTGTTATACCATAGGTTGTAGTCGTGGGTGAACAGCCCCGCCACATTCTGCTGCTCGATGGCGTTTTGCGTCGCATTCGCCACGATGTTGTCGATAAACCGCGGATTCGTCGTCTGGGGATCCCAGGCCCAGTTCGACCCGTAGGGGTTGCGCGTGTCGATAGAATCGCGCGCGAGTAGACCTGTCTGTGCGCCAACGACCACATTATTGTAAAACGCACAGTCCTTGCACGCCCAGAAGGCCAAACCGTACGATATGTGTCCCGCGGGGTTGGAGACGACGACGTTGTCGTAGGCGACACCGTTCCATTCCTCGTAGCAACTCGTCGAGCTGCACAGCGAGGCGTTCGCGTCGGTCTCGTCGCCCAACTCGATGCCGATGGGGCTCCCGGGATAGCCGCTGCTGTAGGCTCCATCCTCGTGCACGTAGTTGCCGAAGACGCGGGGGCTGCGGCTGCCGCCCTTTTCGAAAATACCCGTGCGGCCGACGTGGTAGATCTCGTTGTTGCTGATCTGGACGCGGTCGCTCTGCACGACATCGATGCCGTCGTGCGTGATGTCATAGCAGACGTTGCCGTCGATCAGCGCGTCGTGCGCCTGATAGAACTTGTAGCACTTCTCGAAGGCGCCATGAGCCGTATTGTCCAGAATGCGCACATGCGTCGCCGGCGCGTGGCTGGGGTTGTAGTACACACCGTCCGTGAAGACGAGAACGTCATTCGTGTCCGTGCCCTTGCCGTTCTCGGTGAACTCGAAGCCTTGCACCGTCCAGTACGAGTTGGCGATGGCCAGCTTGCCCCAGGTCGATTGCAGGTTTTGCCAAACGATCTTGGCCGCACCCCGATGTTGAGCCTCGATCGTGATCGGCGCGGTGGATGTTCCGTCGTTGGCCGTGATCGCCTGCTGCGTTTCGTCGTACACGCCGTCCATGAAAACGGCCGTGTCGCCGGCCTGCAGGGCCTGCACAGTGTGGGCGAGCGTCTTCCACGGCCGCGCCTGCGTACCCGGATCGCTGTCGGAACCGCTAGGCGACACATAGTAGATGGCGGGACCGCTGGCGTAGGTGCGCGGTATACGTCCGTTCGCGGTTACGACCAGGGCCGCTACACAGAGGGTGGCGAGTAAGGCGCGGCGAATAGTGGTGGACTGTTGCATGCGATGGTTCACTCCTTCTCGCATTAATGATCGATATTTCTATTTTTTGCAAATATGCAATTGACGGGGCGCAAAACGGGCCACATGACGGCTCCATACGCTGCATAGTAGACGCAAGTGGGTGCGCGCGCCACCGCCTAAAAGTACTTTTAGGCGGTGGCGCGCGCACCCACTTGCGAAGGTTACCAAAATGTTATATTCGTCGCCGTGTTTGGTCAGCTACGCCGTGCTCCAAACGAGTAAGGTTATAGCTGCGGGTCCGGCCCGGCGCGCCCGTAACGGCCATCGTGATCGCGTGACGCGGCGCTTTCAGCCGCGCGTTACGCCGCCGTGTATCGGGCATAAGGCAGAGGGTGGACCATGCGTTGTCTCGTGACCGGATGCGCGGGATTTATCGCCTCACATCTGTGCGCGCGACTCCTCGCCGACGGCCACGAGGTCGTCGGCGTCGACGCGTTCACCGACTACTATCCGCGGGATATCAAGGAACGCAACGTCGCGCCACTCCTTCCATCGCCGCGCTTCAGGTTGCACGCCGCCGATCTCCTGGAGATGTCGCTGCCGTCGCTCATCGACGGCGTCGACGTCGTTTTTCACCAGGCAGGGCAACCAGGTGTGCGGGCCAGTTGGGGTGATGAGTTCGACATCTACACGCGCCACAACATCCTCGCCACGCAGCGGCTATTAGAGGCTTGTCGCACGAGCGCGCGCCTGCGCCGCGTCGTTTATGCGTCCTCGTCCTCCATCTACGGCAATGCGCGCGCGCTGCCGATCACGGAGACGACCCCGCCACAGCCGGTCTCGCCTTACGGTGTGACTAAACTGGCGGGTGAGCATTTGTGCGCCCTATATCACACCAACTTCGGCGTCCCCGTCGTCGCGCTGCGCTACTTCACCGTCTATGGTGCCGGGCAACGCCCCGACATGGCCTTCCATCGCTTCATCACGGCCGCGTTGACGGGGCGACCTATCACGATCCATGAAGACGGACGCCAGACGCGCGATTTCACCCACGTCGGTGACATCGTACAGGCCAACATCCTGGCCGCCGAATGTCCCGCCGCCATCGGCCAAACCTACAATATCGCCGGTGGGGCTCGCGTGACGCTTAATCACGCCCTGGCGCTCATCGCGGATTTGAGTGGTCACGCGCTCGACACGCGCTACGCGCCGAAACAGGCGGGCGATGTGCGCGACACGTACGCCGACATCACGCGCGCGCGGCGTGACCTCGGCTATACCCCTATCATGTCGCTCGAAGATGGCCTGCGCGACGAAATTACGTGGCTAGAAGGCGTCGTGGCCGGCGTAGGGCCGGCGCTGATGGCCGCGGTTTCGTAGCGCGCCGGCCCCGCGCGGATCACCCCGGCTTGACGGCTTGGATAAAGGCGCCGCGTGTAGACAAGTCGCTATCGGACAGATGCGCGAAGCGGCGCGTCAACCGTGCGCGGTTGACGCCCCCGACCTCCGTTGTCGCGATGTCATGGGCGATGGCGTAGCCGTATCCGCGCAGCGTTTCCACATGCGTTGAGTAGGGAGCCCGGTTCAATATATAGGGCCTGCGGCCCACCAGCAACGCCCAGTAGACGTCGGAACAGGCCCAGTGGCCGCTCCAGCGCGCGGTCAGTCCGTGGGAGCTAAAGTCGATGGAGTGTGAAACGAAGCCGCCCGGCCTCAGCCAACGGTCCATCGCCGCGTACGTCGCCGACAAGTCGGAGGGGTATTCCAATACGGCTTGCGACACAATCATGTCGACCGACCCCGCATCGATGACCGCTGGGTCGGTCCACGGCGCGATATACGCCAGGCCAACCTCCGCGACGCCATGCCGCGCATCCGCGCCGGTTGTCGGGCCCATCGGGGCGACGATCGCTCTCCGTATCGCATCCAGGCGCCGCGGGCTCAAGGAGGCGGCAAGATGGTCATCGGTCAGGATATGCGACGGGAAATCGTAGGAGCCGAGCCGCGGTCGCACCCGTGGGAACTCATCCTCCCCTGGAATCGGCGCGCGCTGACTGAATAACGCCACTAAATCGTCAAATATCGCGACGTTGCGCTGAGGGTTGCTGTAGCATACCGCATCAAGCGCATAGTATGCCGTCATCCCCGACAATAGAGCCGCGAGGCCTACACCCAACGAGTCACCCGGCCCCAACTCCGCGACCGTCCCCCCCGAGGTCGACAAGCCGCTCGCGTCCGCTATGAGCATGTGCCTCAACCAGACGGTGTAACAATAGCGCGCCGAGTTCGTCCCACCCGTCCGGCGCGAAACGCGCCCGCGCAACGGAGGCGCGAAGCTAGCGATCCCAACCGCGAGTTCCCGCGCGTTTATGTCCGTTATGCCCATATCTCATCCATCTTAAAGTGACGCACACTATCGACCTGGCGAAGGCCGCTAGTACTACAACGTCACTTCACTAAAATCACTCGTATCAGCGGCTGAGGGGGGCCATTTAGCCGGGAAACTAGAGCGGTTGCACGCCTGTTCCTGGCCCATTAGCTTGGCTCCGATAGTCTCTAATGGGTTAAGTGACGTTGTAGTACTAGGGGTGAGCGTGGGTGATATGCTTGGTAAGGTTGAGCGCATAGCCTCCCATATCCCATGGGAGCATGCGCACGATGTTGGCGCGGTCGCGCGACACGTCGATCCGCTCACCAAAATAGCCCGTGAACGTCACCGACCGCCCCCGGCCAATGGCTGGGCTGTCTGCTTGCAACCTCCAGTCGTCCCGCGCCCGCACAAACCGCGGGTCGGCGTAGACGCCGTGCGGCTCCCCTGGCTGGTTTGGGTTATTGTACCAAAGATTGTAGTCGTGGACGATAGAACCCGCTGTTTCACCCACGGGGATAGTCGTGGTGCTCACCGTCGAGCCCACGACGATGTTGTTCTCCACCCTTGGATTGACCGTGGCAGGGTCCCACGTCCAGCCGTGATCGCGGTCGCTCACGGACGCGCGTAGCGCGATGCCGAAGCGCGCTCCTATGGCCACGTTGTTGTAGAGGGCGCAGTCCTTGCAACCGTACATGGCGTAAGCAGTATCGATAGCGCCGGGGGTACTCGCGACGACCACGTTATCCCAGGCGACGCCGTTCCACTCCTCATAGCATCTCGATGTCGCGCACAGCGCGGATGCCGCATCGGTCTCATCGCCAAGCTCTATCCCCTGTGGCGCGGTGGGATAGCCGCTCATGCGCCCATAGGCGCCGTCGTTATGTACGTAGTTGCCAAAAACGCGTGCGGAACGCACGCCGCCCTTGGAGAAAATACCCGCGCGCCCTATGTGGTAGATATCGTTGTGGCTAATTTGGATCTCATCTCCTTGCACAAAGTCAATACCATCGTGGGTGACGTCGTAGCAGGTGTTACCATCGACCACCGCGTGATCAGCTTTGTACAGCTTGTAGCACTTCTCGTACGCCCCGTGCGCCGTATTGCCGATAATACGCGCATAGGAGGCCCGGTGATGCGCCGCGTCAGGATAGTTGCCGTCGACCAACAGTAACACGTCCTGGGAATCGGTCCCCTTGGCGCCCTCAGTCAACTCGAAGCCCTCGACGGTCCAGTATGAGTTGTAAATTTGCAACTTACCCCATACCTCTTGCATGCCTCGCCAGCGAATCACGGCGCCGCCGGGCCGCGCGCTGCGTAGCGTGATCCGCGCGCCCGCTGTGCCGTCGTTGCGCGTTACCGCTTGACGCGTCTCGTCGTACACTCCATCCGCGAAGATAGCGGTGTCGCCGGCGTGCAATGCGCCGGCCGCGTGCGCGAGGGTCCGCCATGGCCGCCCCCGCGTTCCTGGATTCCTATCGGACCCGCTCGGCGCCACGTAGTACGTACTGGGGTACGCTCCGGGTTGGTTCGCGCGGGCTGAAGAGACCCTCGCTACCGCCCACAGCATAGCGGCCGTAAGGATGAAAGCGAGGGGCGCGACGATAAAGTGCCTGCCGGCGGAAAGGCGCATCGATCGGGTACGGCGTGGGATGCGCTCATGTCGCGTCAAAGGGTTATCTCCTCCCCAACTTTAGCCCAAACAGGATAGCGTCCTGTCAAGTGGTGGAAAAGCCACCGTGGTTTCGTGCCTCTGTTAGGCTGTCTTGACCTCCAACTGGGCGGCCGCGTCCTCCTCTCCTTGGAAAAGGATCTTGCGGAACGATATCTCGCTCATGTAGCGATGGCCAGCGACGAGCCACTCATCGTTCTGCTCGGCGAGCAGTGCCCCGAACAGACGCAGCACAGCGTGACGATGCGGAAAGATGCCGACGACGGCGCTACGCCGCTTGAGTTCCTTGTTGAGCCGCTCGAGTGGGTTGGTGCTCGCAATCTGACGGCGGTGCTCGGGCGGGAAGTCGTCGTAGGCGAGCACCTCACCCTCGGCGTCGAGCAGGAGTTGCACCACCGTGGGGAAGCGCGCCTGCAAGGCCTCAATGACGTGGAGGAGCTGCGTGTCGGCCGCCGCGCGGTCGGGTTGCTCGAAGATGGTGCGGACCGTGGCAGCCACCATCGCCTGAGCCGTCTTAGGCACGCGCGCGAGGATGTTGCGCATGACGTGGACACGGCAACGCTGCCAGGCTGCCCCCAGGAACACCTCCTTACTGGCTTGCTTGAGCCCGACATGGGCGTCGCTGATGACGAGTTTGACCCCGCGCAGCCCGCGTGCGACCAGGCCCTGCATAAACGCGCGCCACAACACCACATCCTCCGAGAGGCCCACGTCCAGGCCCCGTACCTCGCGCACCCCAGCGGCGCGCACGCCGTAAGCGACCACCACCGCCATGGACTGCACCCGGTTGTCCTCCCGGACGTGCTCATAGCGCGCGTCGAACCACACGTAAGGGTACTCCGCGTCCAGGCGGCGCGTGCGGAAGGCGTCGGTCTGCGCGTCGAGGGCGGCGCACAAGCGACTCACCTCGCTCTTGCTGATCCCGGCAATGCCCAACGTCTGCACCAATGCCTCGCCTTTCCGCGTCGCGACTCCTTGCACGTACGCCTCGGCGACGACGGCGACCAACGCCTGCTCGCCCCGCCGCCGCGCCTCCAACCAACTCGGGACGTATGTCCCCGTGCGCAGCTTGGGGATCGCCACCTCCAACGACCCGACCCGTGTGTCCCACCGGCGCGTCCGCTACCCGTTACGCTGCGTCGTCCGCTCCTCGTTGCGCTCGTACCGCCCGGCCCCGATCTGGGCGCTCACCTCCGCCTCGATCAACTCCTGGATCAGCCACCGCACCCCCTCCTGCAGGAAATCCGCCTCCGGATCCTCGCCCTTGCGCAAGACATCAACCAGTGCCATCCTATCTGTAGCCATCGTGTGCTCCTTTCTAACGTTCCTTCCAACTCGTTGGAAAGCACACGGTGGCTGCGTACGTCAACGTGCTATCCACACGCGCACATGATCGCCTTTCCAAGAACTTCGACGCGACGCGCTGTCGTCCCGTCGATCCTCTCAGAAAGTCCACCACTACTTGGGACTATATCCAAACAGACATGAGAAAGCGTCATGGACGCCCGAGGGCCACCCCACCTCTCTATCATAAGGGTAGCGGCGCCAGACAGGGGGCGTCGAATAGTTAAAAGAAATGTTAACTCGCGAACCGCGATTAGTCAGATACAGTCCCACGAGGCAATGTAGTGTTAGGGGGAAGACGCAACCTAGCGGTCACAGAGCTTGGGAGCGGCGCAGCTCCGGGTTTCCCAGCATCCCTAATTGGGTAACGTCGCCGCGCATCATCAGTCATTAGTCATTGTGTCGTATACGCGGAATAGGCCCGCGGTATGCGTCACTTCGGAGAGCGAGGTTAAGACTGGTGATCGTACAGAAGCAATCGGCGCGCGTCCACGATGCGCGCCCCAAGGCAAACATCGCGCGGCGCCATGAGACTGTCCTGGTGACTGGAGGAGCCGGCTACATCGGTTCACTGCTAGTGCGGCGGCTACTCGCGCGGGGGCTGCAGGTCTGCGTGCTGGACGCGCTGCTGTATGGGGATAGCGCGCTACGGGACGTGCTGAAACATCCCAACCTCGCGCTCGTCCGCGCCGACCTGCGCCGCCCCGACGCCATGGCGCACGCGTTCAGGCAGGTCGACGCCGTCGTACACTTAGGGGCGATCGTGGGCGATCCGGCCTGCGACCTCGATCCGTACTTCACGACCCAAATCAACGTGGACGGCACGCGAGCTATCGCCGCGTTGTGCAAGAGCAACGGCGTGCGGCGGCTGATCTTCGCCTCAACCTGCAGCGTCTACGGAGCCAGCGACGACATCCTGGATGAAGGATCCGCCTTGAACCCGGTCTCGCTCTACGCCAAGAGCAAGATAGCCTCGGAACAACTACTGCTGTCCGGACACGACGACGCTTTCGCGCCGGTAATCCTACGCTTCGCGACGGCCTACGGCCATTCGCCGCGGCCGCGCTTCGATCTGGTGGTTAACTTACTCACCGCGAAGGCCGTCGCGGGCGACCCGATAACCATCCATGGCGGTGAGCAGTGGCGGCCTTTCGTCCACGCCGACGACATCGCGCGCGCCGTGATTTTGGCGCTCGACGCGCCCTTACAGACAGTCGCCGGCCAAGTCTTCAACGTGGGATCCAACGACCAGAACCACCAACTGTCCGATATCGGCGTAACGATCAAGGAACTTATTCCGGACGCCGATATCACCACGAGTCTACTCAGCGTCGACCGGCGCAACTACCGCGTGCGCTTCGACAAGATTCGCGCGGCGCTTGGGTTCCGCCCGATCCACCAGTTACGGCCGAGCATTTCGACCTTACGGGCGGCGCTGGATAGCGGGAGTATCGGGCCGTACCACGATGACTACTACAACAACTATCAGTTCCTGCGCGCCGCCATGCTCGATAACCACTGGCTTGCCGCGCACAACCCCGCCATCGACATGGACATGATGGACGACGTCCTGACGGACGACATAGGCGCCACGCCCACCGTAAGCATCGCTTGAGGAGTCCCAATGGTCGCCATTCCCGCCACGCGGCAACGTATCCATTTATCGCCACCCCACATGTCGGGCCACGAGCGGACGCTGGTCCAGGAAGCGTTCGACACCAACTGGATCGCGCCGGTCGGCCCTCATGTCGACGCCTTTGAACGCGAGTTCTGCGCGACGGTCGGCGCGTCCCACGCCGTCGCACTCTCGTCGGGGACGGCGGCGCTACACCTGGCGCTGCTCCTGCAAGGCGTCGGCCCCGGCGACGATGTGCTGGTCTCAACCTTCACCTTCGCCGCCAGCGTCAACCCGATCGTGTATCTGGGCGCGCGGCCTGTCTTTGTCGACAGTGAGCGGACCTCGTGGAACATGGACCCTGCTCTCCTGGCGGCGGCGCTTGCCGAGCGCGCTCGGCGCGGCCACCTCTTCAAGGCGGTCGTGGTCGTGCACTTGTACGGGCAAAGCGCCGACCTCGACCCCATCGTGGAGGCGTGCGCCCGCTACGACGTACCGCTCGTGGAAGACGCCGCCCCGGCGGTCGGAGCCCGCTACAGAGGACGTGCGCCGGGGACGTTCGGGCGAGCCGGCGCCTATTCCTTTAACGGCAACAAGATTATCACCACGGCGGGCGGCGGCATGCTGGTCTCGGACGACGCGGCGCTGATCGCCCACGCGCGCAAGCTCGCCACGCAGGCGCGCGACCCCGCGCCGCACTACGAGCACTCCGAGATCGGCTACAATTATCGCCTGAGTAATGTGCTTGCCGCGATCGGACGCGGGCAGCTGATGGTCCTTGAGGAGCGCGTGGCGGCGCGCCGGCGCAATTTTGACTACTATCGCCGCGCGCTCGACGACATCCCCGGCATCGACTTCGCGCCGGAAGCGCCGCATGGTCGGCACACCCGCTGGCTGACCTGTGTGACGTTCGATCCCGCTTTATGCGGGACCGACCGCGAAACGGTGCGCTTGGCGCTTGAGGACGAAAACATCGAGTCGCGCCCCCTGTGGAAGCCGATGCACCGGCAACCGACCTTCGCGGGCTGTGACTACTACGGCGGGTCGGTGTCCGATGATCTGTTCGCCCACGGCCTCTGTCTGCCATCGGGGTCGGATCTCACGCTAGACGATATGGAGCGCGTCGTCGAGGTCATCCAAGGATGCGTGCGCCGATGAGCCTCATGCATTTCTGGCGTGTGTTCCGCCACTGGTGGTGGCTTCCGCTCGCCGCCGCCCTTATCATCGGGGCCGCAGGTTATCTGAGCGGCAAGAGTATGCCACCGGTTTATCAGACCTCGGTGCGCCTACTCGTCAACAACGTGCAGACACCGGGGCCACCAAGCTACGACGACACAATAGCGAGCGCAAGCCTTGCCAACACCTATAGCCAACTCTTGCAAAGCCCCGCGATCCTGCAGCGGACGATCGATAGCTTGCGCCTATCGTCGACACCCGCGCGCCTCGGTCAACAGGTCGACGTGCAAGTCGTACGCAACACACCGCTCCTCGATATCGTGGTGCAAGACGGCAACCCCGCGCGCGCCGCAGCCATCGCCAACGCGCTCGCCCGCGACCTCACTAGCTATGTAGCAAGGTTGCAAACACGCCCGGCGCAGCCCGTTGGACCCCAAGCCACGCAGCAAATCGCCTCTCTGCGGCGATCTATTGCCAACGCCACCGATCGCCGCAGCCTCCTGCGCGTGACGATATTCCCGAACACAAATACAGTAGCGCAAATTCAACAGACGCAGGCCGAGATCGATGCGGATCAGAACCGGCTGAATACACTCCTCGACGCGCAACGTCAATCGGCGCCGGGGAGAGCGCAAACAACCTCTACCGTCACATCTCTCGGCCCCGCGCAGGTCCCGAGTACACCCATCCAGCCCCAGCCCCTGCGCACGCTGGCGCTCGCGGCGCTCATCGGCTTCCTCCTCGGCTTCGCCGCCGCCGTGCTGCTTGATCTGCTGGACGACCGGGTGCGCCAACCGGGCGACCTCGACCGGCTATTTGGCGTCGCGCCTCTCGGCGTCGTGGGCGCCGCGCGTGGGCTCGTCCCGACGCTTATGGACGCCTCGCCCCTGTTTTTAGGGCCGCCGGACATAGCGCGGTTGACCGACGACTTGCTCCTAGTGCGCGCGAACCTCGACGCCGGGCTGCGGGAGCGCCCGGCCGTACTCTGCGTGAGCAGCGCGGGGGTGGGTGACGGCAAGAGCACGATCGCGGCCAACCTGGCGCTGCTCGAGGCGCAGGCCGGCAAGCGCGTCATCCTTGTGGACGCTAACCTGCGCGATCCGCACGTACACATCCTGTTCGACCTACCCAACGACTGGGGATTGAGCGAGTACCTGGCTCCCAAGTCGGTTGGCGCGCCACCACCATTACAGGATGGCCCGCTCAACGTTAAAGTCCTCACCGCGGGACCACTCTCGCCCAACCCGGCGGCGCTGCTCGGTTCCCGGCAGATGGCCGAACTCGTCCACCTGCTGCGTGCGGGCGCCGACCTTGTTATCTTAGACACCGCGCCGATCGGTCAGGTCCCCGACACCATCCTACTACAGGGCGTCGCCGACGGTACGCTACTGGTAGTGGACGCTCGGCGCGCCAGGATGGCGTCCCTGCGCGACGCCTTGACGTCGATTAGGCGCGCATCCGGGACCGTGACGGGCTTTATCATCAACAAGAGTGGCCAGCCCGCGCGTCGCACGGGGTGGCCTATAGTGGGCCAGAGCGCCCAACAAGCCACCGCCCTCCCTGCCAACGATCCGTCGGAAGCCCGCGTCGTCTCGTCGTGGGTAGGGCAGTAGACCATGCAATCGGCGTCACGGTTGGCGGCGGCCGATAAGACAGCGACCGGCGCGGCGGCGCGCGTCCTATCGCTGCGCGCCAACTTCTCATGGACTTTTGCCGGCAACGTTGTCTATAGCGGCTGCCAATGGGCCATGCTCGTCGCGCTAACCAAACTCGGCTCGCAGGCCATGGCGGGACAGTTTGTGCTGGGCCTGGCCGTGACGGCACCCGTGCTGATGCTGACCAACCTACAGTTGCGCGCCGTCCAGGCGACCGACGCGCGCCGTGACTATCGCTTCGGGCACTACCTCGGGCTGCGGCTCCTCACCACGCCGCTGGCGCTGCTGATTATCGCGGCGCTAACTTTCCTCTCAGGATACGGCAAGGACAAATCGCTCATTATCCTGGCGGTCGGCCTGGCTAAAGCCTTCGAGTCGATCAGTGATGTGTTCTATGGATTGCTACAGCAGCACGAGCGGATGGATCGCATAGCGACATCGATGATCATGAAAGGCCTATTCTCGCTGGCCGCGCTGGCGGGCGTGCTGTACCTAACGCACAGCGCGCTCTGGAGCACACTCGCCTTGGCCGTTGTATGGGCGTTAGTCCTAGTGGGCTACGACGTGCGCAACGGCGCGCACATCCTAAAAGGGGCGGTAGGGATGGGCATGTCTCCACCCGGCGGCGTGTCCCTCCCAAGTCACGTTCTCGCTCCGCTCTGGGACGCGCCCCGCCTAACGAAGCTCGCCCTGCTCGCGCTGCCGGTCGGGCTCGTCATGATGCTCATCTCCCTCAGTGCGAACATCCCGCGCTACTTTGTCGACCACGATCTCGGCGATAAACAACTGGGGGTATTTGGCGCGCTGGCGTACGTCCTCGTCGCGGGGACCACGGTAACGGACGCCCTGGGGCAAGCGGCCAGTCCGCGTTTATCGCGCTACTACGCGGCAGGCGACGTGGCCGCATTCCGCGCTTTACTAGCGAAACTGCTCGGCGTTGGCGCCGCTCTCGGCCTCGCGGGCGTGGCGGTCGCGCTCGTCGCCGGACACGCGCTTCTCACCCTGCTATACCGGCCCGACTATGCGCGCCACGCCGACGCGCTCGTGTGGCTGCTCGTCGCGTCGGGCGTCGGCTACATCGCGTCTTTCCTCGGATACGCCATCACGGCGGCGCGGCGCTTCAAGGTGCAGGTACCGATCTCAGTGGTGGTCGTCGTCGCCATGGCGGTGGGCTCGGCCCTCGTCATCCCGGCGCACGGGTTGATCGGGGCTGCCTGGGTCACCCTCCTCGGCGCCGCGATTCAGCTGCCCCTCAAAGGCTTAATTATCGCCCGCGTGCTGCGACGGCGCGACACCACGCGAGACATGCGTAAAGCAGTCGAGGTAGAAACCTACACATGATTGATCAAGTATCCTGGTTAGTCTCGCGCCGTGGAACGTCACAGGTAGAGCTGTCGGTCAAACCCGTCAAGATACTCCACATATTCGGGCGCATGGTGCGCGATGGGGCCGAAATGCGCTGCCTGGACATGATGCGCTCCATTGACCGCACGCGCTATCAGTTCGATTTCTGCACACTGGCTGGCCAGCCGGGAGACCTCGACGACGAGATCCGCGCGCTCGGCGGCGTAATCTACGACGAGCGCCTTGATCCAATGTTCCCGTGGCGCTTCCGACGGTTATTGCGGAGCCAGCGCTTCGATGTCGTACACTCGCACGTACACTTCTTCTCCGGCTACCTATTACGCCTGGCCGCCCATGAGGGTGTGCCGGTGCGTATTACTCATTTCCATACCTGTAGCGATGGGCACGGCTCCAACATACGGCGGCGACTGCAACGCCGGGTTATGCGGCGCCTGATGGACCGTCACTCTACCCACCTGCTGGCCGTGAGTGAGGCCGCCATGGCGGCCTCGTGGGGGGCAGGCTGGCAGGCCGACCCGCGCTGTCAGGTTATCTACAACGGCATCGATCTGACTCCGTTCACGCCGCCGCCTGACCAACTGGGGGCGCGGGCCGAGTTTGGCCTGCCGGCGGAATCACGGATGTATATCCACGTCGGGCGCATGGACGCGCAGAAAAACCACGGCCGTCTCATCGACATCTTCGCCCGTGTCGCGCGGGCCGATCCATCGGCCTACCTGCTGTTAGTCGGGCGTGGCGGAAATGACATCGAGCACGCGCTGCGCGCCCACATAGCGTCGTTAGGCCTCGCCGATCGCGTCGTGTTTACGGGGCGGCGCGAGGACGTGCCGCGCTTGCTCAAGGCCGCCGACCTCTTGATCTTCCCCTCATTATGGGAAGGATTGGCGGGAGCCGTCCTGGAGGCATGCGCGGCCGGAACACCCGTGCTCGCCAGCGACATCCCCGGTATGGACGAGATCGCCGCGCAGTGTCCCGATATCCATCGTCTGGCGTTGACGGAGGGCGACGAAGAATGGGCGCGCGTCGCTATTACCCTCGCCGCCGCGGGCGACGACCCGCTCAGGAGAGCGGTGGGGGCGCGCGCGTTCGCGGCCAGCTCCATGAACCTGGATCGTTTCCGCGCGATGCATTGCCGCGTCTACGATGGGCACACAGAATTATGCTACGCACTGTAACACCGGCTCGCGCCTACGCGGACGCCGCGCGGCCTACCATCGAGACTATCTTGCCCCATCTGTTCTTGCTGGGACTGGGCTTGCTGCTGTGCCTGTTGTACGCCGTGGACGCACGGCGCCTGCCGCTCACCAGCGTCGCGAACGTGGCGTCCCTGTGCGCCGTCGCCGCCGTGTTGATGGCCGTGCGCGTTTCACCGCGGCGGCTGTGGTCGGCCTCCGCCGTCTATCTCGTCGTGTTGACCATTTTTCACCTCGGCCTGACCGCCATCTACGGCCTGGGCTTGCCGCTCGGCGACGGCGCCTTCATGGACTGGCTACAAGAATGGTTCTACACGCCCTTCACGAAAGAAGCGGTACTCCTGGCCGCCGTCGGTATCGTGTCGTGCGCCGCCGGCGTCATTGTCGCACTGCTGCTCGGCGCACGGACAGCAAGTCCGGCCCAGGCCGGCCGGTTATCTGCCCACGCGCCGTTCGCCACCGCGGGATGCGCGCTCGTCTTGGTCTCGGTCTCTCTGTGGCTACTCATCGCGGTACGGGCCGACGGCGTCGGCATCCTGATCGGCGGATACGAAAATTTTCTCTCGGTCGTCGGCGAAAGCACACCTCAAACCCTCGCCTTCTACGGCATCAATCTTGGCACGACCTGCCTGGCCGCCGCCCGACCTTCGCGCCCGCGGCGAGTTGGCTTCGCCGTGTTCGCCCTATGGGCGCTCATCGCCCTCCCTTTGGGGTTTCGCGGCTTCGTGCTGTTCCCCGGCCTGACGATATTCGTCATTATCGCTAAGCGCAGGCCTCCGTTCTCAGTCAGAATGGCCTTACTGGTGGGGCTGGTTGCCCTGAGCGGAATCGCCGCCTTACGCCAGGTGCGCCAAGTCGGGGTACAGAATGTCTCGGCGGCCACCGTCACCACGGGCAGCCCACTCGCCGGCCTGACGGAGCTTGGTAGTTCGCTGCGCCCGCTGTCGGAAACTGTGTACTGGCACGACACGGGCGACCCGTTTATTATGGGCGCGAGCTACTGGGCGCCCTTCGACCGCACGATCACCAGGATCTTCCCCGCGCGCGACTGGAAGTTACCCCCCGCCGAAGAGGACCCGCGCGTGCTCACCTCACTGGCGGAGATGCGTGGAGCCGGCTCAATCGCTTTCTCGGTTGTGGCGGAGGCGTACCGCAACTTCGGAGCGCCGGGCGTCTGTCTCATCATGTTCTCCATTGGCATGCTACTTGGTCGCATGGATCTCTGGCCGGCGACTCCAGTTCGTGATGCCGTGCTCGGCGCGGTCTTGGTCCCGTTGCTGTTCGAAGTACGCAACGACTTCACCGCCGTTCCGCTACAGATCCTGCTTGGGCTGCTGGTGTTGGGCGCGATCCTGCTGATCGCGCGTACGATCAAAGAGGTGACAGGTGCGCGTACTAGTCTCGCTTGAGCACCGTTTCGACCGCACCCCCGACGGCCAGGTGTGGACGCAAACGATGTTCGCCTACCCCTTCTGGACACGCTACCTGGACGTGTTCGACCGCGTCCGCGTGCTGGCGCGCGTACGCGATGTGTCCATCGTCCCCGAGGGGTGGAGTCGGGCCACGGGGGCCCACGTCTCTTTCGTCCCTATTCCGCATTATCTCGGCCCTTGGCAATACCTGCGGCGCGCGCGCGCGGTCCGGCGGTCCGCCCGTCAGGCTGTCTGCCCGCACGAGGCCGTCATCCTCCGCCTGCCGTCGACCATCGCCGCCCCGGTCGTCCCTTCCCTACGGCGCGCCGGACATCCATTCGGGGTGGAGGTGCTGGGCGACCCCTACGATGTCTTCGCGCCGCGCTCGGTCGACCATCCCCTGCGGCCGTTCCTACGGTGGTGGTTCCGCCGCTCGATGCGGCGACAATGTAGCGATGCGCGTGTCGCGGCCTACGTGACCGAGCGCACTCTGCAAAGCCGTTACCCCGTCACACCCGGCGCGCTCTCGCTATCTTGTTCGGACGTCGAGCTCCCCGATCTCGCCTTCGCGGCGGCCCCGCGACCTGTCCAGCGCGACCGGCGCACATGGACAGTGGTCACGGTCGGCTCGCTCGCCCAGATGTACAAAGCGCCTGATGTACTCATCGACGCGGTGGCGGCGCTCGTGCGTGACGGGTTAGACCTGCGGCTAGTGCTAGTGGGAGACGGCAAATTCCGCCCCACGTTGGAGGCGCGCGCGCGCGCGACGGGACTTGGGGAGCGCGTGACCTTTCGTGGCCAACTCACCGCGGGGGCCGTCGTACGCGAACAGCTCGATCAGAGCGATGTCTTCGTGCTCCCCTCTCGGACGGAGGGGCTGCCGCGCGCGATGATCGAAGCGATGGCGCGGGGGTTGCCTTGTATCGGCTCCCGCGTTGGCGGCATCCCCGAGTTGTTGCCGGCGGAAGATTTGGCGCCCGTGGGCGACGTTACCGCGTTGGCGCGCGCGATCCGCGCGGTCGTGACGGACCCGGAACGCATGGCTTGTATGTCCGCCCGCAACCTGGAGCGCGCTAGAATGTACCACGACGACGTGCTGCACGCACGCAGATTAACCTTCTATCGCGCGGTGCGGGACTGCACCGGCGAGTGGCTGGAGACGAGGGAGCAACGATGAGAGTATTGGCTTTGTCGAAAACGTCGGTTGGGGCGCCGTGGGCCGTGCGGCAGGCGCGCGATTTCGTCCGGCTGGGCGTCGAGGTCCACATCGCGCTCCCGCCCGGCGGTCCGCGCGTCCAGCAGTACCGGGACGTGGGCGCCATCGTTCACCCGCTCGCGCCCGATTTGCCCGTGCGCGCGCCGTGGCGCTTCCCACAGGTGCGCCAGGAGTTGCGCGACATCGTCGCGCGGGTACAGCCGGACATCATCCACAGCTACCATGTGGGCACGACGCTCACCATGCGCCTCGCCCTCGGCCGGTCGTGCCCTATCCCCCGCGTGTTCCAGGTGCCCGGTCCGCTGCACCTCGAGCACACTTTCTACCGACGGGCCGAGATCGCCACGGCCGGCCCGTCCGACTACTGGATCGGTACCTGCAACTGGATCGCCGAGCGCTATCGCCGGTCGGGCGTGGTGCCGGACCGCCTCTTTGTGTCCGACTACGGCGTCGATCTCGACGAGCATACGAATCGTGAGCGAGGCTACCTGCGCGCGGAATTGGGCCTCGACGACGACGCGACGCTCATCGGCATGGTCGGCCTGATGTACGCGCCCAAGCGCTACCTTGGCCAGGCGCGCGGCCTGAAGGGGCACGAAGACCTGATCGACGCGCTCGCCCTGTGCCTGCGCGAGGAGTCGGACCTGCGCGGCGTCTTTATCGGCGGCGCCTGGAACAACGCCGCGGCCTATGAGAAACGGGTACGCGCCTACGCGCGGCGGCTGTGCGGGGACCGCGCCATCTTCCTGGGCACGCGCGCGGACGTGCCGCGGCTATTGCCCGACCTGGATATCGCCGTGCAGCCGTCGCATACCGAAGGCGTCGCGGCCACGGCAGTCGAGGCTCAACTGCTGGGCATCCCGGTAATCGCCACCAACGTCGGAGGTCAGCCCGACCTCATCGTAGACGGCGAGACCGGCTGGCTTGTACCGCCGCGCGACCCGGCGCGGCTGGCGGCGGCGATCCTGGACGCGGTCCGCGACCCGGAACATACACGAACGATGGCGCTGGCCGGACAGGAGCGCGCGAGGAGGCTTTTCAATGGCGTGGAGAATAACCGGCAGGTCCTGGGCATCTATCACACCATTCTATCGCGCCAGCGCGGCGACGACCCCCTATCCTCGCACCATGTTGAACAAAGAATCGCGGGGTAGGCGTTTCTACCAAGACCGGGGCAAGCGCTGGCTCGACCTGGCCCTCACCGTCCCGCTGCTGCTGCTATCCGCGCCGCTGCTGGCCGGCGTTGCCATCATGGTACGCCTGAAACTGGGCGCGCCGGTGCTGTTCCGCCAGCAGCGCGCCGGGCAGTACGGCAAAACGTTCACGCTGCTCAAGTTCCGCACCATGACCAACGCCGTCGACGCCGAGGGCCGGCCACTGCCCGACGTCGAGCGCCTGACGCGCTTCGGGTACGTCCTGCGCTCGACCAGCCTCGACGAGCTACCCGAACTCGTCAACGTGCTCATGGGCGACATGAGTTTGGTGGGGCCGCGCCCGTTATTGGCGCGCTACCTGCGCCGGTACACGCCCGATCAAATGCGCCGCCACGACGTCAAACCGGGCTTGACTGGCTGGGCGCAAGTCAACGGCCGTAACGCCCTCTCCTGGGAGCAGCGATTCGCCCTGGATCGCCAGTACGTCGCGAACCAATCGCTGCGTTTCGACCTGTCCATCCTGTGTCACACTGTGTGGCAGGTCGCGCGGCGCGCCCACGTTAGCCACGAAGGCCACGTCACCATGGGCGAGTTCTGGGGCCACGAATATCGCGTCGAGGGAGGCTCGTGATGGGTCGTGGCGGGGTCTTGATCCTTGGCGCGGGCGGACATGGCAAGGTCGTGGCCGACATATTACTCCACCAGGATGTGCCCGTGTTAGGGTTCCTCGATGATAACCCTATGCTGCATGGTCAAGCGCGCCTCGGCTTGCCCATACTAGGCGCGATCGCGTCGTATCCGCGTTACGAGCCCGGTGGCCTGGCGCTCGGCATCGGCGACACAGCACAGCGGCGGAGGGTCGTCCAACGCTGCGGTCCTGCGGCTCAGCGGTTGTGGCGCGACGCGATCCACCCACGCGCGACCATCGCGGCATCGGCGCGCTTGGGCCAAGGCGTCACCGTCGTCGCCGGCGCCGTGGTCAACCCGGACGCCATTTTGGGCGATCACGTCATTATCAACACCGGCGCGACGGTCGACCACGATTGCATGGTCGCGGCCTATGGACACATCGCCCCCGGCGCGCACCTCGCCGGCCATGTGAGTATCGGCGAGGGGGCGGTGGTCGGGATCGGCGCGGCCATCTGCCCCGGCTGCACGATCGGCGCTTGGTCGATCGTGGGGGCGGGCGCGGCTGTCGTGCGCGATGTCCCGGACGGAATCACGGCGATAGGTGTCCCGGCGCGCTATGCGGTGGGAGCGAGAGAGTGCGCGCGCGCGTAGCCCAGCAGCGCCACGGGGCCGGCGTAGCGGTACGGTGGGATGTGGTCACTAAGTAGGTGTTGGTACGCTCCATGCAGGAACATACCAACACCTACTTAGCCATGCTAACGGCTGCCGGAAAATAGACCAAGCGCCGGCGGTAGGCTGCCTACTCAGTTGCAATACTTCTGAATACCTATGTACCGCACCACGATCGTCGCTAGCTCCCCGTGTCCGCCGATGTGCTTCCCGCATGGGGGTCACCGATCACGCGGAGAGAGTAGCGGTCATAGCGAACGGACGACGGCGTTAGCGGAAGCATCAGCCGTATCATGGACGTCGGCGTGAAAGGCTTTCGCCGAAGTACCTCAAAGGCACGTCGAAAGGGTGCGGCGCAACGATTTCATGACTCATCGTGAAGGCGCGCTGTGAACGGATCGGCAGGTGTTCGCCACCTCACTGGCATAGGGGAAGAGCGACAACTGGGTGAGTGTCAAGTGTCGGCCGTGCGGCTCGTCGCTCCCCGGCCATAAAAGCGCGATGAGCCGCGCGCGCGAGTGGGGACGCTCCTCGACCGCCAGATAGGCCAGCAGGGCGGCGGCCTTCCGCGTGCGGAATATCAGGATCTGGTCGTCGCGCCGCAGCCTGGGCGCGCCGAGCAGGGACAAGTGGATGGGACTGATGGGGGCTATGACGACACCTCTCCCGCCGCGTTGGCGCTGCTCCCGCGGCGCGGTGATACGTAGGCGTCGTATGTTCTCATTGAGTCTAATGACGTGACGCAGATACGGGCAAATCCCGTGTTCCCTTCTAATCTATATCCCCATCGTGCCACATGTTGCGCTCACCGAACAGGCCCAACCCTCTCTCACGGTGTGGCTGGCCCTGCACCGCGTCGGCAGCGCTGTGCAGGCGCCCGAACCCGCTTTTGCTCCCGATCACACGAAGTACCTGTGTCGTGCCCATAAGATTTTCCTCCCCTATGTCCTCTCACGGCACGCGTCGGATCGTTGCTCGGACGACCGCGACGGCTCCGGCCGTTACGCGTCCTCCCAGGGCTTGAGGATGATCTTGCCGACACTGCGCCGCTCTTCGAGGAGGAGGTGCGCCTCGCGCGCGCGGGACAACGGGAGCACATGACCGACCTGGACGTCCACCTTGCCCTCCACCACGAAACCAATGAGCCTCTGGAGCGCCGCGACGGCCCGCTCCGGGCGCAGGCCGAACCACAGGCCGAGATTGAAGTTGATGATGGACTGATTCGGGGAGGGATCGTAGAACATCCGGTCAATGGCGTCCGCGCTCAACGACAGCGACGCGCCGCCCGACCGTCCATACACGACGAGACGCCCGAACGGGGCCAAGCAGGTCAGGCTCTGCGCGAACACGTCGCCCCCCGTGCCCTCGAGGATGACGTCAACGCCCCGGCCGGACGTGAGCGCGCGGACCTCCGCGGGCCAGGTGGGCTGGGTGTAGTCCACAACCGCATCCGCGCCGAGCCGTCGGGCGGCCGCCTGCTTCTCCGCTGTGCTGACGGCCGCGATGATGGGGCTCGCGCCGAGGAGCTTGGCGATTTGCACGGCGTACGAGCCGACGCCCCCGGCCGCGGCCGGGATGAGGACGCTCTCGCCGCGTCCAAGACCGGCGGCGTCGGTCAAGAGGAGGGCGGCGGTCGACCCGGCGATCACGAGGCTGGCGGCGGCATCCACGCCTAGACCGGGAGGGATGGAAATGACGCCTGCGGCGTTGGCCAGCGCGTACTGCGCATAGCCCCCATCGCCCCCGCTCCCCGCGATGGCGAAGACGGGGGCGCCGATGGGCGGCCCGGTGACGCCGTCGCCCAGGGCCTCGACGACGCCCGCGACCTCGCCGCCGGGCACGAACGGCAGCGGGGTGGGGAAGGGGTAGACGTCGTTGCGCCGGCGCAGCACGTCGGAGTAGTTGACAGCGGCCGCTTCGACCCGGATCAAGATCTGGTCGGGACCGGGGTGAGGGGTGGGAACGTCCTCATAGACGAGGATATCGGGTGGTCCAAAGCGATGCATGCGGACGGCTTTCATCGGCATCTCCTGTGGTGCGGTCGAGGACGCGCGGGCGTCGATCGACGTCCCCATGGTCCCAACGAGGACAGTATAGCCAACCATGTTTCTTTTTGCAACAAGTAAAGAGCGATAAGAAACAGATTAGACAAGAAAGGGGAGTAGGGCTATACTAGAGGTATGAGTGAGCGGAGCTACCATCAGTACTGCCCCATCGCCCACGCGCTCGACCTCGTCGGCGACCGCTGGGCGCTGCTGATCGCGCGCGACCTGCTGCTGGGGCCGCGGCGATACACCGACCTGCGCGACGCCCTGCCGGGGACCGGGAGCAATATCTTGACGGCGCGGCTCAAGGCGTTGGAGGGGGCGGGGGTTATCCGGCGGCGGACGCTGCCGCCCCCGGCGGCCTCGACGGTCTACGAGTTGACGCCGTATGGGCGAGGACTCGAAGGAGTCATCGTGGCACTGGGGCGGTGGGGGGTGGAGTCGCTCGGCGCCATTCAACCGGGCCAGATCATCAGCCCCGAGTCCGTGATGCTGGCGGGGCGCGCCCTCGTCGCCGCGTTCGCGCCCACGCTGGGGACGGCGCGGGCGGAGTTGCGCATCGCGGACGCGGTCTTCAGCGGCGTCTTTGGCGTGCGTGTCGCGGACGGCGAGGTCGTGGACGTGACGCGCGAGCCCGCGGACGACGTGGCGTCCCCCGACCTTGTGGTGCGCACGGATGTCGCCACGCTCTACGACGTGGCTGCGGGGCGCATCTCCCTGCATGAGGCCGTGGCCGCAGGCGTCGTCGCGCTTGAGGGCACGCCCGCGGCTCTGCCGACGGTGGGTGATCGCGCCGACGCGGCCGCGCACGATTGTGTGTAGACCTGACGTCTGTCTGATGTCATAGGGCTGTCTGCCGGGTTGCGTCAGGACTCAGAATCACTACCCGGCCGGGCATGCTTTATCCCCTCTATCATGTGCTGGCGGATGTGGGCGAGTTCGCCGATGGGGAGGCGCTGGAGGCAATCTCCAGCGATCCGCGACGCACCGACGCGCTCGCCCTCCGCGATGGGCCGCGCACCCACGTGTTGCTCGCCAACATGGCGGACGCGCCGTGCCGCGTGCGCGTCGAGGGGGTAGGCGCGCGCGGGACGCGTGCTCTACCTGGACGAAGAGAGCTTCGAGCGGGCGACCGGCGAAGGCGACGAATTCCGCCGCGCACAGGGTAAATCCCGACAGGTCGTAGCGGGTGTCCTCGAGCTCACGCTGAGGCCCTACGCCGTCGCGCGCATCGACTGTGATAGTGCCCTGCCCCGTGAAGCTGGTGAGGATTGCATACTCCACACAGGTCGCGTACTCACATGGAGGTGACTGGAGACGGGAGCAGATCGGCTAAGACGAAGCCATCGTGCTCGACCACCGCTGTACTGGTCGCTAATTACGTCCGGCCAACCATCCTCCTCGTCTCATGGATACTGCCAGCCAGCGCAGGCATCGGGGCAACACCCAACGGGATTACCGGATTGTTAACCGCGCGACGTTGTGGATTGTCTCGGTTAGCCAGCGCACCATTCGGGTAGCCCGCATCGCTGGTGAAAGCGTTTCGCCGGTCCGTTCATGTCGCTATGACAGACGGACGCGACCGGACGACATCCCCTCTGGATGCGCCCCACCGCTACCACCGCCCGATGGTCTCACGCAAGCGCCGGTCCGACCATTTGGCGTATACCCGCGTC
>JAABUM010001920.1_pt1 | contig 29501 bp, 33 predicted proteins | sample 5559161 | NCBI WGS metagenome assembly JAABUM01 (sample SAMN10711868, study PRJNA513369) | rock metagenome | isolation source: Antarctica rocks | place: Antarctica: Victoria Land, Siegfried Peak nord
ATGGGGGCGGGACCGGTGCCGTGCTCGAACACGTCGCGGGAATCATGGCGCTCCTCCTCAGCGCGGGGACGAGCCGCGCTGAGGAGGGAGCCTACAGCAATCTCGACCGGTTAGGAAATGCCCTCCTCCGGGTTTAGGCGACAAGGGCTTTGCCCTGATAGGTCCACTTGAAGGGCTTGGCCACCGTTTGATTGTAGTGTCAACGAAGGCCAGCACCTTGGCCTGCACGTCCTCGCCGGAGGTGAACGAGCCGCGTTTGAGCAGCGTGCGGGTCAGGATGCTGCGCCAGATCGCGCTCTGGTTGAGCCAGGACGAGTGCTTGGGGGTGTCGTGGAAGACGATGATGTGGCTGGGGTCGCGCAGGAAGGCCGCGCGGGAGGGCTGGCGCGCCAGGACGCCGGTCGTGCCCTGGACGCCGAGGACGCCGGGACCGCCGTCCCGCGCGGCGACGTCGCGCACCAACGCCTCGGACTGGTGGGTGTTCAGGTTGTCCACCACGAAGGGCCAGCGGGGCGCGGCCGGGTCGCTCGCGACCACGCCCTGGCTGTGCGCCAGGGCGTCCGCCTCGGTGCGCGTGGGGCCGACGGACGGGGCCACGACCTGCCCGGTCGCCACGTCGCGGCTGAGGATGCAGGTCCGGGTGCCGTGGCGGACGTACGCGAACTCGCGCCGTTCGACCTTGCCGGGAACCGACGGCAGGCCGGGGTGCGCGCGCTCCAGCGCCTGCACCCCGGTCACTTCGTCGCTGCTCCCCACGCGCTCGCCACGCGCGGCCAGCGGCGGCGCGGCGCGGTAGCGCCCGTTCACGTCGGCCACCGCGACGGCGAAGTCGGCGTCTGCGGGCGGCGGGGTCAGCCAGTAACGGATACGGTGGGGCTGGAGCGCCCCCTTTTGAGCAGCCGTGCGGCGTGGCGCGGCGAGATCACCGCCAGGATGCCGCGCGCGACGATCTCGTCGGCGACCTCGCGGCCGGTCCATTGGCTGATCCGGCGGCCCGCCGCGCTCGGGGCCGCGCAGGCCAGCGCGACGATCTGGCAGGTCTGCTCGGCGGTGATGCCCGCCGGCTTGCCGCTGCGCGGGGCGTCGGTCAGCCGCTCCTCAACGCTCAACTCGGCGAGGCCGACGGCCTGCAACCCCAGCCAGCGCCCCCGCCACAGTCGCACGGTCCCGACATCCACCGCGAGGTCGCGGGCGATCTGGGCGTTATTCCGCCCCGCCGCAGCGACCAGCACGATGCGCGCCCGCAGGACCAGTTGTTGGGGCGTGCTATGCCGCCGGAGCAGCGCCTCCACGCCCTGGCGTTCCGCCGTAGTCAGTTCGATTGCCACCGGCTTCGGCCCGCGCATCCCACCCCGCCCACGTTGCCGCCACCCCGCCTGGGTGCCCCGCCCAAAAAGCGACCATAGAAATACTTCCGCCGCGCTGTACTAGCCAAGCGAGCGACGCGAGCGAGGCGGCGCACGAGCCGGTACCCACATCACCGCCCGAGGCCGTAGCGGAGGTCATCGCAGCCCGGCTACGCACGGGCGACTTCGCGATCGGCGAGCGCTTCCCGATGACCATCGATGGAGGCGAGATCATGGTCCGTTTCGGCGGCACCATCGACTGCTGCTGACCCGCTGCACTATCCGCCCGCTCACCACGGGCATCCCACACAACGGAGAGGTGCTATGTTCTGCCTGAACAATGTTCCGGGCGTGGATCCGCGCGCCGCCGAGATTCTGGAGCGTTTCCTCGAATGGCTTTATGACGGGGATGGCTATGCAATCTGCGAGCGCGAGCGCGGTAGGTTGATCCCGTTGAAGCGCAGCGACAGCATGACCAAGGCCGACGAGGTGCAGTTGCTCGCCGAGGGGTTCCTCGCGGACAAATGCCGATGAACGACCGGCAACACGACCTGTCCCTGATGATTGCATACCTTCGCCAGCGGCCCACCTTGGTGCGGCGCTGCTTGGCCCTCGGCGGCGATGCGGCGGCGATCCTGGACGCGACCGCGCGGGCGCTGGCGGACGCGCAGTACCCGACCCTGCGCCGCGATCCGGGCTTCCTGCGCTGGTGCGCGGAGCGCGAGGGCGCCACGGATACCTGGGACATCAGCGCCTGACCGGGGCGAGACGAGGGGGTGCGGGATGCCGTCGCGAGGGGGACGCCACAACGAGCCCCGCGATGGTCGTCCCCGGAATGAAGCATACGCACCGCATCCGATCGCCCCGCCGACCAGTCAGACGCCGCCGACGCCGATGCCGCCCTGCTGGCGCGGGCGCACAGGGCTCAGTTAGCGGCGAGGAGGCCCGCGACGGCGGCGAGCAGGTCGTCCAGATCGAAGGGCTTGGCGAGGAAGCGGTTGGGCGGCGGCGGGGCGGGCGGGACGGACCGCACGGCGCTGATCAGCAGCGTCGGCGTCGCGTCGGCGGGCGTCGCGGCCATGTGCGCGAGGAGCTCGGTGCCGATCAGGCCGGGCATCTGGTGGTCCGTGATCAGCAGGTGCGGGCGGTGTCGGCGCAGGAGGGCGAGCGCCTCGTCGCCGTCGCGGGCGGCGTGGACGGTGTGCCCGGCGTCGGTCAGGACGATGGCGAGCCAATCACGGATCGCGGGGTCGTCGTCGGCGATCACGATCCTGGCGGGCCTGGCGGGCATGGCGGGCATGGCGGGGTGCTTTCGCGGGCGGCGGGCGCATGGTCAGCGGGCGACCATGCGCCCGACAAATGCACAACGCACGCCACGCGTCCCGCATGGGCGACTTCCCGCGCGCTGAAGGGCGCGGGCCTCGATGATCAGCGGTAAGCCCGACCTGACGCTCGGCGAGGCGCAGGCGGCGAGGTTGCTGGACTGGCGACGGTTGCACGCGGCATAGCGACTCGACATACAACATGGTCGGACCTTCGAGCGGTTCGGAGTACGCCTCGATCGGCAAGGCGAGGCCCCGGCGCTGAGTAGCGCCGGGGCCGGACGGGGATAGGATCGGCAACGCTCGGCTATGGGGTGGGCGGCGTCACCGGCCCCGGTTGCACGGCGCTGGGCGCGGCCATCGGTGCCTCCTCGCGCCAGCGCGGCAACCGCCGCTCCCCCTCCGGCACGATGTAGGGCCGCGCCAGGTACTCCGCGAGCGGCACGAAGCCCAGCTCGCGGCACACCGCGAGGATCCGCGCGATCTCGGCGGTGTCGCGGTAGTCGAGGAGATGCTCGACGCGGAAGGTGATCGCGCAGCGGTCGTCCTGTGCGGCGTCCGTGGCCGCAGGCTGCACCGTTGCCATCAGAAGGGCATGTAGCAGTCGGCGCAGCGCCGGGCCGCGCGCAACTTCGGCAGGAAGTAGAGTCCGGCCCCGCTGCGGATCACCGTGCCACACTCGCCGCACAGCACGAGCGGGCGGGCCGGTGCCGCCAGGGAGACCGGGGGCGGCGGCGCACCCCGCAGGGCACGCCGCGCGCGGTATTCGTCGAGCGAGATGATCGTCGCGGCCATCAGCGCACTCCCCGATACGACTCGGGGAACTGGAGCCGGTGGTTGGCAAACGACCCGCGCGAGACCGGGGCCGGTGCGGCGGGCGCGGGCGCGTCGGCGGTCAGCGCCGCGAGGATCGCGGGCGACTCCTCGCCGGACAGGCGACAGAAATCCAGCCACACCGCGCCGAGCGTCAGCGGCTGGGCGAGCGGGTCGGGCACATCCTCGTCGCCCAGCTCGGCCAGCAGCGCCAGCAGCAGGTCGTTGATCGGGCGGGGGCGCGGGGTCAGGCGCACGGTCACCCTGCGCGCGGCGGCCTCGCACCAGGCGCAGCGGCCATCGACCAGCGTGCCGACCTCGCCGCACGGGCACTCGCCCACGGTCATCGTTGCCATCGGGGTAGCCTCCTTCGCATGCGTTGGGGATACAGTGTGGACAAGTGGGGGTGATGGGACGAAGAGGAGGTCAGGCCGCGAGGGGTAGGTCCAGCGCGACGAGGGCGGCGCGGGCGGCGGCAGAGCGCCGCCGCCACTCGCACCGCGCGACCACCAGGACGAGGGTATCGTCGGGGAGCGCCCGACCCGTGCGCGCGGTGTGTAGGTGTCCACCATGCGGCGGGCCTTGCGATCGTAGCGGAAGAGCTGGTCGTCAGTGAGCCAGCGGACGGCGAGCATGGCGTCGGAGGCGAGCCACGCGGCGCTCACGTGGTCGGAATGCCAACAGTCCCGCCCGCACTCCGCCCCGCGACAATCGCAGATGGTCTCGCCGGTCGCGGTGTCGAGGCTGACGACGTTGACGCGGGCCGCGTCGTGCTTCGAGGAGGTGGCGAACTCAACGATTCCGGTAATGTCGTCGCAGCCGATGAGGGCCAGCTCGGCGGGGCTGTGGAGGGCGGCGGTCGCGGTGCTCATGGTCTACAATCTCCTTGCGGTTCACTCCGTATGCCCCTCGCGTTGTTCCGGGAAGATCTGCGCGAGGGGCATTTCCATACTCACAATACTAACGCATACGTTATTATCTATTCGGGGATGTTGACAGCGATTTAGCGCGTGCGTTAGTATTAGTGCTATGGAAGAGCGGCAAGAATCGTTCACAACGAAAGAGGCGGCGGCGGAACTCGGCGTGACACCGAGCCGGATCCGCCAGATGATCATCGACGGTAGCCTACCGGCGACGAAGCGCGGTCGGGATCAGTTCATCGCGCGCGCCGATCTGGAGGCCGCGCGCGCACGGCAGACGCGGCCCGGCCCGCGCGTGACGACCGGGACCGGACTCCGCAGGCGCCGCAAAACCTCCGAGACCCCCCGGTCACCCTCTTGACAATTACTAACGCTTGAGCTATTATTACTACATAAGAGGCGCGGGCCTCAGGCGTAGGGGGTAGCGAGATGCCGGTGGTGAAGGTCCGGGAGGCGATCCGGCAGGTGGTCGCGGCGGGCTGGGTATTCACCAACCAGCGCGGCAGTCACCGCCAGTACACCCACCCGCACAGGCCGGGGCGGGTGACGATACCGGGCAAGGAGAGCGCCGATCTCCCACCCGGCACCTGGGCCAGTATCAAGCGACAGGCGGGCATCTAGCCCGCCTGGTCGGCCCCCAACAGGACCGGCGTCGCACGCGCAGCATGAGGAGGATCGGATGCGATACGCAATCGTCATCGAGCGGGCGGAGCACAACTATTCGGCGTATGTCCCCGATGTAGACGGCTGCGTGGCAGTCGGCGACACCGTGGAGGACGTGACCGCGCAAATCGCCGAGGCGCTGGCGTTCCATTTCGAGGGCATGGCCGAGGACGGCGAGGCGATCCCCGCCGCAACCTCGCTCGTCGCAACCGTCGACGTGGCGCTCCCGGCCAACGCCATCGTCGCCGACGCGATCCGCGCCGATTGAAACATGCCTCCCCGGCAAAAGCTGAACACTCAATACGATCAGACCCGCACCGGATTTCCGGTGCGGGCCTGCCAGCTTTGATCGGCGTCATCGGCATGGCGGGGGGATGCTACACTGGTAGTACAGCGCGGCGGAAGTATTTGTAGGATGCGTCAGAAATGGGACGAGGCGCGTTGCCGTCGGGTGTCGCGGGCAGCGTGAGATCGGCCCGGCCGCTGGTCAAGCAGCGGCCAGCGCGGCCATGACCGCCGCCCACCGACCCTGGGACCGCTGCCGTCGCACCGCGAGCGAGAGCGGCTCGCCTGACCGGCCCCGGGCGCGGCAGTACTGGCGCCGCTCCTCACAGGCCGAGGCGAAGCGGGCCGCCGAGGCGACGCTGCCGCACCCGCGCATGGGGTGATACCGTCGCTCGCTGCCGCGGTGGTCCTGCTCGATGCGCTTGTTCGTGTACCGGCTCGTGCGCTGGACGACTGCGCCACCGCGCGTCGCGCGGAGCGCGCGCGGGGAGGCGTCGTGCCCATCCGTCGTCACCCGGTCCGGCGCCTTCCCGGCAACGGCGAGCGCTTGGTGGAAGAACCGCTGCGCCGCGTCCATGTCGCGCCGCTCGCTGAGCGGCGCTTCGACGAGGTTGCCCGCACGATCGATCGCACGATAGCGGGAGCGCCAGCGGCCATCGACCTTGCCGGAGGTCGCATCCGCGTGCCCGTCGCTCCCCGCCGTGCCGCGCCGCCTGGCACGCCACCGCGCGGCCAGCAACAGGGCGCAGCGCGCTTCCCGGTCCCGCACCGCCTCGTGGCTGCAGACGAAGCCCCGCGCCAGGAACAGCTCGGCGATGTCGCGCAGGCGTAGCCTGTACCGCGGCCGCCAGCGGGCCACGAGCAGGACCAGATCGGTCGGGTACTGCCGGTGGTTGTCGGGCGTGCCCGTGCGCTCGTTGCCGATCCGGCGGCAGTGGTCGCACCGGAACGTGCGCTAGCCGAGCGCGGTGCGCCGGGGCTGCGCGGTCGTCGCGGTCGCGGCGCAGCACGGGCAAGGCACAGGCACCTCCTGCACGCAACGGTTAGCGCCGTCACCGTATCAGAGCACGGCTGTTCCTACCAGCCCTCGTCTGATTCCTGACGCAGCCAGTGGCTGCACGTCGAAGCAAGGGCAGTGCTACGCGCAGTTCGACCACAGCGCCCTGCTCAGGGCGCCGGCCCCTTTGCTCAGCGAGCGGTTGGCCACCCGGACCATCAACCCATACGGCCAACATCCGGACGACCTCGCTCGGATCTTGGGCGGGCGCGTATCGTCGCGCCACTGCTGCGACGAACCGCCTCGCTGGGGGTGAACGCGAGCGTCCCTGTCGAGCAGATCATCGAAGCCATCCTCTATACTGCCGGTGGCAGGGCCGGCATGCCCTGCGTCTTGCCGGTGTCGCGCCCCCCGAGGACCGCCATGGCCGATTCGCCCCCGCTGTCGTTGCTGCTTGGCACCGCGCCGACCCTGGTCGGCCGTGCCCGCGAGCAAGCCGCCCTCCGCGCACACCTCGCGGCCGCGCTCGCGGGACACGGTTCCCTGGTCCTGATGCGCGGCGAAGCCGGCATCGGCAAGACCGCGCTGGCCGAGGCGTTGTGCCGGGAGGGTACCGCGCAGGGAGCCCTGGTCCTGGTCGGGCGCTGCTACGACCGCACCGCGACCCCGCCCTACGGCCCCTGGCGCGAACTGGTGCGCGCCGCGCCCGCAGACGCCGCGCTGCCGCTGTGGCCGACCGTACTGGCCGCGGACGGGGCGGGCACGCACGCCGCCGGCCCGGACGCCCTGTTTGAGCAGGTGCGCGACGGCCTCGCGGCCCGCGCCGCGCGGCGTCCCCTGGTCCTCCTCCTCGACGACCTGCACTGGGCCGACCCGGCCTCCCTCGACCTCCTCCGCGCCCTGGCCCGCCGGCTCGGCGACCTGCCCGTGCTCCTCCTGGCGACGCACCGCACCGATGAGGTGACGCGCCGTCACCCGCTGTACCAGCTCATCCCGCTCCTGCTGCGCGAGGCCCCGGCCGCGCTGCTGGACCTCGCCCCGCTGGCGGAAGAGGACACGCGGGCGCTCATCGCCACCCGCTACTGGCTCGCGCCGCGGGACACGGCGCGGCTGGTAGACCACCTGCACGCGCACGCCCGGGGCAATCCCTTCTACGCCCGGGAACTCCTCCGCCATCTCGAGGAGCGTGAAGTCCTCCGGCCGGGGACGGCCGGGTGGCAGCTGGCCGACCTCGCCGAGGTCCGGCTGCCGGCGCTGCTGCGACAAGTCATCGATGGCCGGGTGGCACGGCTGGGCGACGACGCGCAGCGCCTCCTGGCGGTGGCGGCCGTCATCGGGCACGCGGTGCCGCTGGCACTCTGGTCGGCCGTCGGCGACATCCCGGAGGAGGACCTGCTCGACCTCATCGAGCGCGCGGCGGAGGCGCACCTCCTGGTGGCGGCGGACGCCGGCGGTGGCGTCGCCTTCGCCCACGCGCTGGTCCGCGAGGCGCTCTACGAGGGCGTCCTGCCGCCCCGCCGCCGGGCGTGGCACCGCCGCGTCGCCGAGACGCTGACGAACCTGCCCGATGCCGACCCCGACGCCGTCGCCCAGCACTTCGGCCAGGCGGGCGACCCGCGCGCCGAGGCGTGGCTGGTCCAGGCCGGGGCGCGGGCGCAGCGCGCGTATGCCTGGTTGACGGCGGCCGAGCGCTACGAGGCGGCGCTGGCCCTGCTGGAGGCGCGCGGAGACGACCCGGGCCGGCGCGGCTGGCTGACCTTCTGGCTGGCGTCGTTGCGGCGCGACGCGGAGCCACAGCGGGCGCTCGGTGATGCGGAAGCCGCGGGGCGCCTGGCGGCGGAGGCGGGCGACCGCCTCCTGGCGGCCACGGCCACCTTCCTCGCCGGCCTGCTACGCGGGATCTATCTGGGGGAGCCGCGCCGCGGGATCGCCCAGATGGCGGCGGGGCTGGCGGCCCAGACCGCGCTGCTGGCGGCGGCGCGCATACCGCCGGGCATGGGCACCCCGATCGACCCGGCACCCCAGTGGGGCACCGTCGTCGCGACGCTAGGCGGGAACGGGCGCTACGCCGAGGCGCTCGCGCTGGGTGAGCGCTACCTGGCCGACGCGCCCCCCCCGGCGACGGCCAACTGGCTAGGGCGCAACCCCTACGCCGACGCGCACAGTGGCTTGGGGGAAGTCCACCGGGCACTAGGGCGACCCGAGGACGCCCGCGCGGCCTTCGCGCGCGCCGGCGAACTGCACCGCGCCGTGGGCCTTCACCGCGGGGCGTGGCTGGCGGCGGACGACGAGTTGTACGTCGTGCTCTCCTATCAGCTGGATCGCCCGGCCGAGCTGCGGCGCCTGCAGGCCGAGGCGGCGGGGGCGCAAGCGCGGGCGCGCGGGGTGCATGGCCCCGCGCTGCAGCAGTACGTGCCCCCCCCCTGGCTCCTGGTGCTCGCGGGGGCGTGGACGGAGGCCCGGCGCGCGTCCGAGGCCATGCGCGGCCACGGACCGGCCGGCTCGAGCCCGCACCTGATCGGGAACGCGGCCCTCGGTGTGCTGGACCGCGAGCAAGGGGACGCGGCGCGCGCGCGCGCTTTGGTGGCGGAGGACTTGCCCGCCGGGCCGGAGACGCCACTGGGGACGTGCTACGCCCTCCCGGCCCTCCAGCTGCAGCGCCTGGCGGCGACGCTGGCGCTCGACGCGGACGATCCGGGCCTGGCGCGCGCCTGGCTTCAGGCGCACGATCGCTGGCTGCAGGAGGGCGGCATCGTGCTCGGGCGCGCCGAGGGCGCCCTCGGCTGGGCGGCGTACCACCGCGCGCAGGGCGACCGCGCGCGGGCCCGGCAGTACGCCGAGCACGCCCTGGCGCACGCCACCGCGCCTCGCCAACCCCTGGCACTCCTCGCGGCGCGGCGGCTGCTCGGCGAACTCGCCGGCGCCGCCGGGCGGCACACCGAGGCAGCGGCCCATCTCGCGGCGGCGCTGGCCCTCGCCGACGCCTGTGCGACCCCCTATGAGCGCGCCCTCACCCTCCTCGCCCTCGCGACGCTGCGCGCGGAGGCCGGTCCACGGAGCGCTGTCCTGCCCCTCCTGGCCGTGGTGCGCGCCATCTGCACGCCCATCGCGGCGGCGCGCGCTCTGGCGCGCGCCGCCGCCCTGGCCGCGACCCTGGTCCCGGCACGCCACCCCGATGGGCTCACGTCGCGCGAGGTGGAAGTACTCCGCCTCTACGCGGCCGACCTCTCCTACCGGGCGATCGGCGCGCGCCTCTCGATCGCCCCCCGCACCGTCGGCGCCCACGTCAGCAACATCTACGGCAAGACCGGCATCACCTCGCGCCTCGCCGCCGCCGGCTACGCCGCGGTGCACGGGCTGGCCTGAGGCGGAGCGGCGGCATCGGATGCGCACTACGTCATAGGACCTAGTATACCCCTGCCCGCCGCTAGTAACTGCACCGGGAAAATAGGTCGCTCCCCCGATGCGCGCGCGCCCGTCCAGCCCTAGAGTAGGGGGACGGGCAGCGCGGCGACGGGGAGGCGGGAGGTGGGCAGGATGCACGCGGTGCTGATCACCTTCCGGTCGGCCACCCCACCGAGCGCGTTAGCCGCACCGCTCGCGGCGCACGCCACACTGCTCCGCGGTATGCCAGGCGTCATCGCGCAGACTTGGCTCCACGACGGCGCGATCCTTGGCGGTTTCTCCCTCTTCGCCGGCCGCCGGATGGCCGAGGGCTACCTCGCCAGCGAGCTGGTCGGCAGCCTGATCGCCAACCCGGCCTTCAGCGAGTTTCAGATCCGGCACTATGGTGTGCTCGAGGATCTGCGCCCGGCAACCGGGACCGTGCCGCCAGCAAGCCGGTCGCGCCGGCGCGGGCACGTGGGAGCTGCGCCCACCTCACTGTCCCCCGGTACTGAGGATGGGCAGCCCGGGCCCGGCCGGGCAGACCGGGCCGGTGCGGAGGGGGGGTAAGTCGGTGAGCATGACAAAGGCTTCGTTGCAGGTCGCAGGGACAAGAAGCGGCGGGCAAGGAGCGATACGCGCTCCTCCCAAGCCCGCAACCGCACCCGGCACGGCGGCACAGCGGCACAATGGTGCCTATCGAAAGGGAGGTCCACTGATGGCGATCACCGCTCGGCTTCGCACTATCCTGGTTGCGCTCGCAGTGTTGCTTGCCGTGGCCGGGGCCGCGGCCACCGGCGCCGCCGCGGCGCCACCCGTGGCAGACGGCACCTTCACCTACACCTCTTCCGCCTTCACCAACGTCCGGATGGTCGGACCCGACACGTTCATCGAGTTGACCGCGACGGTTGCCTACACCGGCACCTTCAGCGGGACCTCGACCGTGCGCGGCAACTTGATCATTCATGCCGACGGCAGCGCGAATTTCTACGACATCGAAACCTTCACGGGGACGGTGAACGGGGTGTCCGGCATCGTGACGTTCTACCTCGCCGGCTCGGGCCCCGCCGGGGAATACCAGGCCACCGCCATCGTCGTCCACGGGACCGGCGCGCTCGCCAATCTTCGTGGAGAGCTGCACCAGGTCGGCGTGGTTCCCGATAAGGAAAAGGGCCCGTTCGGCACCTACACCGGAAAGATCCACACTCGTGGTGGCGGGCGCGACGACTAGCCCAGCAAGAGCATACCCACTCACCGGTGGCAGCCAAGGTGGCGTCGCCGGCGGCAACCAGGCCGGCAGTAGCAACCTCCCCAAGGCCGGCCGGAACGGCCCTGCTCGCGGCGGCAACCGCGAGCATGAACCCTACGACCCCCGCGCCCCTCCCCCATAGGAATGCAAGGAGCGCCCACGGCGGGGGGTAAGCCCCGGTGGGCCTGTGGGGGCGGCTGCGCCGCCGGTGGCGCAGTGGGAAGCCCCTCGACAGGGGGGCGTAGCCTGGGATCACCAACAATCGCGGCGCCGCCGCGTCGAGGCCCCGTCGTGCCACCCCGTCGTGCGGCGCCCCGGCACCATGCGGCACCGAGGTATGTCTTTACACACAGGAGGGATTGGTCATGCACCGCCATCCGCAGCGCCCCCACGGCCCCACCCGACTTCCCGCCCTGGCCGCGCTGCTCGCGGCCCTGCTGCTCGCGGTAGCCCTGCTGCCGACGGCCGCGCTGGCCGCGCCCGCCCTCACGCTCGCGCCGGCCACGATCCCGCCGGGTGGCACTACTGCGGTCACCGGGACCGGCTTCGCGCCGGGCGCGAAGCTCGAGCTGTTCCTGGTGCTCCCGTACTTCAACAACGCGCGGGTGAAGATGGCCGACCTCACCGCCGGGGCCGACGGCGGCTTCGCGACAACCATCCGGGAGAACGGCTTCAGCCCGCCCGGCCCCCTCCCCGTGGTCGTCACCGCCGCCGGGGCGGACCTGGCGCAAGCCATCCTCACCGTGACGGACGCGCCGTCGATCGCGCCGGAGCGGCTGACGGTGGCACCCGCCGCGGGGCCAGCGGGGACGCGCTTCACGGCGACCGGCACGGGCCTGACGCCGGGGCTCGCCGTGGTGGCCTTCACCACCGAGTCGGCCCTGGGCCCCCAGGGGCACTTCCGCCAGGTCGCCGCGCTCACGGTCCCGGCGGATGGCCGGGTGACCTTCCCCATCGACACGACCGGCTATACCCCGGAGGGCCACGACCTGATCGTCTTCGGTCCCGGCGGGCCGCAGATCGGCTTGCCGCTGGTGATCGCCCAGTTCATGGTCACCGCGCCAGCAGTCCCCGGGTTGCCGAACACCGGCGGGGGCGGCGCAGCCAGGCAGGACCAGTGGTGGACCGTCGGCGGACTCGCCGGTGGCGGGGTCCTCCTCGGGAGCCTCGTGCTGCTCCCCGCCGCCTGTCGACGCCGACACCGCTAGCCCGCGAAAAACAGGCAAGCCCCCACGCCTCCTCGGTGCCCGCCCTCGAGCGCCTGGCGAGGATGGCCGCCCGTTACGGCTGCGAGATCACCGGCCCGCCACCCGCAGCGGGGGGCGCACGGGGACACGAGGAGGGGGCGGATGGGCGTTCGACCGGGTCTGCGCGACACTGACGACCGGACCGGCACCGGCGCGGCCGCGCGGGGTCCCCCGGCGGGCGCGGCGGCGCCGGCGGCCACGACGTACCACGCGAGCCGCGGCATGGTGCCCCGGCGGGATACAGCGAGGGCTTAAGGAGGGCAGCATGCACGCGGTCATGATCACGTTCCAGTCGTCGGCGCACCTCGACGATCTCGTCGCCCCGTTCACCGACTACGCCCGCGCCCTAGAGGGTGTTAGGCACCTTGAACGGACGCTTGTACGGGGTGCATGCACGCTAACGGCGAGGCTGACGAAAGAGGCGGGGCGAATCATCTGTGATTGCGGCACGGCACGGTGACAGGCCCGTTGAAGGCGCGTGATTGCGTCAGCGGTTCGTTACCAACCACCTGATAGTGCTATAGATTACACAACTAGCAGTTATAAGTTCCTAACACCCTCTAGGCGGCGTGCCGGGGCTGGTCGCCAAGACCTGGCTCCGGGACGGCGCGACGCTCGGCGGCTTCCACGTCTTCGCCAGCCGCCAGGCCGCCGATGACTACCTCGGCGGCGCGCTGGTCGCCGGCCTGACCGGCAACCGGGCGTTCTCCGACTTCCAGATCCGCCATTATGACGTGCTGGAGGACCTCAGCCGGATCACCGGCAGCCCGCAACTCGCGGCGGTCTGAACACCCGGCGGGGGCGCGGCACCGGCCGCGCTCCCGCGCACACGCGCCCCACGCGAGTCTCGCCAGAGGATCGGGGCTCTCCCGATCTTTCGGTGATGGCCAGGCTCCGAGACGCGATACTCCACGCCGGCGGGGAACTGCGCCCGCTGGTCGTGTGGGGGTCGGGTCGATGGTCAAGGCGGTCGTGCCGGACGCCGCGGCGCCGCACCTGGAGGAAGTACACCCCGAGGGCGAAACCGTGGTGCTCGTCGCGACCGCCACCGGCACGACCGCCTGCTGCCCGGTGTGTGGCCGCGCACCCGGCACAACAGGGTCACGGGGTAGGGGGGCCTGCTCCGCGCGGATGAACCGCTAGCGGCTCATCGCGTCTCCTTCGCGAAGCAGGCCGCGGCTTTTCGCACGATCGCGCGTTCCTGCCGCAGCACCTGGTGCTCGCGGCGCAGGCGGCGCAACGCCTCCCGCTCGACGGTCGTCAGCTCGCCGCCCTGCCCGCGCCCGGCGTCGATCTCGGCACGCTTCAGTCAGCCGCGCAGCGCTTACTCCGCGACCCCGAGGTCCTGGCCGAGCTGGGGGATGCCCTTGCCACTCGTCCGGGCCAGTTCGACCGCCTCGGTCCGGAACGCCGGCGGGTAAGGTGGGTGCGTCCTCGCCATGGTGAACTCCCTTCTTGAGGCCGTCGGCCCCGGTATTCGAGTGTCCACACAACGGAGTCAAGCCCATCAGCGCTGCCTCTCGCTATCCCACCACGCGCCGACTCCCGATCGGCCTGAGCGGGTCGGCGCTACGGCGCCCCCTGGTATCTTCCTGTCTCATCGAGATAACCGCCAGGCGCGTCGGCACCGGCCCGGGTAGCCCCCATTTGAGGGAAGGGAAGTTTGACCAGCTATCTTACACTAGGGCCACGAGAACGCGCGCTAAACAAGGGCAGTGCCACAGGTACCGGCGCGGGACGCCCGCGTATCAGCGTCCCGCCACCGCCTGAGCCGCCCCCACACGCCGCGGGCGGCTTATTGAAGACCCCGCAAGAGGGAAAGGGGGAGGTCATGCATCGGTGCTTGCGTTCCGGTATCGCCATCTTCGCGCTGCTGCTCTCCCTGCTACTCGGCGTCTCGTCGGGTGGCGCCGCACCCGCTGGCACCGTGGTGGCCAGCGGGCTGGTGAACCCGCGCTACCTCGCGGTCCTCGATGATGGCACCATCTACGTCTCGGAGGCGGGCACGGGGGGGAGCGAGGCCCTGCCCCCCAGCCCGGACGCCCCTCCAGGCAGCCCGCCCGGCTCGCGGGGCACCACCGGCCGGGTGACGAAGATCGCCCCGGGCGGGGCGAAGACCGTCGTGGCCACGGGCCTGCCCTCCTATAACGAGATGGGCGCGGTCGGCCCGGCTGGCATCGTCTACGCGAACGGGGCCATCTGGCTGGCGATCAGCGGCGGCGGGGTGGGGCTAGGGATCACGCCGTTGGCCAACGAGAACGCGGTCGTGAAGATCGACCCGACGAGCGGCGCGGTGACGCGCGTGGCCGACATCGGGGCCTACGAGAAGGCCAACAACCCCGCGAAGAATAACCTTGACGCCAACCTCTACGGGATGGCCCTCGGGCCGGACGGCAACCTGATCGTCGCCGACGCGGCCGGCGACGCGGTCTACCGGGTTAATCCGGCGTCCGGCATCGTGGGCGCACCCACGATCATCCCCTGCATCGCCCCGCCGACCGGGCTCCCGCTCCCGCCGGGCGGCAACCCCGAGTGCCCGAACAGCGAGCCGAAGATCGACTCGGTGCCGACCAGCCCGGCCGTCGGCCCCGACGGGACGGTCTATGTCGGCCTGCTGAGCGGTGGCCCCTTCATCCCGGGGACGGCGAAGGTGGTGAAACTCGGCGCGGACGGCACGGTGAGCGACGCCGTGACGGGCCTGACGATGGTCACGGGCGTCGCGTTCGGGCCGGACAAGGCGATGTACGTCTGCGAGCTCTCGACCGAGTTCAGCGAGACCGGGCCACCGAAGCCCGGCCAGGTGCTGCGCGTCCTGCCCGGTGGCAAGACGGAGGTGGTGGTCGACAACCTGCTGCTGCCGAACGGCATCGCCTTCGACAAGGCCGGTAACCTCTACGTGACGACCAACACCGTGGCGTTCGGGCCGGGCGCGCCCGCCGGCACGGTGACGCGCTACGACGGCATCGCGGCGGCACCAGCGCCGTCGGTGGCGGCGACCCCGGCGCCGGTACCGACCGCGACCCCGGTGCGGACGCCGACGCCGCCCGCGCCGATGCCGGGCCTGCCGAATACCGGCGGGGGCGGCGGCAACGGCCCGACCATGCCTGTATGGCCGCTCCTCGCGCTCGGCACCGCGCTCGGTGGCGCCCTGGCGCTCCGCCGCCGGACCCGCGCAACGCGCGCGCGTTAGCGGCACGACAACCGACGGAAGCCACTGTCTGAGCCGCCCCCACGCGCCGGGGGCGGCTCCTTGTGCCTCGGCGGATCAGCGCCCGCGCCACTCGCGCCAGACCGCGCCGGCGAACGGCCGACCGAGCGCCGCGACGACGAACACCGCCCTCGCCAACACGCCCGCGTCGACACTCTCCCGCCCCTCGCGCGCCCAGTAGTCGTCCTGCAGCCGCAGGGTATTGTCAGGTTAGCTGAGCGGCCCCGCAGTCGGTCGGGTAGGCGCTACTCGGCGCATGAAAGAACAGGCCGCCGCCCCCAGCGACAAACGCCACCGGTTCCCGCCCACGATCATCGGCCACGCGGTGTGGCTGTACTGCCGTTTCGCCCTGCGCTACCGCGATGTGGCGGAGCTGCTCGCCGAGCGGGGTGTGGTGCTGACCTACGAGACCGTGCGCCAGTGGTGCCGGAAGTTCGGCCAGACCTATGCGAACACACGGCGTCGTCGGCGCCCACGCCCTGGCGATACGTGGCACCTCGATGCGGTCTTCAGCAGCAGCAATGGGGCGACCCACTCCTTGTGGCGGGCCGTCGATCAGGACGGTAACGTGCTCGCTATCCTCGTACAGTCGCGGCACGACACGATGACGGCCACGAAGTTCCTGCGCAAACTGCTGAAGGGTCTCACCTCTGTGCCGCGGGTGGTGATCACCGACAAGCTCGCGCGCGACGGGGCGGCGCTGCGCGCGGTGCTGCCGGGCGTGGAGCATCGCCGGCACAAGGGGCTGAACAACCGCGCCGAGAATGCGCACCAGCCGACACGCGAGCGGGAGCGCAGAATGCGGCGATTCAAGGACCCGGGGCACGCCCAGCGGTTCCTCGCCGCCTACGGTCCGATCACCAGCCATTTCCGCCCGCGCCGCCACCGCCTGACCGCCGCCGCCTACCGTGAGACCCGCGCCGAACGCTTCCGGACCTGGCACGCGGTGACCGGGACGCAGCTCGCCGCCTGAGCGCCAAGCCTCCTGAGGCGCACCACGTCTCCAAGCGCGAGCAGGTCACCCAGCCCGACTTTACTTGACAATACCGACGCATGCGCCCGCGCCGAATATCGTCGCGCGGGCGTTCACCGCCCCGGCGCCCGATCGGCTCTGGCCCGGCGACATCACGTATGTGGCCACGCGGGAGGGCTGGCTGTACCTGGTGGTCCTGATCGGTGTCTACTCCCGCCGCGTGGTCGGCTGGGCGATGGCCGATCACCTCCGCGCCGAGCTGGCCCTCGACGCCCTCGTCATGGCCCTCCGCGCCCGGAGGCCGCCACCGGGCCTCGTCCACCACACCGATCGCGGGGGCCAGTACACCGCCGCCGCGTACCAAGCGCGCCTCGCCGCGCACGGCGTCACCTGCTCGATGAGCCGCGCCGGGCAATGTCTGGATAACGCCATGGCCGAGAGCTTTTTCGCCACGCTGAAGGCCGAATTGGTCGACGCCCGGGTTTGGCCCACACAAGTGACGGCGCGAACCGCGATCTTCGAATGGATTGAGGTCTGGTACAACCGCCAGCGCTGCCACTCGGCGCTCGCTTACCGAGCGCCCGTCGCCCATGAGGCACGGCATTTGTTGTTGTTGCAGGATCCGGCCGCGTAGCACTACGCTGCCCGTATTATCGGGCCAACTGCAAGAAGCAGGCAGCGGTCGCGCAGCACGGCCTGCAGGCCCGCGCGGAGCGGGCGCGACCAAGGTGACGCCGTCGGGGAAGTCGGCGCGGGCCTCGGCGGCGAGGTGCAGGGCCAGGCGAGACTTGCCCGTGCCACCCGGCCCGGTCAGGGTCAGCAGGCGTACCCCTTCCCCTGTAGCAACGCCAGGGCGGTCGCGGCCGCGTCCTCGCAGCCGATGAGCGGCGTGGCGGGCACCGGGAGCGGCGCACGGGCCGGGCGGGGCTGGTCATCCGGGACCGGGGCCGGGGTCACCGCGGCGGGGGTGGCGGCACCCGGGCGGGCGGCGGCGAGCAGTGCTTGGTGCGCGGCGGGCGCGAGGCCCAGGGCGGCGGCGAGGAGGGCGACGCTGTCCAGGCGCGGCGAGACCCCGGCCCGCTCCGCCAGGGCCTCCTGGGTCAGGCCCGCGGCGAGGCGGTGGCGCTTGAGCAACGCCCCGAAGGATGGGGGATCGGTCGCCATGGCGGCCCCTTTCGCTCCCACGCGCCGCAGCCGAGTCGCCGCAGGCCACCGGAGGACAGCATACCACCGCGGCCCTTGCCGACCCAGCCGGGCGCAACGGCGGGTCAACGGCGGGTCAACGGCGGGCCAACGGCATGGTGGCCCCCCGCCCCGGCCCCTATGCTGGTACCAGAGGCAAGCGACACACCCCGGCGGCGCGGCGGGGCGGGGATACCGAAAGGAGTACCGAGATGGCGACGATGAACAGCATCCCGGCGACGGGCCAGACGGCAGCGGCGGGGCAGAGCGGCGGCCAGCGCGCCGGGCGGCGCATGGTCGGGCTGGTCGCCACGGCGACCCTTGGCCTGACCCTGGTGGCGGGGACCCTCCTCGGCCACCAGCGCGGCGGGCCCGCCGCAAGCGCGGTCGCCCCCGCCGCGCCGCTGACCCGCGACCAGCTGCTCTACGACGGGGTCCGGCCGGGCCTCCTCCTGCTACTGCCGGGCGAGGTCAGCGCCCCGGCACACTCGGCGGTGCGCCCCGGGGAAGGCGTGGGGCTCCTCGAGTACCTCCCGGGTGAGGAGCCGATGCTGGGGGGTGGCAGCGTGGTGTGTGCCGCGTCCGGCGCGTGCCTCGTGCCGTGACGCGCGGGGCGCACCGGGAAGCGGGCCGGTGTCGGCCCGTGGGGATGGCGGCGAGTTCCGCCGCGCCACCGGCTCCCCGGCCACCCGGGTGCCAGCGGCCAGGCAGAACATCACGGCGGTCGCCCCGGAGTTCTACGAAGTCCTCGACTAGCCGGTCGTCACGTCACGGGGCCGCGATGTCCCCGGCGCGGCGAAGCGAGCTGCCGGGCACGCGGGCGCAACTGGACGAATGCCGCCGATGGCCTCGCGGGGTTGTCGGCGGCTTTCGTTCACGCCGCCGACGACCGCTACCCACGCTAGTGGTATCTCGCGCGCGCCCCGCCGCGCAACCCCGCCGTGGCGCGCGGCCAAAACACTACAGATTGTGGGAGAAAATCCCAACACCCGCACGGTCGGGCGGCGGGGGGTGGGCGCGGCCCGCGACGCGCGCAACGCGCGCCCAGAACGACACCAGCCCGACGGCCCCCGTCCCCCTCGCGAGACCGGTGGCGGCCGCCGTGGCGTCGCCGCTCAGCCTGGCTCCAGGAGCGACCCGATGAAGTCCCACACGCGCCAGCGCCGGGCCGCGAGCAGGGCGCGGACGCGCCCGGCCCCGGTCCCGAACGCCCCCGCACCCGCCGGTGCCCGCCACGCGACCCAGGCGTAGGGCTGCACCAGCCGGTCGCCGCCGTCCGCCAGCCCCCACCAGTCGGCCAGCGGGTCGGGCGGCCAGTTGTCCGCGCCGACCCGCGAGCCGAGGGCGACGCCCCGGCCGAGGTGCGCGAGCCACAGGGTGTCGCGCCCGTGCGGGTCGCGCGCGACCCGCTCCCAGCAGCGCACGGGGCAGACAGGGGACGGCGGGGTCCCGTCGGGGTGCAGGATACACGCCCGCCGGGTGCCGGGGCGGCGCGGGGCGACGAGCGCCCGCCCCGGCCACCCGACCCGTGTGCACCGCGCATCGTCGCCTCCTGTGGCGCGTGGCACACCTCGCCGTATGATGTGTAACACCGGCATGTAGTCAGCGTGGCAGGAAAACCACCCCTCGGGCGAGCGCGAAACGGCTTCCAGCGCCAAACCCGCCGCTCGTACCGGCCAGTTATGCTGCCAGCTGAGGTACACGCCGGCGTCATCGATGCTGTGGCGGGGCGTCCGGCGGCCCGAACGTCAGCGTCAGCGGCAGCGGCATCCCCTCTTCCGCGCACAACAGTCCCGAGCCTTTGCGTACGTACATGCCAGCGGCGTGCCCACACGGTGGCGAAGCCGTGCTGCACGCTCCCGCGCCCCATCATGACGCCCGTCCAGGCGGGAGGCCACGGGAGCGCGCGATCCCGGTCGCCTTGCCGACCCTCAGCGCGGCACGACGATCGGGGGCGTCCGCCCGACGTTCGTCACGGCGAGGCGCGCGGTCGCCGCGGTCGTCGCCGTGGCGGACGCGATGGTCGCGTCCAGGGCCACCAGATAGCCCGCCGCGTCGTCGACCCAGGCGGTCGTCGCGACGGTGCCGCCCTGTCCGGCCAGCCCCGGTGTCGGCCGCCCTTGCCGTGCACTCGTAAGCGTGGTATCGGACCGTCTGCGGTTCGCCGCCGTCCAGGATATTGCGACAGAAGGAGGTCAACGCGATCAGGGTCCGGCGTCACCGCGACGCCGCGCCGGGAGCCGATCGGCCGCCGGCTCCCGGCGCGCGAAGCCGGCGTCTGCCGGCGGCTGCCCGCAGGGGCGTGGGCGGGGGCGCGGCGCGCGCCGCGCCCCCGCCGGGCGCTCAGGCCGCCGCGAGCTGCGGGCTGCGGGTGAGGCGGCTCAGGTCCTCCAGCACGTCGTAGTGGCGGACCTGGAAGTCGCCGAACGCCGGGTTGGCGGTCAGATCGGCGACCAGCGCGCCGCTGAGGTAGGCGTCGGCAGCCCGGCGGTCGGCGAAGCGGTGGAAGCCGCCGAGGGTCGCGCCGTCGCGGAGCCAGGTCTTGGCGACCAACCCCGGCACGCCGCCGAGGGCGCGGGCGTAGTCGGTGAACGGGGCGGCGAGATCGTCGAGGCTGGCCGCAGCGTGGAAGGTGATCAGGACTGCGTGCATGGCCATGTTCCTTTCGCTATCATCCACGTCCCACTCGCGGAAGGTCGGCATCCTTCGCGCCGCCGCTGCGCGCCGCACCGTGCGAATGGCGCACCTGTCGGCGGGGCCGCGGGGGGCTCCGCACCACACGAGGTATGGGCGCGTGCGGCCTACCCGCGCCGGTGCGCCCGGCGTCGCCCGCGGCCCGCGACAACCGCGAGGCCAAGGACGGCCAGGGCCAGCACCAGGAAGGACGCGCGCCTGCCGCTGGTTTGGCTGGCCATCCCGCCGCCGCCGGTGCTGGGCAGCCCCGGCATGCCCGGCGCGATGACCGTGAACTGGGCCACCACCAGCGGCAGGCCGAGCGCCGGCCCGCCGGGGCCGAAGGCGATCAGGTCGTAGCCGTCCGGGTCGTAGCCCGTCGAGTCGATGGTGACCGTGACGCGCCCGTCCGCCGGGACGGCGAGGCGGGCGATCTCGCGGAAGTGCCCCGCCGGCCCCTTGGCCGACTCGGTGGTGAAGAGCGCCACGGTCTGCCCCGCCGTCAGGCCGGTGCCGGTCGCCGCGAAGCGCGTCCCCGCCGGCCCGGAGGCGGGCGCGACCGCCAGTCGCTCCGGCGCGATCGACGGCGCGTCGGTCACCGTGAGGGTGGCCTGCGCCAGGTCCCGCCCGCCGCCGCCGACCACCAGGGGGGTGGGGCCGGGGCGGATGGTGCCGTCCAGGCGCACGGTCGCGGCGAAGCCGCCGTCGGCCCCGGCGGCGAGGTCGGCTAGCTTCACCCGCACCCCCCCGAATTCCGCGAGCACGATGAACAGCTCGAGCGGCGCGCCGGGGGCGAAGCCGGTCCCCGTCGCGGTGGTGGTGCCGCCGCGCGGGAGCGCGGCGGGCGCGAGGGCGAGGGCGGGCGCGGCGAGCGCGGTCGTCGGCATGAGGAACAGCCCGAGCAGCACTGCCGCTACCAGGGCCGCGATTGTGGCGCGCATAGTCTCGCTCCTTCCAGCGTCGGTTCGCCCTACCGGAGCACCCTGCCCCGGCGGCGATCCCGTGCGTCCCGCCGCGCGGCGGGTTCTTGCCCGCCTATCCGGTCATGGTGCCCTCCTCCGCCGCCCTGACAGGGCGGGAGTGGGGCGCGGCCCAGGGCCACACGCCCAGATCCGGCGGCGCGGCGGTCGTCGGCGCTCGCCAGGGCCCGTATCGGCGGAAGCTGGCTGCCGGAATCCGCGCCGTACCGCTCAGGGACACAGGCCCGGGTTGGCGGTGCACGCGCCCCGTTCGTCGTCCGTCCGGATGCGCGGTCGGCGGTCCGGGTCGCCGGGGGCCCTCGGCCACCGCCCGGCCGCCCCCCCCGCGCCGACCGGGGCGCAGCCCGTCGCGGGCGGGGTGCTGCTCGTCGCAGGGGTCCGCCGCGGGAACCGGGGCTGGCGCGGCGGGCACGGCGAGCGGGGGCGCGGCAACGACCATGGCGGGCGGCGGGGCGGAGCCGCCAAGGCGCCAGGGTGAGAGGCGCCGGCGCTCCCCGCGGCCCCGGCCGCGCGAGGATCGCCTCGACGGCCGCGCTGCGACCCCGCAGCGCGGCCAGCTCGGCAGCGTGTCCCGCGGCTTCCGCCGCTCGGTCCATGGCCATACTTCCTCCTGTGCTGCCCGGAGGGCCCCGCCCACGAGTCGGGCCACCGGTGGGTCGTGACGACGGCAACGTGGTCGCTGTCCCGAGTCTGCGCCCTGGCCGGGGGCGGCACCACGACGCCGACGCGCCGTTGACGCGCCGTTTCCGCCGGTGCTATGCTCGGGTCCGCGCGATCGCGGCGGCGCGACCGCACCCCCACGGGGGTGCGCAGGAGGGACCATGGCGACCGCAGACCCGGCCTTCGGGGCGCTGCTCAAGCGCCATCGCCTCGCCGCCGGTCTGACGCAGGAGGCGCTGGCCGAGCGGTCGGGCATCTCGCCGCGCGCGGTGAGCGCGCTGGAGGGTGATCCCGCGCGCCTGCCGCGCCTGGACAGCGTCGCGCTGCTGGCCGACGCCCTCGGCCTCGCCACCGAGGAGCGCCGGGCCTTCCGCGCCGCGGCCCGCCCGGTCGCCGCCGTCCCCGCCCTGCCCCCAGCGCCCACGGCGGCGGCGACCCTCCTCGTCCCCCCCACCCCGCTGATCGGTCGCGAGGGCGACCTGGCGGCGGCGCTCGCGCTGCTGCGCGACGACGCGGTGCGCCTGCTGACGCTGACCGGCCCAGGCGGCGTGGGCAAGACCCGCCTGGCCCGCGCGCTCGCCGCCGCGGCCAGCGCCGACGGCCCCGGCGGGGTCGCCTTCGTCGACCTCGCCCCGCTCGCCGCTCCGGCCACGGTGGCCCCGGCCATCGCCGGGGCGCTGGGGATCCGGGCAGGCGGCGGCCGCCCGCTGCTCGCCACCCTCCGCGACGCGCTGCGGGACCGCCGCCTGCTGCTGGTGCTCGACAACTTCGAGCAGGTGCTCGACGCCGCCCCGCTGGTGGCCGACCTCCTCGGGGCCGCCCCGGCGCTCCGCGTGCTGGTCACCAGCCGGGTGCTGCTCGCGCTGTCGGGCGAGCAGGCGTTCCCGGTCCCCCCGCTCGCCCTGCCGGGTCCTGACGCGGCCCGCACGCCCGACGGGGCCGCCGCCTCCGCGGCCGTCCAGCTCTTCGCGGCGCGGGCGCGGGCGGCCCGGCCCGCCTTCGCGCTCACCCCGGAGAACGTCGCGGCGGTGGTCGCGATCTGCGGCCGCCTGGACGGGCTGCCCCTGGCCCTCGAGCTCGCCGCGGCGCGGGTCCGGCTCCTGCCCCCGGCGACGCTGCTGGCCCATCTCGAGCCGCGCCTGCCCCTGCTGACCGGCGGGGCGCGGGACCTGCCGCCGCGGCAGCGGACGCTGCGGGCGACCCTCGACTGGAGCCACGCCCTCCTCGCCCCGGCGGAGCGGGCGCTCTTCGCGCGGCTGGCGGCCTTCGCGGGGGGGGCCACGCTGGGGGCCATCGCGGCGGTCTGCGGCGACGCGGGCGCGGGGGACCCCGGCGTGCTGGACGGCGTCGACGCCCTGCTGCGCGCTAGCCTGCTGCAGGGGGCGGCGGACGAGGAGGCGGAGCCGCGCGTGGCGACGCTGGAGACGATCCGCGAATATGCCGGCGAGCGCCTGGCCGAGAGCGGCGAGGAGCACGCCGTCCGCGCGCGCCACGCGGCCCACTACCTGGCGCTGGCCGAGGCGGGGGCCGCCGGGCTGCGGGGGCCGGGGCTGTCGGCGTGGCTCGGCCGACTGGCGCGGGAGCACGACAACCTGCGGGCGGCGCTGCGGTGGGCCGTGGACCGGGGGGCTGCCGCAACCGCGCTGCGGCTGGTGGGGGCGCTGCGGGAGTTCTGGGAGCTGCGCGGGTACCAGGCCGAGGGGCGGTCGTGGGCGGCGGCCGCGCTCGCCCTGGCTGCGGCGACGCCGGAGCCCGCGCGGGGCGGGGCGCTGCTGACCGCGGGCCGGCTGGCGCACCAGCAGGGCGATTGGCCCGCCGCCGCCGCCGCCGCGAGTGAGGCCCGCGCGCTGGCGGCGGCGCGGGGCGATCGCCGCGGCGAGGCGTTCGCCCTGGACCTGCTCGCGGACAACGCCAATCGCCAGGGGGATCCGGCGACCGCGCGCCCCCATGTGGCGGCGAGCCTGGCGCTCTGGCGGGCGCTCGGCGACCGGCTCGGCCGCGCCACGACCCTCCTGCGGCGCGGGGCCGTGGCGCACGCGACGGGGGATCTGGCCGCCGCCCGGGCCGATTTCGCGGCGAGCCTGGGGCTGGCCGGGGCGGTGGGGCACGCGCCCGTCACCGCCCTGGCGCGCTTCTTCCTCGCCCAGGTCGCCCTGGCGGTGGGCGACCCGGCCGCCGCCCGGGCCCACGCCCGCGCGAGCCTGGCGCTGTACCGGGCGCTCGACGACCGGTGGCTGATCACCTGGGTGCTCGGCCTCCTCGGGCGGATCGCGCTGGCGGCGGGCGATCTCGGGGCCGCGCGAGCGCCCCTGGAGGAGGCGCTGGCGGGCGCGCGGGCGGCGGGCGACGCGCCGGGCCTGGCCGACGCTCGCGTCGCCCTGGCCGTGCTCGCGCGCCGGGCGGGGGACGACGCGCGGGCGTGGGCGCTGCTGGCGGAGGCGCTTGCGGCGGGCGAGCCAGCGGTGCTGGGTCAGGCCGCGGAGCAACTGGCGGGGCTGCTGGGGGCGCGGGGCGCGGGCGCGGACGCCGCGCGGCTCTACGGGGCGGCGGCGGCCTGGCGCGACACCGCCGGCCCGCCGCGCCACCCGGACACCGAGGCCGCGTACCGGCGCGACCTGGCGGGTGCCCACGGGCGGCTGGACGCGGCGGCGTGGGCGGCGGCGTGGGCGGCGGGCGCGGCGCTCGGGCTGGCGGAGGCGCTCGCCGCGGCGCTGGCCCTCCCGCCGCCCGCCCCGGCCGGCCCGGCGGGGTAGCGCCGCGGTGGGCTTGCCGCCGCTATGTCAATGCCGTCGTTGCCATCAAGTTCGCGCGCAAACCGCTGAACCGCCGCGCCGAACGGAGTCTACCCGGAAAGGAGCTAGCTATGGCCCAGGCGACCCTCGCGCCTCCGCCCGTCCCCGATGCCTGGCCCGCCGCCGAGCGGCGCTGGCTCGCGCTGGCGCTGGTGCTGGGCGGGACCTTCATGGCGGTCTTCGACAATTTTGTCGTCAACGTCGCCATCCCGACCATCCAGCGCGACCTGCACGCCAGCTTCGCCCAGGTCCAGTTCGTCATCGCCGGGTACGCCCTCGCCTACGCGGTGACGCTGGTCACCGGCGGCCGACTCGGCGACATCTACGGCCGCAAGCGCCTCTTCCTCCTCGGCCTGGCCGGCTTCACCGCCGCCTCCGCGCTCTGCGGCCTCGCGCCCGGCCCCGGCGTGCTGGTCGGCGCGCGGCTGCTCCAGGGGCTGGCCGCCGCCGTGCTGACGCCCCAGGTCCTCTCGATCATCCAGGTCACCTTCCCGCCCCAGGAGCGCGCCCGGGCGTTCGGCCTCTTCGGCGCGGTCGCCGGGCTCGCTGCGGCGGCGGGGCAGGGGCTCGGCGGCCTGCTGGTCCAGGCGGACCTCCTCGGCCTCTCCTGGCGCGCGGCCTTCCTGGTCAACCTCCCAATCGGCGTCGCGGTCCTCCTCGCCGCGCGGGCGTTGCTCGCCGAGTCGCGCTCAGCGACCGCGACCGGGCTCGACCCGGGCGGCGTGGCCCTCCTCACCGCCGCCCTCTTCCTCGTTGCCTTCCCGCTGGTGGCGGGGCGGGAGGCGGGCTGGCCGTGGTGGGCCTGGGCCTGCCTGGCCGCCGCCGCCCCGGCCCTCGCCGGCTTCGTGGCCTTCGAGCGGGCGCGGACGGCGCGGGGGGACACGCCGCTGGTTGTGCTGCGCCTCTTCCGGGCGCGGACCTTCGTCGCGGGCCTGCTGGTCGGCCTGCTCTCCAACGCCGCCACCGCAGGGTTCTTCCTCGGCCTGGTGCTCTACCTCCAACTCGGGCTGCGCTTCTCCCCGCTGGACGCGGGGCTGGTGCAACTGCCCGGGGCGGTCGGCTTCACCCTCGCCGCCACGCTCATGGCGCGGCTCGACGCGCGCCTCGGCTCGCGGCTGGTCCTGGCCGGCCTCGCCCTCAACGTCGCCACGTTCGTGGCCGGGGTGCTGGTGATCCGCGCCAGCCCGGAGGGCCTGCCCCGCCTCGGGTTCGCGGCGCTGATCTTCGGGCAGGCGTTCGGGGCCGGGACCGCCTCCCCGCGGCTGACCGGCGTGGTGCTCGCGGAAATCGGGCGCGACGACGCGGGGGCGGCGGCGGGCGTGCTGGCGACGGCGCAGCAGATCGGCGGGGCGCTGGGGGTGGCGCTGATCGGGGTGGTCCTCTTCGGGGTGCTGGCCGGGCACGCGCCCGTCGTCAGCGGCGCGCTCGCCCCGGACCTGGCGGGGCAGCTGGCCGGGACGTCGGCCAGGGGCGAGGCGGCGGCCACCGTGGCGGGCTTCCGGGCCTGCGCGGACGCTCGCGCCCGCAGCAACGAGCCCGGCGACATCCCCGGCTCCTGCCGGGAGCTGGCGGCGGGGGCGGCGGACCCGGCGGTCGGCGACCTGCTCGCCACGACCGTGCAGCGCGCGAATGCGCGCAACTACGCCAACGCCTACGCGGTCGGCATGGTCGCCGCCACCGGCCTGCTGCTCGCCGCCGTCGCCTGCGCCCTCGCCCTGCCCCGGCCGCCCCGCCCGCCGCGCGCCGAGCCGAGCTAGGTTCTGTTGACAGATTCATCGGAGCCAGATGGCGATGCTGGCGAAGCGGACGAAGGCCAAGAAGCGGCTGGCGTACTTGTCGAAGCGCGAGAAGACCCGCCGGAAGTGCTTGATTTTGTCGATGAAGCACTCGATGAGGTGCCGCTCGCGGTAGGCGGCGTAGTCGCACGGGCGTTGTACCGTTGTAGGGATCAATACTCATTGGGCCTGGAGACCCCTGTTGAGGATAGTGTGCAGCACGTATTGGGCCTGGTGTCACTACTCATGTAGGAATCAATACTCATTGGGCCTGTGTAGGAATCAATACTCATTGGGCCTGGGCACGCTTTTTCAGCATCGCGCGCAACACCTATTGGGCTTGGCGTCACTACTGATTGGGCCTGACCTACATTCGGTGCTTACTTACTGCATCGTTCCCCAACTATGGTGCAGATCAAAAAACGCGCCGTTCTTATGCTATTAGCGAGCAACTGTAGTACATTGCGGCCTCCTATTTGCACCGTACTTCAGGAACGGCGCATTACCTCTACAGTTGCACTTGGGCGTCGAGGTGGGCAAGGCGACGCTGGTAATGGCAGCGCTTGGCCTGCGCTTGATGGCGCCGTCGCCAGCGCGACCAGGCGAGCACGAAGGCGGCTGGCGGCAAGGGCGGCCGGGCGAGTCGCCAGAGCAGGCGGCGCACCTCGGGCACCGTCAGCGGGATGAGCGCGGCGGCGAGCATGGCAACGCGCCCCCCTTTTCCGCGCCGCTTGCCCGCGCCCGCACCACCGTGAGGAACGCCTGCGCCAGCAGCGCCAGGGTGCTGTGGCGATACCAGCCGTCCCAGCGGCGCACCTCATAATCGGCCAGCCCGACCTCGCTTTTCGCGATCTGGAAGCAGCCCTCGATTGCCCAGCGCGTCCCGGCGACCTGCACCAGCAGGCCGAGCGCCGTGCCCGCCGGGGCGAAGACGACGTAATAGGCCAGGTCGGTGGGGTCGTCCACGCTGCGGCGCGCGAGGAGCCAGTGGTCCCAGCCCGGCACCGGCCAGCGCGCCAGCCGGACGCGCGCCCAGTCGTACACCCGTGGCCCCTTGCTCCCGTCGCCGACGGACAGGCGGACCCAACGCTCCGACGGCAGCGCCGCCGCGATGCTCGCTGCGCCGACCTGTTGCGGTCCCCGGTCGGTCTGGGCCCAGAGCGGCTCGTTCGTCGCCACGGCGAGCACGAAGGGCCGTTCCTGCTCCTCCAGCCAGAGCCGCAGCCGCCGGTCGCGCCCGTAGACCTCGTCGCCGGTCACCCACGCCGCCGGGACACCCGCCGCGAAGGCGCGCTCCAGCATCGCCCGCGCCAGCGCGGGCTTCGTGCGGAAGGTCGCGTCTTCCGGCACCCCGGCCTCGGCGCGCCGGGCGACATCGTCGGCCCACGGCCGCGGCAGGTAGAGCTCCCGGTCGAGGAGCGTGCGCCCGCGCGGCGCGGCGTAGGCGAGGAACACGCCGATCTGGCCGTTGTCGACGCGCCCCGCCGCGCCGCTGTACTGCCGCTGCACGCCGACCGATTTCGTGCCCTTCTTCAGGAAGCCGGTCTCGTCGACCACGAGCACCGCCGCCGGGTCGCCCAGCTGCTCGACCACGTAGGCGCGCAGGTCGTCGCGCACCGCGTCGGCGTCCCACTTGGCCCCCGCGAGCAGGCGCTGCATCCCGGTCGGCGTCGCCTCGCCCGCCTGCTCGGCCACCTGCCAGCCGTTCTTCCGCTCGACCGGGCCGAGCAACCCCGCGACGTAGGCGCGCACCCGGCGGCGCGGCTCTGCCCGCCCGAAACGCGTCGCCACCCGCGCGTGCAGCGCGTCGAGATCGTTCGCCCAGCTCCGGACCGCATGCTCGTCCACCAGCGCCGTCATCACCCCCCCTCTCCTCCTCGGGCATGATGCGCCGCCGGTCAGCCAAGTGCAACTGTAGAATTACTGCGCCGTTCCTGAAATACGGTACAAATAGGAGACCGCAATGTACTACAGTTGCTCGCTAATAGCATAAGAACGGCGCGTTTTTTGATCTGCACCATATTTGAGGAACAATGCATTACTACTCGTTGCATAACCCCTTGGCCTGACGGCGCAGGGCCTTGAGGCAGATCAGGGCGCAAGCGAGATCGAGGAACGCCTGGTGCAACTCCTCCCGGCGCTCGTAGCGGATCGCCAGGCGGCGGTAGTGGTTCAACCAGGCGAATGTCCGCTCCACCACCCAGCGCCAGCGGCCCAGGCGGCGCTTGTCCGCGATACCTTTGCGCGCGATCCGCACTTTGATCCCGCGCCGGTGGAGGGAGCGGCGGCAGTGCCGCGCGTCGTACCCCTTGTCGGCGTGCACCTTCTCGGGGCGCTGGCGCGGTCGCCCGCGCGGCCCGCGCACCGGCGGGATGCTGGCGATGACCGCCGCGAAGACCGTCGCGTCGGGGCGCTCGGCCCCGGTCAGGCCGACGACCAGCGGCCGCCCCTGGCGGTCGACGGCCAGGGGCCGCTTGGTGCCCGGCTTGCCCCGATCGGTCGGGTTCGGCCCCACCGCAGCGCCCCTTTTTTGGCGCGCAGGCTGGCGCGCTCGGCGCGCGCGACTGGTCGCGCGCGCCGAGCGCGCCCAGGCGGTCGAGGATCGTCCGGTGCAACGCCTGCCAGACCCCGGCCGCCTGCCAGTCGCGGAGTCGTCGCCAGCAGGTGCTCCCGCTCCCGCAGCCGAGCACGTGGGGGAGCGCGTTCCAGCCGCAGCCGGTCTGCAGCACGAACATGATCCCGCACAACGCGCGGCGATCGGACAGCCACGGCCGCCCGCCCTTGCGGTGCGGCGGGTGCGGCGGCAGGAGCGGGGCGATCAATGCCCACAAATCGTCAGGGACGAGCGTTTCTATATTCATGAACGGTAAACGATCCGCCTCGCACACCGGTTATGCAACGAGTAGTTATTCTACAGTTGCACTTGTGCGTCGAGTCGGGCGAGGCGGCGCTGGTAGTGGCTGCGCCGGGCCTGGGCCTGGTGTCGCCGACGCCAGCGCGACCAGGCGAGCACGAAGTCGGGCGGCGGCAAG
>JAABUM010001922.1_pt1 | contig 29480 bp, 53 predicted proteins | sample 5559161 | NCBI WGS metagenome assembly JAABUM01 (sample SAMN10711868, study PRJNA513369) | rock metagenome | isolation source: Antarctica rocks | place: Antarctica: Victoria Land, Siegfried Peak nord
CCTCGGCCGGCCAGGGTGGGGTCGACGGCTGCTCCAACAGATCGTGCGGCCTTCGAGACTGTCCCTCGGCGGGCCGCAGTGCCCGGGGTTGTAGCAGCCGCCGTGCAGTGCTGCATACCGCGAAAAGTTTGCCACGGCGACACTGCAGCCTCCGCCCGGGCTGCAGTGTGTACGAAAGCGTCACCCAGTCCTGCAGCTACGTTGCGCAGGCGCTCGCAGGCAACCGCCGCTGATGTGGCCTCGCCGCCATCGCAACAGGCGATGGCAGCAAGGTCACCAGGCAGAATGCAGCGCGCTCGGGTCACCCGGTCAGTCACTATGCAGACAACAGATGCCTGGACCCCTCATCTGTGTTTTGAGCTACGCTGGCTGCTGCCTTGCCCCGCCGACACCCCTGCCTGACGCTGCACAGCAGTGTTAATTACTTGGAGCACACTGCCGCACAACGATGCGCAGGTGGCGGCAGGCCAGCCTGCTCAGATACTGCCCCAGTCCGCCAGCTGGCGGTGCTTCACTGCCGTCATGGTGCGGAAGACGCTCTCCGCGGTCATCACCACAGCCGCCAGGCTCCTGCGGGAGGGTGCGAGGCATGGAAAAACGTCCGTGGAGATAGTCACAGCCACGAAGAAAGATGCAGCATTGGGACACCATGATAACGAGGCACTTGCTGCAGTCCGCTGCGTCTCAACAGACACATCTGGGCCAATTCCAGCAGTGGACTGAACGGATCTCCGCAGGCAGGCAGGCAGAGGTGACAGCAAACGCACATGAGGGCAGCCATGCAGAAGATGACAACTGAGCGCCGGCGCAATTTCGTCATCAGGTAGTGCGCAGCCCACTGGCCGGCGAACGTGACCGTCAGCCCGATGATGAACAGCGCGATGCCGTAATCGGCCCTGGAAGGTCCATGAGCAATGATCACGACATTGGTTTTGATGCTGTGAATGTGACACTATAAGGCTCCCGAGGAGTAGCAAACACACGATGATCTTATTGCTGGCACAGCCAAGCCACAAAGCGCCGTGTTGCCAATGATGCATGCTTGGCAGAGGACAAGAGTGTGCAGAAGCTGCTCACTTGACAGCGCCGATGTAGAGAAGGCGGATGCTGATGCTAAACCCTAAAGGCTGTACATACCTGCTGCAGGTTCACATGTGAGCCTGCAGCAGGCGCCAGGCAGCCAGGTCACAGCTCATGGCCACCACGCCTCAGGCATGTGCCCTGCCTTACACAGTAGCCTGACGGCACTTGACCCACGTGTGCGCGCACCTGTGACCGGCAGCTTGCAGCGAGACAGGGCTCACATGATCATGGTCGCGCTGGTGGCGGCGGCCACGTCCGGCAGCACCCCCACCTCCAGCATCAGCGGGCCCTACAGCGGGCGCCAAGATGCGGTGCTGGTTTCGAGCCGGGAGGTGGGTCTCAGGTCTTGGTGCTGGCCAGGGCTGAGATCGGTGGTGCACACCGCTGCCTGGTGGTCACCGCAGTGTCATGCCAACAGGATGTTCCGCCAGTTCCGGCTTCCTTGATGGACGCAACAGCCCTGAACGCCGGCCCAACACGTGTGCAGGTGGAGTTGCGTGCGCAGCCAAGGACGCACCTTGACGATGCCGCCGCCGATGCCAAACATGCCCGTGACCAGGCCCGCCAGGCTGCACACCGCAGAGTAGACGACGGTGTTGCGCTTCGTCCACGACACAAAAGGGATGTCCAGGGTCGCATGTGACACCAGCGGCAGGCGGCAAAGGAAGGAGCGCAGGACCGCTTTTCAAGGACTAGAGACAGCTCTGGGAGGCTGTTGCTCACCAATGCACCACAGTCGCTGGACAGCGCACCTCGCCCCAAAGCATCAGTGCAGGATGGCAGCGTTGAGGGCTGAGGTTCTGAGGGCCACACCTCGCCCTTGAGCAGCTCCCGGCCCGCCGCCGTGTCGAGGGTGTACTTGCTCCGGATCTGAACGTATAGAGTTGAATCTTTGTCATCTAGGAGCCCGCACTTCGCCTCTGGGGAGCTCCCGCCGCGCCACCGCCTTGAGCGTGTACTTGCGCGTGAGCCACGCCGCCGCAATGGCCGACGCCAATCCTGTCAGCGGCACCAGGCTCAGCGCGATGCCCCAGTAGGCGGGCCCGCCGCAGGGCACGTACTCCTTTGCCGCTCGCGATGACGGCTGCGGCGATGGGGAAACAGACGCACAGATTCACATCACAGAACTCAGCGAGATTGCTCAGGTGACTGCAACGCTGTCTGCTCATGGATCTGCCGGACGTCGAGTTTGCGCGGCCTACTGTGTGCGCCCACACCGCGTGGCGCAGATGAGACTCATCCAGATTGCGCTGCGTCACTGTAGCACAGCGGCTTTCTGCGTGCGCCTTTCCTACGCCTTCTGCAGGCTATGGACAAGTGGATGCCTGAGAGACTGCACTGCTCGATGCGTGCCGCCCCAGTTGCCGTTGCTGCTCGTTCTCGGCACCAGACGCTTTTGGAGCTGCGCACCCGCCAGCTGCGCCGAGCAGTTGTGCAGCGTCTCGAACAGCATTGTGTGGGTTCCGGAAGCAGCGAAGTGCGGGTCTCAAAACTCCAGAAGGTGAGAGAAACCGAGAGAAAACGTTTTCATAAGCAATATGCGCACCCGCCAGCTGTGCCGCGCGGTCGTGCAGCGTTTCGAACAGCGTCGTGTGCTCCGAGGCGCTGGCGAAGTATGCTATGCGCGACATCAGCGACAGCGACTTGCGCCTGGCCATCACCGGCGCGCCTGCAGATTAAATAGATTACATGAGGCCTGGCGGCCGCCGGCGCCCTCATCTTCGCCCAACTCTGCAGCCGCCGCCTCCTTGAGCTCTGCAGTCTCGGCGCGGTAGGTTTTAAGGCCCCGCACTATGAGCTTGTGCGACAGGTAGAGCAGGAGCGCCGCCAGCAGCACCGTCGTGACCCACGCTGGCAGGAGCTGTACGGCAGCAGAGGGCAGATTGTGAGTGGCAGTTCAGGAAGCTAAATGCACCGAGTGGAGCCGCCAGCGGCACCGCCGTCGCCCACGCCACCAGCAGCTGCACGGTAGCAGAGAGCGAGCTTCCAGCGGCAATTCAACCCACTGGATGTACTGCACAGCATGGCACCGCAGCGACAAACAGAAAGAAGCAGCTCACCTTGTTTGCATAGCTACCCGCCAGCGGTCCCAGGATGGATGTGGGTTCCATGACCTGGATTGAGTTATGGGTTGGAAGGTCAGCACCGCTTTCAGACACCGAGCTGCAGTGAGGCACCGCCGCGCATGTCCAGAGCTGCCATCGCCAGGTAGACAAGGAGCAAATTTGTTCCGCCCTGGACTCACCAGTATGAGATCCCTGCTCGAGATTGATAGTGAATGTGGTTGTTGCAGAGAACCATGTGTCAGCGTCGCCGCATTTCCCTGCAACACACGGATGCGTGCAGTCTGCGCTCATCCACATTGCGTGTGCTTGTGCTTGACCCGGAATTCTTACAACGGCAGAAAGTAGCAGGAGTGCTCACCAGTCCACAAGTGATTTCGCGCCAGAGGGGTGCCTGCGACGCACGTTGTAAATGAAATTCGCGGCGGCACCTGCACAACTCAGAGATATCTGTCCATTACCTGCAAAGCCATCTACATGTGCCATGTTTCGAGAGAGCATGAAACCATGTGGCAGGGCGCACCTCCAACAATAGTGACGGGCAACGGCATTGTTTGGCTGGAAGTCTGCGCACGCGGACGACGATGAGTCAGGTACACTGTCAAAATCTGTGCGCTGGGAACCCTAAAACAGAAGATCCGCCGCGCCGCTGCAGACAGCAAAGAAGGACCGGCGAACGTACTCATGACGATGAGCAGTATCGGCACCAGCAGCGCTCCAACCCTGCGGTGTTGCACCAAACACAGATCCTCAGGGCCATGCGCTCGTGCGCAGATTTGCGAATGCCGCCGCATGACATGCACGCTTCTATGCGGCGGCTCGAAACAGCACGCCATGGAGCTTCGCCTGCATGACGATGATGGCACCCGTCCACCAAATTGCAGCAGCGTGTGCTGCAGCAGTTGCACACCTGATGCCGCCGCCGGCCGCGACGAATAGGCTGATGGCGGCGAGCAGCATTTCGCCTATATGTCGCGCCCGTCCGGCGGAATGAGGTTCTTGTGTGCGCGCTGGCGCCCAGGTACCGATGAACCGCCGCCTGGGCAAGCAGCAGCAGGGTACCGGCGAGCGCGCCGGCCGCTGGGCCGCTCTCCGTGAGGTGCCGCATCACGGAATACAGGTATCAGGATATGCGCTGCTGCCCGAGGCTGCGGGCCTGGCCACTGCAGACGGATTGAGCGGTATGATTCTCTGCAGATAAATTTGCACTGATAGCCCAAACCAGTGCAGAGCCTTGCGCAGCCGATTGCCAAGTGGGTCACCCCAGGTCTTCACTTCTCGCACAGAATGAACAACGGGAAAGGTGGACAAGAAGAATCGAATGGCCGCTGACCACTCAATATGAGCGGCCTACAGCAGGCTCAATGTTGGTCAGGCAGGCGAAAAAGCGGCCTGACCTACTGCACCAATGCTCACTCAAACACGCTCTGCTGCGACACCCCAAATGCCGCCAAAGGCTCGACGCTCAGGCTGATGTTCATTTTAGTGTTTCAGCAGAGACTGTTTCTGCTGCGCGAGACTCGGACTCGATCAGGCAAATGCTGCTCCCCCCCCGTTCCCAGTTTGTACTAATTTTGGGCACGTGTAACCCGAACGCTGGTACATGCCCTGGTGCAGATGCCTTCCACCCCTTTCAAGGTACCATGCCCTGTCCACAGCCGCCGCTGCCGCTGCCGACGCCGCCCCACTGCTCCTCGTGCCATTGATGGCGGCGGCCGCGATGCTGTATAGACATCCCCAGTGCCTGCCGCGTGCGCAGCTGTGACAGTGCTGGCGCCAATCAGACGGAGGCCGAGCAGATGTTGCGCCAGTCCCAGAGGTTGTGGTGCTTTGCCGCCTGGAGAGCAAACACGCACATGTAAAATCCTTTTTCAGAACGAAGTTGCGCAGGGATTCATCGTGTGCAGACACGAACTCTTCCTTCACATGCTGTTGGCGCCATTCAAATGGACAGCTGAGAGGTGTCTATTTTGACGCACCTGTACAGTGCGCACTGCCGCCTCGGAGGCCATCACAACTGTGGCCAGAGACCTGCAGAACATGGGACGAGGAGTCAAGCGAAAGGCGACCGCAACCACAGAGCCGTCCTGCATGGTGCCCATGCCCGCCGCTGACCGTCACACATGCATCGCCACAGCAGCGCAGGTGCTGGGACACAGAGCATTGCGGTGGGTCGGAGAGAAGGTGACATGCTGCATGGCGTCTGGCAGGTGCTGCCACGATTGCAGGGATGGCGCTGCGTGACGAAACGAAAGGTACTCACAGCAGGGCCGCCATGAAGAAGACGACCACCGAGCGCCGCTGCAGCCGTGTCATCAGCCAGTGCGCACCTAGCTGCCCGACCAGCGTGGCGGCAAAGCCCATCAGGAAGAGCACCACCCCGTAGTCATACCTGCACGCATCCGCAACACAGTCAGCAGCAGCAGCAGCAGTAGCGGCGGCGGCGGCGGCAGCAGCAGCAGCAGCGGCTGCGGCGGCGGCAGCAGCACATGGTGCCCAGGTGCTCGGAAGACATGCACTTACTTGACGGTGCCGAACGAGATGTACACTGCAGAGGCTGAGGCGGCTGTGAACCTGCATCAAACAATGAGCACGTGAACGATGTGATTTGCCGGCACAGTCCGTGTTACTGCAACTGTGTTCCCGAGCGAGCAGATCAACATGATGCAGTAGTACGAACGATGATGCATGACGATTGGGCATTGTGTCTGCTGTCAAAGCAAGGCAAGTCTCACATGATCATGGTTGCGCTGGTAGCGGCGGCAACGTCCGGCAGCACCCCCATCTCCAGCATCAGCGGCCCCTGCGGCAATGGAGCACCAGCTTGCGCTTGATCGTCGTGTCTAGGACCGAAGGAAACGCAAACGGGACAGCTGCTGCTGCTGTTGGTGCCAGCTGGCAGGTAGACGTGCCGCATGTGCATGACATGAGGCATGTTCAATTTTAGCGGAAACATCTGCGTTCGCACTTTGACAATGCCGCCCCCGACTCCAAACATTCCGGCAACGAGTCCCGCAATGCTGCAGGCGGCAGGGTATAGCACAGTGTTCCGCGGCGTCCACGCCACCTGCAGCACGATTAGCACGACCAACGTGATGGCAGCACATTGCAGAGTCAGTCATTGTTTTAGCCACTCCAGCACTGAGATGACGTGCCACATTTTCGTCCTTCCAGCACATCCAGGATCCAGCATCGACTTCCAGCATCGTCTGCACGCATGCAACGGGTGCATTTGTGAAGGGGATTGGCGACAAGCCAATAGTACGCCCACCTCGCCTTCCGGCAGCTCGTAGCTGGCTGCGGCCTTGATGTTGTTCTTCCACACCAGCCAACACGCGACGCCGGCAGACACCACCAGGATGAGCGGCACGAGACTGAGGCTGATGACCCAGTACACAGTGCTGCCGCAGCGGACGCTGACCTTCAGCGTGTCCGCCGCAATGACGGCTGCGGGGCAGCACGATCAGCCTCCTCAGTCATGACCACTTGACGAATGTACCTGGCTGCGGGGTACGCTACTTCCTTTCTCTAGGCAGCAGGCACGTGCAGCTCGATGCAGCATCAGAGGGGCCGAGAGGCTCAGCGCTTTTGGGCAAGCGTAGCTGGGGACAGCCGTTCATCTCAGTGTCCACCAAATGCGCCGCTTTCATTGTGGCCGCTTTCTCTACAGCTGGACATGCAGGTTTATCGTGGGGGCTGAGCTGCATGGTGCAGGCCATTATCCCAGTGCTTGACTCCTATATCTGTGCAGATGGCGAGACGCTCAGTAGCATCAGAAATGCAGTCGTGTGGACCTGCAAACCGGCGGCAGCGCACTGCGCACCTGCCGTTAGGAGGATGAGAAGGGTTACATGCTTCCGTGGGATCTGCCGCCCCTCCCGCTCCAACACCTTCTCCAGCCGCGCCCGCTGAGCCTGGACCAGCTGCATTGAGTCAGAAAGCGTTGTATTCAAGTGTCACGACTGCGATATGCTGTATCAGCTGCAAGCAGCATTTGGGTCCCATCAATCATGCCTGTTCTGCTATTGACCGCTGAGCGCACGATGAAAGGGAAGTTGGGAGCGGCAAACAGGCCAGACCTCGAAGTTTGACGGGCTGACTGCAGTCGACTGGAGGCGGCTTGCCTGACCCGATCGCGTCGGCGCGGGCGCCAGCTTCGGAAACGCGCCACGATCTGATGGAGACAGCACGAAGCTTGTCATGCCCATGCTTGAAGTAGCAGACTGCAGTGCTTCTGTTAAATATGGATCAATGCACGAGGGTGCAGTTCACGAGCCAGATGTGTTGCCTCCAGTGGCGGCCTCCCGTGGCGGCTGCACATCCTATCTTGATGTCTCTCATGGCACTTGGGCCCCAATGCTCCTGTGCAATTGTCTTCCAGGTTCCCTTCTGCAGCCGCCCGCTGGTGCACCGCCGGCCGCGGGCTGGCGCACCACCGGCAGCACTGCACTCTCTCGAACACAAGCGCTCACCCCCGTCGTCGGTGGTGTCCCCGCGGTCGGGGCTCTCGAAGAAGCTGGTGTCCTCGGACGCGGAGGCGCTGCTGAGCAGGCGGCGGTAGGCGCGCCGCCGGGCGGGGCCGCCGCCGCCGATGCTGCCGGGCAGCGATGCGGTGCGCAGCGACCCGTCCGACGGCGAGGCCAGCAGCGGCCCATCGGGCGCATCTGCAGGGTGATTGCCGAAAGGGTTCAGCTCTGGGACAGCTGTAGGACAGCTATAAGAGTCGATTGAGGGGTTATGCTTCTGAATGAAGCAGGGGCAGATTGCGTCAGCAATTTGGGCAGCCAATACATGGCTGCAGTTGGCAGGCGGAGTGATGACTTGGGCGCTCAAACCGACTCTGCAGGCAAGGTGACTCGGACTGCCAGCAGCCGGGCAATGCCGCAGCGTCCAGCTGCTTCAGCACAGAAGGAGGCAACCCTGCTGCGCTGCAAAGTTCACACGCGTCTGCTGTATTTTGCCAGTGAGCAAAGCTGCTGACCAGACTGGCGGCGCACCTTCCAGCAGCGGCGCCTCCAGCGCGGCGTTCAGCTCCTCGTTCTCTCGCGCCGCCAGCGCCAGCGCCTTGGTTTCCGAGCGATAGGTCAGCACGCCACGGTGGATGAGCTTTGACGACAGCAGCGCCAGCAGCGCCGATAGCAGCACCGTCGTCAGCCACGGCGGCAGCACCTGCGTGCAGTTGTAGATGCTACTGTGTGAAGCTGTGGAAGCGTGGTCGAGTTTCGAAGCCGTCACAGGCGCCAGGGTCGGCACTGATGACATCAACAACTGTGGCCGAGGCATACTCCCATGGCGCATGGTTCAGTGGTTAATTCGGCTGCAGGTGGGATGGTGCGCCACTGCACACCTTGTTCAGATATGATCCAATGAGAGCGCCCAGTATGGTGCTGGGTTCCATGACGAGAATCAAGTCCCTGCACGCACAGCAGTTTCACATTCGTAATGTATGGTTGACGATTGACCGTGACAGCGACCCGCGCTGCTTGTGCGCGCGTGTATAATGTGAGCAACGCACCAGCTAACTGCTGCTTCATATGTCACCCCAGAATGCATGTGCCTGACCCTGGCGCTTACCAGTCGATGAGGCTCCTGGCGCCGGAGGGATGCCGGCGGTTGAGGTTGAAGATGAAATTGGCCAGCGCGCCTCCCACGATGGTGACATTTGATAGCGCCACCGCATTGGTCGGCCTGAAGCCTGCATCAAGTTCGTATGCACATGACCTGGATGTACGAAAGGCCATCCTTCTATGGCCGTTCTTACTGGACTTTGAATGCGGCGGCGGCAGATGCGAGCGTTTTGCATCTGTCGTGCCGGCGTGGCAGTGCAAACGAGTGGCATATCATATGCATGCGCCTGCCGCATAAAGTGCACTATAGGATGAGTTTGAAGTCTTTCTCTGAGTCGCAGCGCACCGAGAACGATGATCAGTATGGGGACGAGGAGCGCGCCGCCACCTGCGTGCATGTCGGAGCAAGGAATTTGTGGCGTCCAGTACCGCAGTTCATCACAAGCGACTGCATCCGTTTTCATCAACAGGACGCGTGCTCTTGGTGCAACATGTCTGAGGTGCAGATCGGTGCAGGGTGCGGCAAAGCAGCCGTGCACGCATTGCACAGGCACCTAGACCCTGCCGACCGATAGCGACAAATCGTGCGGCAGATCTGATATTGCCTTGCTGCATCGAATTCAAGTACACGGGTCAACGCAAAGCGAGTGGTGACATTTCAGGTGCACGTGACCACAAACCTATGCCGCCTCCAGCCGCGACAAAAAGGCTGATGGCGGCGAGCAGCAGGCCCGCAACATCTTGTCTGCTGAGCGGAAGGATGTCCTTATGCGGCACCAGGCCCTCTCTCACGATCCTGTCGACCAAAAGCGCGGCGACGGCCAAGGTTGCCGGTGATGAAGCTGCATATGCATGTTGGAGGCTGTCACCGAGTGCCCTCCCCATCCGAGGCGAACCAGGGAACAGGCTGCGAGCTCGAGCAGAACGTCGATCCTTCTTCCCTCCTCCCTTCCTCCTCTCCCTCGCTGCTCTGGCTCCGCGTGCAAAAACGTGAAAGGCCTTGGCAACCTGAGGGTCACACGTGGGTAAGAAATCCAAGGGTCGATGGCAATAGCGAGCGTTGTTCTCTTCCAGCCCTCCCACCTGCAGTACCACTCGGCTCCCGGGCGGTGTTGTTGTAAGTCAGCGCAAACTTATGCTGTTTGCATCGCCAGACTGCAGACCACAAATGCTTAGACAGAAAGAGAGGGGCTCCTCTCCCGCTCCCGCAGCCGGGACGGCCCGGCAGCTGCCCGATGTCCCAACCGGCACCAGTACGCACCAGCAACGGTACCGATTCTGAGCTCCTGGTTGTGCACTGTCAGATGCAGTGGCCACAGATATCCCAAGATCACCTCTGAGACTGTCAGAATACTGTCAAGCATCACAGGCTGCAGATGCACCTGTGCATGCTACCCGGTCACGCACCGAGTCACTGATTCCCGCAGGTAACACGCCCCTGCCTAAAGTAGCCGGTCATCTGTGAGCTCGAAGCCCGCTGGCCACAAAGCAGATCCGACCATGCGCAGCGGGGCATGGCCGCGCAGTCGCAGCGGCAGCGGCACCCGCGCCGCCGCGCCGCGCCTGGTCATAAACTTCGCTTTAGTGATGTGCGCCGCGGCCTTCATCGGCTGGTCGGCGAGCCCGCCGGAGCCAGCGCCGCGGCACCGGCGGCTGGCGGCGCATGGCCTCATGAGCGGCAGCGTCGGGCAGGCGGAAAACCTCGAGGATCTGACAGCCGCGGCGGCAGAGGCTGCCGCTGAGGGCCGCAGCAGCACTAGCCGCTCCGGTTCCGGTGGCGCAGCAAGCGTGGCCGGCCGCAGAGGTGGCGGCGATGCCGGTGGCCAGTCGTCATTGCCTGATGACATGGTCAGCATCGCAAACTCGGCGGCCGCGGGCGGCAGCCTGGGTACAGCACAGCTGCTGCCGGTGGCAGACACCAGCGGCACCAGCAGTGGCGCGGCAAAGCCGGAAGACGACGACAAAGCAGCAGGCGGAAAGCTTGCAGATGAAACGCCCAAAGTTGGCGCTGCGGCGGCAAACCCAGATGCCAGAGGTGCCGCGGCTGGAGCACAGGGCAAGAATGCCGCGGCGGCAGCAAGTGCAGCCGGCAAGGCAGCAGGAGCAGCCACGACGGCACAGTCACCCGCCAAAGCTGCGGCTGCGTCGCCTGTGCAGAAAGCTGCAGCGGCAAATGCGCCGGGCATGCAGCCACCATTGCTGGCGGAAAGCATGCGCAGGCGAAGCCCGAGGGTGAAGCAGCTGCAGCAGCGGCACAGCCAAATTCCAGACCTGCAGCCGTAGCTGGCGACGGCGGCAGGCAGGGTGCCGCCGCGGACAAAGCAGCAACAGGCGCAGCGTCCGGCGTAGGAGGCTCATACGGCAACAAAGGCCGTGGCGACAGCGCATCAGTAGCTCAGCTTGACAAGGTGGAACAGAGGTGGAACATCTGCATTGCACAGCCGCGCGAGTGGCAGTGTCCGTAGCATGCAATGTCTGGCAGCCCGGTGTGACTCGCGAGGCTCCAGCCCACGCCTCCAACCATGCTTATCTGCTATGTCGCCCATGTGAGACCAAGGCCAGCGCGTGCTCAGAGCCTCAACCCCGATCATCTCTGTCTGCAGGCTGCCGGTGCAGGGGCTGGCGGCAGGGCTGCTGGCCCTGCGGTGTCCGGCCGCGTCCAAAATTCCACTGCGAATTACAGCGGCAAGGCTTTTGGCGGCGCGGCCGCTTCCGGCGCCGGCATGGGGGCTGCGGCCAAGAAGGGCGAGGGCGCAGGCGGTGCCGTGAATAGCGGCGGCAAGCCGACCGTAGCGATGGCCGCCGCCTCAGGTGACCAGCCAGACCGGTCCACATGACGGAAATGCCAATCTGCCATGAGCTTCACAACCTGTCACTGACCAGTTCAGCAGCGTGTCGCAGATTCTTTAAGGCTGTACGTTTGTCTGGACAGGTGAACCGCAGAAAGGTGCCGCAGGCAAGCCAGGGGTGCCCGCTAAGGCCGCCGACTCCAAAGCTGCCGCAGCGCAGGAAGGCAGGAACAGCAGCAAAGGTGCCGTGGTCGGCGCAGCAGCGGGCGCCTCTGCAGCAGGAGCCTCCGCCGGTGGCAACGCAACCACGGCTGGCAGCAGCGCTCTTGCCGCCGGCAGCAGTGCCTCAGGCGGCGAGGCGGCGGGTGCAAAAGCAGCCGATAGCGCTAACGTGCCAATCCATAAGCGGTGTCAGCAGCATACGCGCTGGTGACGCAGCAGCGGCCACAGGGAGCGGCGGCCATTCTGCAGACAGTGGCGGCAAGCCAGCCGCCGGCGGCGGCGGCGGCCACATTCCTGCCAGCAGCAAGGCCACTGCCAAAGCTGGGCCCGGCGTCGGCTCAAAAGCTGCAGGCAGGGCGGCTGCAAGCGGCGCACTGTCGCAGGCAGGTGCCGTGGCGGGCGGCCAGCAGCCAAAGGAGGCGCGGGCAGCCGGCAGAGCAGCCGGCGACAAGGCTGCAGCCGGGCAGGCGTCAGCTGGCAAGGCTGCAGGCGGCCAGGCAGCTGCAGCGCAGGCGGCTGGCGAGGGCGCCGCTGACAAAGCGGTCGGCGCCAAGGCTGCAGCCGGACCGGCGGCCGCCGGCAAGGATGCAGCCGCCAGCAAGGCTGCAGCGGACGCTGCAGCGGCAGGTAAGCAGCCCGCCGACAAGTCGGCAGCGGGGCAGGCAGCAGCTGGCAAGGCTGCGGGCCAGGCGGCAGCCGCCAAGGCAGCAGCAGGGCAGGCAGCAGGGAAGGGTGCTGCCGACGAGGGCGCAGCCGGACAGACAAGCGTCGGCAAAACGGCCGACGCCAAGGCAGCAGTTGGCCAGGCGGCAGTCAGCACGGCTGCGGGTGGACAGGCGGCCGTCAGCAAAGCAGCAGCCGACAAGGCAGCAGCTGGGAAGCCGGCTGATGGCAAGGATCCGGGCGTCATGGCGGCATCCGCGAAGGGTGATCCTGGCAGGGCCGCAGGCGGCCAGGCGGCTGCCGGGCAGGCAGCAGTGGGCAAAGCGGCGGCCGGCAAGGCAGCAGACGATTCATCTGCGGGAAGGCAACGGCAGCGCGCGTCGGCAGCCGGTGCGGCCAAACCTGCCAGCGATGAAGCGGCTGCACAACAGCCGAGCGGTGCCAGGGAGGCCGCTGCGGCAGGCGCCCTTGGCAAGGCAGGCATAGACAGTGCCCTGTCATTGAGTCAAGCTGCTGACGCGCCAGCGACGAAGGACGTCATCGCGAGGTGAAGGGGCGGGGCCGGAAGCCGACGGCGCATGTGACCTGCACGGCTGCAAGTCAGTAGCGGGGTTGACGATGGCTGCGAGATTCATTGCGGCAGCACGGCTTGACGCTGGGTGGGGACAGGGCGAGGAAGCGCTGCGACCTGGTTCTCGCACTGGTGGCAATTCAAACAATGCTGCACGAACTCGGAGTACAGGACTGATGCGCGACAACTGGCCTGCGGATGCGGCGGCGCCTCCATCAACCTGACCAGACAACACATACGTGTCTCGGTTAGGGTTCTCAGAACACTTGGGTTGACTGCTTTTTCGGTCCAGATGCTTGGAGTCGTGTTTGTGTTTCAACCAAAACTATATTGGAACAACCTTGAACATTCGACGCGTGGCAGCTGTCCCAGACTGCTTTGTGGCTGCTTTGGCGCCCAGGTGTCGGATGTCGAGGCAGTTCCTCGACGGACGTGACTAGTGGTCAAACCTCTTGCTACCTCTCTGGGCGGTCTAGACAGCCTCCGATCTACCGTTTTGCCCTTCCCTCTCGCCACGTTGCCTGGAGCCCGGCGCTAGACCTTTCTGCCCGCAGCTGGTCAAATCGGCGGCCTTTTCTTTACTTCGCTGTCGGCCTGAAACTGTCGGCCGACGCGTCCTGGGAGGCGCGTTTGGGGCCGCCTCCTGAAGCAGCTGTATTCCCGGCCTTTCTGCAGCACTCAGCGAGCAGCACTAGACACAGTTGGAGAACTCTGGCGTTTCCGGCGGCCCGAATTGGCCGCACGACATTTACAGCGTGAGCGGTGACACAGCTAGCACCAGGTCATTCTTGACGCTTTTGAGCTGTCCTTGTCTTGTAAACTCTGCTATGATTGCTGTCGCAGCCATATTCTACAACCTAAGAAGCCTCACAGCTGGCGGGCATTTGCAAATGCAGGAGAGTGCCGTCGGCCCAAACGGACGCGTCCGAACCTGGGCCAGCCGGAATCCCCGGAGGGTCTGCCTGAGCTGCTCAGCAGCCCGACCATCCGCATAGCCTCAGGCCGGCAGTGGTGCAGTATGCTGTGCAGTGGCGGCAGCTCACAGGGCAGCAGCACCTGCTACAGCGCTGCAGCGTCTTCGCCTGAGCAGCTGCGGCGGCGTCCACCAGCCACGATGTGCGGCTGCAGAAGCCGCACGCGTCCTGGCGCGCCTGCAGTGATGACTGGCCTGCTGGTGCTCGCTGCTCTGCTAGCGGCCGCGGCAGCACCTGCGGCAGACTGCCGCCTCCTGGCAGACAGCAGTCAAGATCGCGGCACGGGCAGCAAGCTGTGGCAGCGAGCTAATGGTGCGCGCACATCTCCATCTGCGCCCAAATCCTGCATTTGCGCCCTTCCTACCTGCGCACTGGTTCCTCATGTGATATCGCCAACAGCAGCTATTGCCGTGTTGCACTTCTTGAAGCAGCCTGCGCATTGGCAGCTTGTCGGAAGACAAGAGTTGCCAGCCAGCTGGCATTAATGTCCTCATCACCGGGCCTGCCGAAACGTTTGTCGTGCAGAATAGCAGTTTGCAGAGTAGCTGTTTCCAAGCACGAGTTGTGCTCAGCCTTCTAAGGCCACCCTGTACGCAGGGCGGCATCTGACGGGCAGCTCTGCCGGCAGCCGCAACAGCGGCAGCGGCGGCGACGGCAGCGGCGGCTCCTCCGCTTCTAGCAGCGGCAGTGGCTCCTCATCAGTTTCCATGTCTTCCGGAAGCGGTGGTGCCAGTACCAGCGGCAGCACCCCCGCCACCGGCGGTGGCCCAGGCAAGATCACGCAGGACAGCTCATCTGGCAAAGGCCTGTCCCTCACACCGGGCGGGCTGACGCTCAACCAAAACCCCCAGGGCTTCATCTACACCACCGGCGCCGGCGGCAGCTCGACACCCACTTCCAACACCTCGTCTGGGGGCACAGGTAGACGCCAGACTCCGGGCTCCATTATCCTTGACGCATTCTCGTTTCAACCGTCAGCTGCACTTCTGGAACGAGCTGTTTCAGCCTAACAGCAAATCCACAGGACAGTACCGCAGTGGCGTGCTTGCGACGTCCATTGGCACCGAGCTTTTTCAATAAAATGAGGCCTACTACTGATTCATATGAGCTGTGGGCAACAGGAGAGACAACGCCTCCAGCCGCCGGCGGCAGCGGCAGCGGTGGCTCTGCAGCGTCAACTCCGGCGCCGATGCCCGGCGGAAGCACTTCCTCCAATAGCAACTCGCCCACGCCGTCAGGGACCGGCCGCTGATTGAAGCAAGCATCCCTTGGCCCGCAAATACAAGGGAGCGATAACATGTAGTGAGGAAAGCCAATGCGCAGGAATGTGATGCGTAATCATGGCGGCTGCGATGAACTATGTGAAACCCCTGTGTTGGGTCATGCATATATGTCTGAATTCACCTGCTGGTTCATCGGCTGGTTGGGGCTAGAAGAAACGTTCGTCTGGTCGCTTACATGGCAATGGTTTGTTGTCGGAAACTCTGCTTGTCAGATCTGCCAATGAGTTGACTGCATGCGGTTGTGTCAAAATTCAGCAGTAACAAAACGGATGAGATGAAACGTCAACGCATCTTCAAATCCAGATTCTGGCTTGCTGCATGCATGGGATGCATGTCGTGCAGAATTGTCATGTTGCCATCACATCAACAACTGCGACTGCCCTGCATCAAGCTGCCGTGGCTGCTGCGGCTGCAAATCATCACCCCCCCAGTTCAATTCCCCTGAGCAGCAACGACCCCGCTGTGCAGTGCGGCCGCGGCGGCGAATATCACCCACAAGCCTGAATGGGTGCAATCGCCTGCCAGTTATCCTCCCGCGAGCGCCCAGCGAGTAGCAGGCAATCATGGCGCCTCACTAGCGGCGGTTGGGCTGGCGGCAAGGAAGGTGTTTGCAAGCCTCTCCACGAGAAGGTTGAATGCCACCGGAATGAACTCCTGCCACGAGGTGCAAACACTTTGTTGACGCCGGGCCCCACTACTGAAGCTCTCGTCAGGCATTTCCAGACGTCGTGTAAACGGGAAATAAGCCAGTTGGGCAGCAGGCTGGCCTTGTGCACTTCAGCGCTAACGCCCTCCATGTCAAGTCGTGCACTCTCAATCATGACTAATAATCACCTATTGCATGGTTGAAAGGAACAGCACCGACTGGGACTGCTGAACGCGTGTGTTCGCATCTCCATTCAAAGCGAAAAGCCAGCTTGCCTCATAGTCGACGAGCCCGTCGCCGTCGGTGTCCACTTCCGTCAGCAGCGTGTTGATGTCCTGCCGCGTCAGCCGCAGCCCGGCGGCCGTCTCCGATCGCAGGCACGCCTTGAACTCCTGCGGCGGTGACAGTTGAATACATTCCTGAGGCACTGCTCGGCACCCCATGGCACTTCTGAGAGCACAATCTCGCATGCATGGGCGACACAGATGCAGTCGCATATTCTGAAACCCGTCACATCTAAAGTGCCCTGTACAGGCGCAGCACGCAGCAGGTGTCAACGCCCCCACTGGCCATGCATTTCGGTAGGTGATGCGCACCGCGCGGCTCAGGGCGCCGGAGCCGTCGGTGTCGGCGCCGCGGAACAGCTCCCGCATGAGCGCCTCCAGGGCTTCCTGTGGCACCTCAGCTCGCAGCGCCGCCTCTGCACGCGTCCGCGCCGCTTCCTGCTGCTCCGCCTCCACCTCCTTGGCAGTCTGTGGATTTCATAGCGAAGCAGTCGGCTGTGAGGTCTGCTGCCTCAGGAAGCTGCCTGCTGCGGCTGTTTTATGTAGATAAGCGACTGCTGCAGTCTGCCTTCCGCTGGGACAAGTGCAAGGGTTTAGCCACGATTCGTGCATGCGCCGCTGCTCGTTCAGGCCTCCAACACGCTGGCGCCGGCGGGTCCCATCCGATGCAAATTGAGCTCATGAAGGTGCTCCATAAAACAACAGCGCCATCCTTCAAGGACGCAATGCGTCATGTGAGTGTTTTGCAATCGCAAACCTGCAGCGTGCGCAGAAGCGGCAGCAGCGCCGGCAGGAACTCGCGCCAGTCGACGAAGCCGTCCTCGTTTTCGTCTGCCTCCGCCATCAGCGCACGCACCTCCCTGCCGCCAGCAAACAAGGCGCCCCGACTCACATGTCCACAGAACCCAGTCAAGCACGGGTGCACCGCACAAATGCTGCCGCCGTGAGTGAGCGCCACGCTCCTAGGCGACTGATCGTGATTCACTTGTCATGCGACCACGCGAAACAGCTTCACTTGTCATGCGAAACAGCAGGTGCTTGAAAGCGCACGCTGTCGATAGTCCCAGCTCCACGCTGCGGATGACATTGCGGAATTCCTTGCGGTCCAAGGCGCCGCTGCCGTCGGCGTCCGCCGCCGCAAACAGCCCTGCAGCGGATGATGCGCTGCCGTCACCACAGGAACTTCAACGAGCTGTTGCCAGCCTGATGGCATATGGCAGCTTGATGATGAGGGCGTGTGTTGCTCCACCGTGTGTATGACGCACACTGCATGCTGGCATGCTTGCGGGACTGCTGCCATCGGGAAAGCGGCGCACGTTCTGCGAGGGCGACCAGCGCTGCCTCTGGGCCGTCCTCTGCCGCCACGCCGTCAGCTTGGACGCAGCCACTATTTTCTGTGCCGGCTGACGGCTCAGCCTCAGCCTCAGCGTCAGCGTCAGCAGGAAGGTCCTCAGCGTTGGGGGCCGCTGGCGCCGCCACAGCGGCACCGTCGGCTGCATCCTCAGGATCATCGGCCTGCAGATCTGATGCATCAGCAGCGCCGCTGCCTGCCGAGGCGGGCTCAGCTGCTGGTGCTGCAGTGAAGTCTGTCGAGTGGGTGACTTCTGCACCAGTGGCTGCCGCTGCACCGGCCTCTGCGGCTTGCGACGCATCAATGTCTGAGCTGCGCCGCACGTAATGCTCTGCTGGCGGCACCACACTGTACTGGCAGCCCCGCTCGTTGACATCCCAAGCGGCAGCCGCAGCTGCCTCGGCTTCGATCTGGCAATTAGTGCCAGTACCAGCGCCGCCATGTTGTTCGGCGGCTGCGGCCGCCAACGTGTCGTCTGTAAGACGGCGCCACACAGGAGTGGCATCACTGGTATTGCCTTCAGGATCACTGCTGCCTGCCAGCTCGGCTGCTGCATCTGCTGCTGCTTTTTCGCCCCCGGCGGCAGCGCCGCCACGGCTGCTGTCAGGGAGGCTGATGCCCGCCAGGGCAGCAAAGTATGCTGCGGCGTAGCGCACCAGGTCCTCCGGCTGCGTGTAGAGAGCACTCGTGACATTGAATTCAGTGTGCATGCGTAACTGCACGTGCAGTTGAGGAATCTGCAGAGCAGTGCGGGCTCGGGAGCAGCGCATGCAATCACGGTCAAAACATGCTAATGCAAGCGTGTGCACCTGTGTACGTATGACATCTTTGGTGAAGTCCCTCAGCAGGGTTGGCAGCTCATCAGGCACTTGTATCGTGCTGATTCCTTGTGGAGTGAGGACGTGCATTTTGTGTCAAGACAACCCAATAAGCTTTGGACCCTAGGAAGACAGAGATGTGATATCGAATTATCGTGAGCCTTTATATGCATGATTTATGAGAGCACAAACCAGGAGCCAGCACTAGCGGAATTCGCGCGCACCACCGCTCCGGAACGACGACCCAGTCACATTAGCTCCTAGTCGCACTAGGTCCGATGCATCGCCCTGCCCGAATGCCGTGCGCCTCGAGGCAACATTCGCCGCATTGTCACAGCTGATCGTGTGCTTGACATGCATTCCGGCTGGAATCCGAAATGACAGCTCATTCCGCGACAGATTGACCACCGATCTGGCGGTTCCTAAGCTGCTCTGGTTGAGCAGCCGAAGCGTTGCTCAGCCAGACCAAAGGACTGATCGCCATCAGGTCTGTGATCTGTTTGGAGTACCGAGGAGCTGTTCGAAGCCACAGCACTGCACACTGTCTGCATGCGCCGCCCGCCAGGCATTTCAGTGCTGGGCGCCTCGCAATGCGCCGGTGGCAGCCAGAACAGGGCGACAAGCCTCCCGTGCTCCGGCCACGGGCACTACGAAAGTGAGTGCAGACGTGTCGTTCCACGAGGCGTCATGTTGCGAATCCTTGCATCCCTTCCTGCGCCTCCTCAGCCAGCGCGACCGCCCACTTGTGATCTGCAGAGTGTGCAAGAAATCAACCGTGTTTTGTTGCTCATGTGCTTCCTTGTGTGTCAACAGTCGGAGATGCGCGGCGGTGCTCACAGCGGCCCTGGCGCTGGGCGCGCTGTTGGCGGCGTACCATGCCGGGCGGCACAGTGAGTCCAACAGGCCGCAGGTGACGGACTTTCCAACATACAAACTGGTGCGAGTGGATCCTTCAGTGATCTAGGATAGGACTAGCCCTGCCAGCTCAGTGCATGGCTGCAGGAAGCTTTGAGAGGCTGCCCAGCGGACGCTGCCCGGCGAGGGGGACGGCATGGTTCGGGCGCAGCGCATGACGATCTCGAAAAGACATTCCTACGGATACACTACTACAACAATCTATGCAGGCAGCAGTGCGAGCGCTTGAGAAGTGGATCGAGGCGGAGGGTGCGGCGGCGGGCGCCGACCCACAGGCATTAAAGTCCATTTCTGCCGCAATGGCGAAGCGCGACGCGACCGCGGCTGCGCAGCGCGGAGGCTCAGCAGCGGCGGGAAAAAGCGGCGGCTGGGGGCTTGGCGTGCGGAAGCGCCAGGGAACTGCTGGCTGGCTCAAAACCCTGCCGCCGGACATCGCGGCACGGTGCGTCGGCACAATCGGCGACTGGTGCGGGCGCTATCTGATGCAGACGCCCATTCTGCCAAAGGTGCTGCTTTTAATTGTCACCAGTTCACGCTCTGCCTACAGCCCCTCATATAATTGTGCGCCGCTGTGGACGCTGCCTGAGGCAACCTCCCGCTCCACCGAAGCATCATGTTTCAGGCCAAGTTCCCGGCTTTGCTGATGCGTTGGTCAGGGTCATAAGCCCAAAAGTCGCCCGAGACTGCAGATCGCGGCACTGCCAGATGTGGCCAGATGCGCGGCCCTCGTGTTTCCAAGATCGTGCGACGATTCTGCACCGTGACAATTTACCGACCGTCGCGTTCCTGCAGGCGCCGCCGCAGGGCGACAAGCGGTGCCCGAACGACTGCAACGGCGTCGGCGTCTGCCAGGCGGATTTCGGCTACTGCCTCTGTCCTGCAGGTGCTGCGCCCACCCAACCCCTTCTCCTTCACTTATTCTTCTGCACATCAAGCTACGCCACGCTAAACAGGCTGGACTGCGGCAGAACACATGCACACTAGACGTCATATTTCAGGTGCGTGGGTAAAGGAGTTGAAGGAGAGGGACATGCAGAAGGGACCCGCCAGCGCTGTGTGCAGCGCTGTGTGCAACGCCGTCGACCGCGGTGTTGCAATGTAGTCGAAAGGGCATGTGAATATCCAAATGCGAGGTTCACTTGCTGCAGGGTGGGAGGGCGAATCCTGCGAGAAGCGCTTCTGGCGACCCTGCACGAAACAGTGAGGGCCTGCCTCCCAGCTCATGCCTCAGCCCTTCACTCTGCTGTCACACCAGCCGCCATCTGCTCTGAACGACTCCAGTCGCCTGCGTTGTGACGACGGGGTTTTTGACACTGGTATCGTGTGCATCTTCTTGATCAGCGCATCCGCCTGGACATCACTGCTTCGGGAGGCCGCAGTGACATCTTCGTTCTCCAGATGCAGCTCTGGATCCAAGCTGTTACCCTTGTTGCGTGTGATGTTGACGACTGACACTACTGCAGGATGCGGGTACTGTGGGATGACCCGCCAGCGAACGGGTCGCACCCCTTCAGCGAGCCAGGGTGGACGGCGTCACGATGCCCAGGTGAGTTGGGATTGAGTAGTGTATTCATGTTATATCGGAGGCGGTGGGTGTCGTTCACTCTGGTCAAATTCATCGCCTTGCAGGATGCTTGCGGAGCAGTGGCAATGCCAGCGGAAGCAGCCATGCCCCCTGCTGCGACACACTCGCAACGAACCCTGGAAACTGAAATCAGCCCTGTTGCTGGGCCAGGCGTGTGTGACGACGAGGTCGCTGCGTGCTACTGCAACGGCACGTATGGGCGCATCAATGCGCCGCTGGATGCGCCGCCAGGCAAGCCACTTGTCGGTCTTCCCAGAAGTGCTCGCGGCAGCTCTGCACCTGCGGCCACTGTCCCTGCCTCCCAATCACGGTCGCCGTCCCATCAGCTCCTAATGTGTGTGGCCGTCATTCCGCCTCGAAATTTTCAGTGCATGTGACAAAACACCCTTACCGTTGTCACAACACGCGCCTCTCCCGCGGCAGGGACGTCGCCCATCCGGGAAGGGCGGCCCATGGTGTTGCACGTCCGGCCCCGATTTGTGAGTATCCAAATTTCCTCCTGTCGTACATGCACTCAAATCCATGACTGCAGATGATAGTTGTGACCAAGCGATTGCGACCCACTGGAGGGTCTGTGCGTCTCAGCGTCCAAACTCGTGAATCCGAACACCGTTCACGTTGCTGCAAGCTCGTGAGCTTCGTCGCGGCATGTGACGCAGGACGAAAACGGCGAGAAAACCACGTGGGCGGGGGACGGCATCCCCAACGAGGGCATCTGGGGACCGGAGGGCTGGTGCGAGGCGGCAGCGCCAAAGGAGTCGTGCGTCCCTGGCAGCTCCTCTTTCGACTGGTTGCTGTTGACTGAACTGCCCTGCGCTCGCACTGCCTGCGGAGCCGCCACGTTGATGCACTGATCTGCGCCAAAAAAGGACACGCCGCGCAAGATGCCTGCAAGCCAGAGTGTAGATATGAGTTTGCCACAAGCCGTGTGTCCTATCCCAACCTCGATCTTCAGCTGGGCTCTCAGCGCGTACGTCTGAATTGTGCCACAATGGGTTTTCGCCGGTACGACTACTGCATGGTGAATGGCCTGGGCGGCTGGGGCTGCTGAACCAGATGTCACACGCGGATGATTGCGCATTGTGTTTTTCTTGTGTAGCAGAATTGCTGTTGTGATGCGATTTGCAGGTACGACTGCATGGTGGACGGCCTGGGCGGCTGGGGCTGCGACGTGCCATACGAGATGACGTGCGCCAATCAGTGCGGCGGGCGAGGCGAGTGCCGCCGCGGCTTTTGCGCCTGCCACGAGGGCTGGTACGGCCACGACTGCGCACAGCGGCGGCCCGATGCCCCCTCGGGCCCAGGTGAGAACGATGTACGACATTCGGGGGAGTAAAATGTGATGTTTGTCACAATGTGCCTCAAGACGCGTGGACCATCCGAACTGGAGTCGACAGCGCCAGGGCTGCGGCCGGCTCACAGTGCAGTGCTCAAGGCCAGGGCAGTCAGGGCATGCCAACATTGGCAGGGTATGGCAGATGTGGCGCTGGGGCGCAGGCCTGGCGGAGAGCAGGCCGCACATAGCGCAGCATGTGCACGCGCCGGCAGCAGCGGATGCGCCGGTGCTGCGCGAGCGGCGGCGGCCGCTGGTGTACGTGTACGACATGCCGCCCGAGTTCAACGGCCGCATGATCCAAGTAGCTGCACTGAAACGCTGTCCGCAACTGGAACATGTGAAGAGTTCAGCATATCGGCGGTGGCGAGCAATTTTGTCCACGAAACCGCCTTACTGCCAATCCGCACGCCGGATTGCATTGCATGATGTGCCCTGCCATGCAAATGCGTACATCATCTACGCATATCATTTGCACACACAACACAGATTCTTTGCTGCCGCGCGCAGTACCGCAATGACGCGCAGTACGGCTTTTGGCGAAAGTTTAACGAGCACAATGTCAGCCACGCACTCAAGGGCCTCTACATGGCGGAGACCGCCGTGCACGAGATGTTCCTGCAGGTAAGCAGGTTGCTCTCCCCGTCTTGGTTCCTGTTCCGCGCTGTCTGACGATGTTCTGCCTCCAGCCTCGCCTTGCACATGCTCCGCATACCCTGACACAAGTGTTTGTGCATCTCAAAATACACAACAGATTCCACAGACCTGCTACAGAGCGAGCACCGCACGCTGGGCTGGAGGCAGCGGACATCTACTGCGTTGCTGAACTGCCAGAGCGGCTGATTTTTCTGCAGAGCGAGCACCGGACAATGGACCCGGAGGAGGCGGATTTCTTCTACGCGCCGGTGTATGTCAACGTGTACGTGTGGCCGGTGTGGGGCTGGGCGGACGGCCCTTGGTACCACAGCATCTGGGGTGCGACCCAAATGCAGAGCAAAAAGCAAGTTTTGATAGACTTTCAATAGACTGTCAATAGACCGAGGACCTGATACACAGAAATAACTGTGTGTGTGTCGCCGGTGTGGGAGCTGGGCCCACGGCGCTGGTACCACAGCATGTGGGGTATGGACGCACAGGCCAACACAGCCGTGTGGAACGTTTTGGAACAGATATCCGGACCATAAAGGAATTGGAGCCGTGAGGTAAACCTTTACATTCCGCTGTTGACCAAGCGCACGACCAGGTCTCTGGCAACGGCATCAGTGCCACGCCTGCCGTTTGGGCCCTGCGCAGGCGCATCACCTGGCGGGCAGCAGGGCTGTCCTGCGCCTGCTCTCCGGTTCCTGTTCTGGCACAGTGGCGCAACTCCTGCCAAACGCCCTGCCACCTCCAGTCAACTGCGCGTGTTAGAGGTTTCCGCCAGAGTCCCACCTCACAACTGTGGGCTCACGGCCGCCCACTGCGTGCCATGTTGGTTGGTGTGGAGCGAATTGGACTGATCGTGAGCTGGCGGTACTGGTGTTGGATCCCGCTCTGTTCCTCATCTCCTCAATGGGTGTCCGAGACTTTGCACTGGCTTGCAGGGCCGCGCGTGATGCACGCGGCGCACCTCATGGAGAAGGCGCAGCAGTGGATTGCGGCGACGCACCCGCGCTACTGGCAGCGGCGCGGCGGCCGAGATCACATCTGGACCAATGTGAACGACGAAGGTGGGTGCCATCTCATCCTGTCTAGCGCCTGTGTAGTTTGCATCTCGATTCTGTTTGGCTGGCTGCAAATGAACTGCCCTGCAGGTGATGACCGTCCTGATACGCCCTAAACCCTGATGCGCCCTAACCCTAAACCCTCTTTACGAGCTGCCGTGCACGCCTGACGATGTGAAGCGCCAACCTCAGCATCAGCTTGTCCGGCCGGTTGTGCTGTAGCCAGCTCTGCTGGACCTCTTCCTGCCTGGCCTCGGTCCATTTTAACCCACTTTGCAGTCGTTCCCGTGCCCCAGGGTGGCCGCATGGGTGCCGGCCGCCGACTGGCCAGCATCAGGTTCCTCCACTGACACCAAGCACAGAACTGCCGGGTCATTCTGTTTCCCTTTGTTGGATTGATCGAAGCGTGATGTCCAATGTGGCGCAGCCGGCTGCTGGGTGCCCTCCGCTGTGTGGCCTGGCATCATCCTCTCGCACTGGGGCCGCACCGACGCCAACCACAGCTCCTCCACGGGCTACGACTCTGACGACTACAGCAAGCCCTTCATGGACGAGAAGAGCGTGCGCGACTGGCGGGAGGTGTACTCCACGCCGCCGCACCCCTGCTTCGACCCGGAGAAGGTGTGGAAAGTCAATCCTATGTGATTTCTGTGTGGGTTGTGTTCCGCAAGCTACAGCAACTCGTTCTGACGAGAAGCCGGATTGCGACTGGCGGGAGGTATACTCCACGCCGCCGCATCCGTGCCTCGACCCGGGAAGGTGGATGGACCTCCAGATCCGGGTGGCTGGGCACTGGAGCGACTGTTGCCAGCGCTCTGGTGCAGCCAGGTGGTCGCAGCTGCAGCAGGCGATGCAGCAGGCCAGCTACATACTGCTGCCTGGTCAAACAGGTTATATCGTTCGTGCCAAAAACATCAGAACTGGGCTTTCTCCTGTGCAGGACCTGCTGCTGCCGACGATCCACATCGCAGCGGAATTTGCGGCGAGTCCGCTGCAGGGGCGGCCGCCGATGCACCGCCACATTCTCGCCTTCTTCCGCGGCGAGATGGGCAACCACAGGTGGGCTGTTTTAGGGTTTATCGTCCGGATGCATGGTTTGATGTTCATACCAGAGTTGCAGTTTTCCATTGCCCGACCACGACCTCTGTGACGACTGGCGGTGAACAGCAGCCCCTGTGTGGACATCGAACCATCTGCACATTGGCTTATGTCGTATTTGCTGCGTCACCGAGGCCTCCCATTCAATAATTCGAATTACAATTGCCGCACGCCACAGCCGCCCGCCTCAACATCGGCTGCTATTGTCCGTTCGGCTTCTTGGGTCTAGGGAGTTTATGAAAACTGGAGTTGTCATGAACTCACAAGACTATCAGAAGGGGGTCAACTGAACTCAGCTGTGCAGCCGTCAAGCACGTCATCCATGACTCGATGCACTCGGGAGAAATGCGTGCTGCGGCGGCGCGGGGTGCCGCGCTTCCGCCGCAGCATTCGGCAGTGCCTCACGGCCGCGGCGGATGCGGGCGGTTCAGCATCACAAATCATCATTGTAACTGTCAGATAGTGTGTTGAAGTGTAGCACTGGCCGCCGCGCTTCGGCTGTGGCGCCTGGCAGCGGCTCAAGGCGGAGGCCAAGACTGAAAAACATATTCGAAACGTTTTGAGCATTGTGGGTCACTGCGTGTCAGCCTCTTGCTCGTTTTGTCCGCAGAGTGCCACCCGTCACGCCTTGAGGCGATTGCGAACGCGGGCGACTGTGCAATTCAAGTTCTCGATCAATGTGTAAGTCAACGATGCTGAAGCCTGTAACATTCCTCTGCAGGGCGCCGCAAATCAGCCGCGACGTCCAGCAGCGCCTCAAGGCGGCGGCAAATGCGGACGACTGGCAGTTCAGGCGTTCGTTCACCATATGAAGCAACCGATGCCGAAGCCTGATCACTGCTCTGCAGGGCGCCGCAATTCAGCCGCGGCATCCGGCAGCGACTCAAGGCGGCGGCGGATGCGGGCGACTGGCGCCGCAAACACGATGTGCGCGTGGACAACCATGACGAGGACGGGGACGTTGCCTACACCGACCTGCTGGCATCTTCAGTCTTTTGCTTCGTGCTGCCTGGTAAGGCTTTAGAGTCAACCCAAATCATGTCATCATCCATGACGAGGATAGGCACGAGGCATAGACAGACGAGACCTGCTGGCGTCTTTCAGTATTGTGCTTCGTGCTGCCGGGTGGAGGCTGGCTTGAGCTGGAAACGTTCAACTAGATACACAAATGCAACCTTGACGAGGATGGCGATGTGGCAGACATGAACCTGCCGTTTTCCAGCGATTTCTGCTTCCTGCTTCCGGTGAGCGTCCGCCACTTCCACTGGAGACATGCTTTCGCCGCGATGGCGCAAGTTTCGATTTCTGAAGCGTGGCTGGGCGCGGCGCGCCGAGGACGGCCCGTGCATGGCTCAAATCTGCTGATCAGATTTACTGGATGTGTTTTGTACTGATCCGCGTTCAGGCGACGGCTGGGCTCGGCGGGCGGAGGACGCAATCCTGCACGACCGCATCCACGTGACTCATCATAGACAAAGTGGAGGACTTCTGTTTCCATTGCTGCTGAAAACATCAGTGTGGTTTTTCAGGCGACGGCTGGGCGCGGCGGGCGGAGGATGCCGTCCTGCACGGCTGCATCCCCGTCATCATCATGGACGGCGTGGAGGAGAAGTTCTCAGGCGTCGTGGACTACGCCGCCTTCTCGTTGCGCGTGCCAGAGTCCGACATCGAGCGGGTCTGCAGCTGTTGTCCTTATCACTATGATAGCATATCGCAGTGCTAACATGTCGCAGATGCGCGACGCCCACTTGCCCCTGGATGCGCTGCGCGTGCAGACGTGACCGCCCAGCAAGTCTGCAACACGCCTCAGTGTTGCAGCTGGGCCATCTAATGGCGTCTTGCTGGTGCGCAGGTGCCAGAAATCCTGCTCGCTGTGACCGAGGAAAGGCGGAAGGAGATGCAAACAGCGATCGGCCGCATCTGGCACCGGTGGGATGCTGTCGAGGAATTTCAAAGATTATTTCAAATAGTATTTCAAATCAAAGCTGTCTCAAGCTGGCAGATGTACAGTACACTCTCGATGGCTCTGAGCATCACAAACTGCATCCACAGTCTGCACCCTGTTTTCCCCCCTTTTTTTGGGCAAATCCCTGTGGGCACTACCAATGCTGGGCGAGGAACTGCCGGGCTACCCGGCCGACAACCTGAGGCGCACAGCAAGCCCGAGCACATAGACCCTGCAGCAGCACCACATGAGACATGAGATCGCGCTTTGTGGCAGTTTCGTGTGGGCGCTGCCGCTGCTGCGGGAGGAGCTGGCGGGCCGGCAGGCAGACAACCTGAGGCGTATGGAGCACAATGACCCGGAGCTGCACTACAAGTCGCTGCCGGCGCCCTTCACCGGCAACCTCACCCAGGTCAGTCGCTGCCGCCGCTGCCTGGTGAGGCTTCCTTTCTAGAGCTGAGACCCAAACATGATTACGTCGTCGCCGGCGCCCTTCACGGGCAACCTCCGCAGGAGCGAGCACGCTCCACCATTATGTAATACTTGCGATGCTGGCTATTACGAAGACGCTGGAAGTAGTGTGCCACTTCGCGTCAGTGCAGGCAAACATGTATTACAGTGCGTGCAAAAGGGAGATACGGCAACTGTGCGCTGACAACCGAATTTCTGGTCAAAGTGCTATCGTCGCCCACAGGACGACACAGTGAGCACCATCTTCCAGTGGCTGTACGCGCGCATGGACGCGGTGCACAGCGGGCCTAAGGACTGAGGTGGCGGGCGCCTGCATCGGCTGTCGAGCCTGGTGGGGGCTGAGTTGCGGCGGAGGTCAAATAGCTACGTTGGCATAGCACGGCAGTCTCGAGGCATGCGAGCAGCAGGCCTGACTGGTGATAGCCAGCAGGGAGCGCGCCGCTGCGGTTGCGGCTTGAGAAAATGATGAGCCTGGAAGACGTTTTGTGAACAATTGATTCGACACTTTCAGGAACTGGAATCCACACAGTATACATAACCTAGGCCACAACTGACAATTGCGACCACATGGAGTCGCACCAAATGTGACGTGCCAGAGTACCCGTGCTTGTGCACGTCCAGCGACTGCTTGCTGTCAGCAGCACGGTCTCAAGGTTGCATGTTAGGAAGCTCTCTACATATAAGTAGCCCATAAAGCACCGTTTGGGAAGGCCGGGCTCCTGGGCGCTATGGTGAAAACACCACCCTGTGGCGCTGTTGCTGCTTGAATGGCCTTGAGCCGCTTTAGAAAGCACGCCTTCGTCTTGTTCCATACTTGCAGGTCTGGCAGCCACAGCAGGCAGACAGTCAAGACACACATTCTACGAAAAGCACATCAGCGAACGACCTGCGGCGGTGCTGGCGCCGGCATCAGCAGGTACACTGCGTTATTCGGTGAAGACACCATGTGCATTCTTCTCTCGTCAGACCTCACGAAGAGCGTAATTAGGAGGGGCCTCCCAGCTATATTCTCCCCTTGAACCTCATTCGACTCGCGCACGACTGCGTGCACGCCAATAAGCCCTGCTGCTGGCAGTGCAGCGTGCGCAGCGCTGCCGCGCTGCATCGACCGGGCAGCTGTTGGAGCCGGCTGCACCGTCGGAACATCCCATGCCGAATTGCGCGCTGATGGCTAAGCCGCAGGAGGCAGGCCTCCCGCACGCGCCTGCATGCACGCCGCCCATGTTGTCAAGGTCAGCACTTGATTGCCGCCTTTAGGGTTTAACCCCTGTGCGTGCGGCACGACAGATACCCACGAGGGAAGATGAATTGAAACATGAGAAGCAGCGCATCTGCCCAGTAGGACTTGCGAGCAGCCTGCATGCAGTACACGCTGCATACAGTACACGTTGCATGCGGTACACGCTGCATTCAGTACACGCTGCGTGAAACAGGAGCCTGCAGGCTGCAGAGACACACATGTGGTGCCGCATCGATGCGCTCAGCTGAACAATTGCTGGCGGTGACCGCGGTGATCATTGAGCCCCGCGACCACATCAGGGTCAGCGACAGTGGAGTGGCTCTATCTGAGCGACTTGCCCGTGCAGCATCGATGCAGCCACTCGAAGCGAGACAGCAGTCGTACCTGGTGTGGTACCGGCAGGCTGATGGCTCCTGCGTTGTCCAGGACGAAGGCGCCCTCAGCCAGGCGCGGACCCACTCAAAGGGTTTAGGGTTTAGGGACATTGCCGCCGCGGCGGCGGCGGCCGTGTGACTGCTGCGGTTGGGGAGGCTGCCGCTGCTGCTGCTGCTGCCGCCACCCAGCAGTCATTGCCGCCGCGACTCTGCTGTTGCTGCAGCCGCCTTGCCGCCCCACTGCCGCCCCTCTGGCGTCTGCCGCCAGGCCGCCAGCCACTCGCCAAACTCCGCCTCGGTGCAGCCACACCTCTTGCAGAACACGGGGTGCGACTCCCGCAGGTAGCTCAGGGTTCGGCTCAGCTCCCTTCCGCGCGCCCGCATGAAGTAGGTGCGTGGTGCAATGACATTCTCCAGCGACTGTGACACATACACGGGAAACTGCACAACATCTGCCCGCGGTCGCCCGATGACGCGCTGTAGAAAGTCCAGCTTGCGCTCA